>WBZX01001570.1_pt1 | contig 17050 bp, 17 predicted proteins | sample 5204211 | NCBI WGS metagenome assembly WBZX01 (sample SAMN12344362, study PRJNA552823) | activated sludge metagenome | biome: Activated sludge suspended growth; feature: Nitrification reactor; material: Wastewater; isolation source: activated sludge from nitrification reactor of wastewater... | reverse complement strand
GTGAGCCGATCACGAGGTCGACGCCCTCGTCACCGATCACGTCGCCCACCGTCACCGACCACCCGGTCTCGTCGCCCGGGTCACCCACGATCGCGACGTCGGCCATCGTGACGTCGAGCGTGGTGTTGCCGTCGAGGGCGACGCCGCCGAAGAAGACGTACACCGCGTTGCCGTTCGCATCCGGATGCGGCGCCGTCACGACCAGGTCGAGATCACCATCGCCATCGAGATCGCCGCTCGCGCTCTGGTATCCAAAGCGATCGCCGCCCTGCCCCACCAGCTGCGCACCCGCATCCGCCACGTCCACCGTCGGCAGCCCGGCCTGAACCACCACCATCAACGCCATCACCTGCATCGTCCGTTCATCCCTTCGGAGCCACTCGCTCCGGCGCCGGCGGACTGCAACCGGCGAACCAACCAAATCCACCGGATCTCGCGCGCGGGCTTCGATCGTCTGCCGCGTGTCACCGGGTGGCACGTCACAGGGACGCACCGGGGACGAGGGGGCGTCAGCGATCGCGCCGCGTGCTCGAAGCTCTCATGCCGCGCGACGGGCGGGCTCGGCCGCGGGCTCCGCGAGCACCGTGAGCAAGTGGGACAGCGTCGGCTGCACGAAGCTACCGAGCGCGCGCCAGCTCGCGTGCGCGGGCGCCTCGCCGGGCGCGGTGTGCCACAGCCGACCGTAGGGATCGCGCCACAGCGTGCGCGGGCCGGCGAACCCGCCGAGGCTCAGCACGAGCTGCTCCAGCTGCGACACGAGGGGGGCGGACGGCGCGGTGAGCATGTCGCGAGCACGCTCGCACGGGCGCCACGCCCCACCAAGAAACCGACGCGCCAGGGCCCGTGGCACCCCCTGGGAGCGGCTGTGTGATCCGTTGCCTTGCACGCATGCCCAGGATCTCCCCACCATGGTTGCATCGTGTCGATCCTGTTCTTGACCTTGGCGCTCGGCAGCGCGGCCCCGGAGCCCCGAGAGATCACGTGGCCCGATCCCACCGCGCGAGGCGGTGCCTCGACCGCCCCGGAGACCCTGAGCGAGCGCTGCGATGGCACCCGCTCGCGCCCGCTCGCCGAGGCCACGTGCACGCGCTGGAAGATCGAGTGGAGCAAGGACGGCAAGGTCTGGGGCGTGACCACGGCCGACAGCCGCGAGGCCCTGGTGGCCAAGCGCGAGCGACTGTTGGGCCACGCGCGGCAGTACGCACGGCTGTTCGAGCTCGCACTCGACGACCGATGGAGCGACCCCACAGTGCCGATCTGCGACACCTGCGAGCAGAACGCGCTCACTGCCGTCGCCGGCACGCCACCACCCGATGCCGTCACCGCGGCGTTGATCGAGACCCGCGCGCGGCTGGTCGCCTTCGAGCAGGAGGTGCTCGACGTCCACGCGCCGCGTCTGCGGGACATCGCCCGGCTCGCACACGATCCTGCCACCGCGCGCCTGGGCAAGGCCTACGCGAAGGCGCTCGAGCTCGCGATCGTCGACGTCGTCCACCTCGCGCTCGAGCTCGACAACGCGGTGGTGTTCCGCGCCAAGGCCGACGTCGAGCGCGCTCGCAAGGCCATCGAGGCCCGCCGCACGGCGCTCGATCGCGCTGCCTCGGCACTCGTCGCCGTGGTGGCGAAGGCGGCGGCCAAGGCCCACGCCGGCACCTACGATGACGACGCGGTCTCGGGTCCCGGCGCCGCGCGTCTGATGATCGACATCTCGCCCACCAAGGTGATCGCGACCTTCGCCCAGGGCGAGGCCAGCGCGGTGTGGTTCGAGGGCACCGTACAGCTCGACGGCACCCTCTCCGGCCGGACCCTGGTCGCGCCCGAGGGCGGCACCCTGACGTGCAGCAACTACAGCCTCGACTGCGGCTACGTGTGGGCCCCGGCGCAGCTGCGCTTCGAAGACAGGACCGATGCCCGCGGCAAGCGGCACACCGTCGAGCTGTGGTTCGAGCAGTCCAAGTGGCTGCACGCGCGACCGTTCTCCCGCTGATCTCGCCCGCCCGACGCAGATCCGGAACCTCGACCGGCCACGGGACAACCTCCCCGTCATGGGGCACATCCGACTCGACTTGGCCGACATCGAGTTCGTCCAGAACGACGAGATCGCGCTCGATGACGACGACGTCATCGTGCTCGAAGAGCCCGCCCGAGCCGGGACACGGCGCGCGATCTCGGCGCGCCTGCCCCAGCCGCGCCGCCGGCCCGGCCACGCGCCGAGCTTCGACGACGCCGCCACGGTGGTGTGGGCGGTGCCGGAGCGCGCCCGCGCCGGCGCGAGCTGGTGATCGGTCGTGATTCCCGCGCTAGGCCCCGGCTAGCCGCCGATCTCGCGGCCACCGGCCCGCCCCTGCCCGCCCACGGGGCTTCCGTGGCACGCTCGCGGCCCGCATGACCGACGGCAGCAAAGTCAATCTCGGCGCGCTCGAGCGGCAGGTCAGCTACTCGGGCGAGGGCATCTCGGTTCGCTCGCTCGAAGACAGCATCGCCACCGAGCGCGACACCCAGAACGGCAAGGTCGAAGAGCTCAAGGTCCTGCGCGAGCGCAACGTCGAGATCCAGAAGGCGCTCGCCGACGAGGTCGGCAAGCTGCGCAAGTTCAGCGACTACATCGACGGCACCGCCACCACCGGCGGGTTCTGGGCCGGCTTCAAGGAGGTCATCAGCCACATCCCCGGCTTCCGCAACATCGCGATCAGCAAGCGATCGATCGAGGAGCTGCTCAAGCAGCAGTACCAGATCAGCTCGCGTCGCGTGAAGGAGGCCGCCGAGTACGTCGACACGCTCAAGAAGAGCGAGCAGGATCTCTACAAGGAGATCGAGCGCATCAACGGCAAGATCATCGAGATGGCCAAGAACGAGGCCGTCGCGGTGGACTACGTGCTCGAGCTCAAGCAGCTGGTCGACGCGCTCGAGGCCGAGAAGGCCGCCTGCGAGGCCGGCAGCGTCGCCTTCCGCGACATCGAGGCCAAGCAGGACAAGGCCCACACGCTGCTGGCACAGCACTCCGCCAACCTGCAGCTCTACAGCGCCGCCGAGGATCGCTACGCCAGCCTCAAGGTCAACACCCGCAAGCTGGTCGAGACCATCCGCAACCTCGGCCAGGACATCTCGCAGTACACCACGGCGGCCTCGATCAAGCTCGACATGGCGTCGGCGCAGATCCAGGCCATCGGCACCGCCGCCGACGCCTCGGTGGTGATGCTCGAGCTCAAGAAGAGCCTCGACGTGATGACCGAGTCGATGAACGCGACCACGCAGTTCGTCAGCGACACCCAGGTGTTCTTCCGGCGCAACCTCGACTCGTTGGTCAAGGAGCTCGAGACATTCGACGAGACCACCACCAAGCTGCTCGACAAGAACATCGAAGAGAGCCGCAAGATCGAAGACGAGCGCATCGCCGCCGCGATCGCCAAGGCCCAGGCCCACAAGCGCGCCCAGGCCGACGCTGGCACGCCGGGTCCGGCCTGACCGTCGGGCCGCCGATCGCGGGAGTCCACCCATGAGCGAGCTGGTCGCGCTGCACACCCAGGCCCTGTGCGAGCCGACCGCGTCGAGCTACCTCGACCTGCTGGCGGCAGCGCTGGCGGCCTCGCGGATCAACCGCTCGTTCCCCGAGCGACGACCACTCGAGTCGACCCTGCAGGCGCTGCGGGGTGCCGCCCACGAAGGGCTCTACGACAGCGTCTTCGTCGACGCGCGATCGGGCCTGCCCAACCTCGCCAGCTTCACGCGCGTGTTGTCCGACCGCATGGTCGGGCTCGACGCGGTCGGAAGGATGGACAGCGCGGAGACCCTCGCGGCTCGCCGTGACGAGGCCGAGGTGTTCGACCGCATGGGCCGCAAGCGCCGCTACTTCGAGCGACTACGCGCGTTGGAGCTCGCCCCGGTCGATCTCCACCGCGTGCTGCTGCGACGCCACGAGCCCGAGCAGTCGCGGGCGAGCTTTCGCGTCGAGCTGACCAAGCTGCTCGCCGACGGCTGCTACGCGCGCGTCGTGATCGAGCTGTGGCAGCGCGCCAGCCTGTGGTCGCACAAGCTGGTCCAGCTCGACGACAGCGGCGAGGTGGCCGAGGGCACCGAGGCGCTGCGCGGCATGGTCTATCGCTTCGCGGCGTTCGACGCCGAGACCCTGTTCGTGCGGCTGCACGAACTCGAGGGGGTGTCGGTCGAGCGCGTGCAGCGGGGCATCATCGGCCCGGCGCTGTGGACGATCCCCGACGCTACGATGCTGCATCGCAGCGCCGAGCCCGGCGATGACGCCCTGGCGCGCACGTGGTCGCAGTGGCTGCCCGAGGCCGCCACACTGCCGCCGCAGCTGGTGATGTCGTTCGCGAGTGACACCGCGGCCAGCGACGTGCGCGAGGAGCTGTCGAACGATCCGCTGTCGCCCCTGCTCGCGAACTCGCTCGCCGAACAGGAGAAGGCCCGCTATCGCGTGCTGCGCGACCGCCACGCCTTCAAGGTCTACAAAGACCGCAAGTTCGTGGTGACCGCCGGCGCACGGCCGCTGGTCGAAGCGGTGTGCGCGGTCGCGGGCACCAAGAACCTGCTCTACGCGGTCTGACTACTTCTTCGGCGCCGGCTTGCGCGCGCCGGGCTTGCGACCCTTGGGCGCGATCGGAGGCCGACGCACCGCTGCGGTCGGCGGCTTCGGTGCCGCCACCGCCTCGGTGCCGGGCGTCGGCGCGGGCGCAGGCACCACGGCGGTCGGCGTCGTGCCCGGTGGCACCGCACCCGGCTGCATGGGGCGGCCGGCCGCGCGGGCCGCAGCGGCAGCGGCGGCCTGTGCAGCGGCGGCCTGCGCAGCGGCGGCCTGCGCCTCCTTTGGCAGCGGCGCGGCGACGGCCTCCTTCGTCGGCGCTTCGCTACCCTCGGGCGTGACCGGCTGCGGACGCGGGCGCGCGGGCGCATCGGCGCTGGCGACGGTCTGCTTGGGCTTGATCGAGGACGACTTGCGCGACACCTTCTCGAGTTCGGCGGCGTCGAGGTGCTTGCCGAGCACCTCACCGGGATCACGACCTTCGTCGCTGACGCGCTGCGCGACCTTCTCGACCACCGACGGGTCGGAGCGGCTCTGGGCGTTGAGCTCGCTGGTCACCAGCTCCTGCAGCGCGGGGTTGTCGGACTCGCTCGCGATGCGGTCCATGGTCGTGAGCAGGCGCGCCATGTCATCGCGCAGCTGATCCTGCTCGCGCTGATCGAGGTACGACTGCGCGAGACTCACCAGCGTCGCGAGCACGATCAGCGCCGACAGGGCCCACGCGTAGCGCGGCGGCTTGCGACGATCTCGCTCCATCCAGATGCCGAGCACGGCGGCGAGACCGGCCACGAACACCGCGGCGAGGGTGATGACGAGATCGAGCTCGAAGTCGAAATTCACGATGTCCTGCTCCGTTCGAGCACGGCGCGCCGCGAGGGCGTCCGTACCCGTGGTAGCCGACGCTAGACGCCGGCGCCAGCCTTGTCAACGGATCGCGGCCGTTCGGCGGCTGCGAGGGCCCGCTCGCGCGCATCGACGCTCGCAGCATTCGCTGCGTTTGCAGCGTTTGCATCATCCTCGAGTGTTCCCACCGCATGCGCTTGATATCCTCGCTGCGCATGGGCATCTCGCGCGAAGAATCCATCGCATCACTGCGACTCCTGGTGTGCATGGCGAAGGCCGACGGGGTGCTCCACGATCGCGAGCGCGCGTTGCTGACCGACGCGTTCGAGGATGCAGCCCTGCCCACCGGCGTCACCCTCGAGTGGCTGCTCGACGAGCCCGTGGATCTCGACACCGTGCTGGCGCAGATCGACTCCTACGAGGCCCGTGAGCACGCCTACGCGGCCGTGTACGCCCTCGCGTGCAGCGATGGCGACTGCGCGGCGAGCGAGCGCGAGCTGCTGATGCACGTGCGCGACACGCTGGAGATCGACGCGACCCAGGATGCTCACCTGTCGCGCCTGTTCTTGCCCTCGCATCAGCAGCCGGGCCCGTCGACGACTCCGATGCTCGACGGGATGGCGCGCAAGGACGAGGTCGAGGCCGCGACCCGCAAGTGCGCGATCGTGTCGGCGCTGCTCGGGGCTTTCCCGCTCCCGGGCGTGTCGATCGCGACCGACCTCATGATCGCCGCGCTGCAGGTCGCGCTCGCGCGGGACATCGGCGCGCTGTGGGGCCAGGCCATGGACACCGCGCAGGCCAAGGGCGTGCTCGCGGGCTTCGGCGTGGGCACGGGCGCTCGCATCGCGCTGTCGAACCTGCTCAAGGTGTTTCCCGGCTGGGGCTCGGCCTTCGGCGCCGCATCGGCCTACGCGTCCTCGTACGCCGTCGGCCGCGTGATGAACACCTACTTCGAGGAGGGCCGTGGCCTCGACGCGCGCGAGCTCGCCGCGCGCTACAAGGCCGCCAAGCAGGACGCCAAGCAGGCCTACGCCTCCGACAAGGACGCCATCGCGCGCGCCGAGACCACGCACAAGGACGAGATCGCGGCGCTCGAGCACCAGCTCTCGGTCGGTGAAATCGACCAGGCGACCTTCGAGACGCGCCTCGCCGCACTGGTCGCGACACCGGCGTAGCTCGTCGTCCACGTCCTCACCAGCCCGGCCAGCACAGCACCTCGAAGGGCCGGGCTGCGGCCGCAGCGGCCCATCGCGATCTCGATTGCCCTCAAGGTGGCTCGTTGTCGGATCGATGTCGTACCTGGTGGACGCCATCCGAGCATCGATGAGAATCCTGCACGCGCAGGCACGACCCACGGCAACCGAGCTGGAGGCCGCCGCGCGCGACACCGCCGACCGCAGGCCCCCCGAGATCACCTCGGTTGCGGGACACCCGGCGCGGGCGGGTCCGTCCGCGGTCGCGCCGGCGCCTTCGTCGTCGCAGCCCGACCCGCGCGAAGGGGAGTCCCGCCACGGACATGGCGGTGGTGCGCGCGCGAGTTCCCGCGACGACGACACGGCGCGCCTGCGCGAGCTCTGGCGCCGCGACATGGCGGTGCGGGCCGAGTCGGCACGGGATGAACCCGACGGCTCGATGCCGGAGATCCCGGCGTACATCTACGATCTCGGCCCCGACGGTCGGCCCTATGCGGCCGAGGTGCCGCAGACCGCCCGCGAACCCCAGCAGGACGACACCGAGCGCGAGGACGACGCGCCGACGACGACGCGCCGCACCGACGATGCGTCACCGACCGCCGCGCGAGCGTCCACCTCGACGCCGCTCGATCGCGGTGAAGCGAGCAAGCCCGAGGCCCGGGCCGCATCACCGCCGACGCGCGACGCCACCTCGGCCGACTCCGCCGGGGATCGAGACGCCGACGTACGCCGGCACGAGCTCGAGCAGGCCTACCACCCGCCGGCGAGCACGAGCTCGCACTTCGATCTGGTGGCTTGATACGCGCGGGACCGAGGCGTCGCCGGCCGGAGGCGCCTCGGTCGTCGCGCGTCCGCGGGTCAGGGCACCGCGACGCGACGCCACTTCACGCGGGTCTGGTTGAAGTGACCGCGCACGTTGGGATCGTGCTCGAGATCCTGCTCGCGGCCGTCGACATCCCGCGCACGCGAGGCCACCAGGTACTCACCGCTGGCCGGCGCGGCCCAGCGCCACGACCACACCGTCCACGCGTGCGTGCGGGCATCCGCCGGCAGCGGCGCGTCGGGGAAGTAGCCCTCGGGCGACTCGATCTGCGCGCGGTGCCAGCTCTTGCCACCGTCGACGCTGACGTCCACGTGCTCGATCGGACGACCGCCGCCCCACGCCCAACCGGTCAGACGCCAACCATCGCCGTCACGCTGGCAGCGGGTGACCATCGACTTGAGGCCGATCCAACGCGCCTGCACGCGGACCCACCGACCATCGCGCAGCTCATGGTTGGTGAACACCCAGCGGTTGTGGATGCCCATGTGCGGCGCGGTCTTGCCCTCGATGTGCCCCAGCCACTTCACGTGCGACATCGAGTAGATGCCGGGCACCACCAGGCGCAGCGGGAAGCCACGCGGCCGCGGCAGCGGCTCGCCGTTCATCGTCACTGCGAGCAACGCATCCGCCGCCAGCAGCTCGTCGACCGACAGGCCGTAGTGATAGCCCTTGCGCACCAGCGGAATCGGGTCGAGGCCGTGGAACGCGAAGTGGGTCGATTCACCCACGCCGCCGCACGCGTCGAGCAGCGTGCGCAACGAAGGTCCCGCCCAACGCGCCTGCCCGAGCAGCCCCGCCGAGCCCATGACGTGGTTGCCGTTGCCGGCACACTCCATCACGCACAGCCGCTCCTCGAAGGGTAGCGCGCGCACCTCGTCGAGCGTGAACTCGCGGGGACGCGCGACCCCGGTCACCCGCAGGCGCCAGCTCTGCGCGTCGACTCGCGGATGACGGTGCCGGTCCCTGCGAAAGTAGCCCTCGACCGGCGTCAGCGGCCCCGACATGGTCTGGGTCCGCTGCTCCACCATGCTGATCATGCGGAACGCGAACGGCTGCAGCAGGCGCCCCAACCACCGCGCCATGCCCTCGACCGGTCGCAGCTCCAGCTCGTCGGGCACGGTCGCGAGCGCCGTGGTCGGGGCCACCGTGGCCAGGGCCGGCAGACTCGATGCGGGCGGTCGAACGCGATCCGTCATGGCTTCCTCGGCGCATGGTGGCAAACCCCTGACGACCTGACCAGTGCGACCGCGCCGCCCTTGCGCCGCGGAGTTTGCGGCTCCGTCGAGCACAGCCGCGCTCCAAGAACCGGCCGGCGCTTGCCGCGTTCTCAGATTAAGGTAGCGTCCCGCACCCCTCCGAAGGAGATCGCGACCGTGCATCTGCGAACGTTCTCGACCGCTTGCTTGCTGCTGTGCCTCGGCGTCGCCACGCCGGCCTGTGACGACACCAAGACGGACGCCAAGGCCAAGGCCGACGAGAAGAAGACCGACGAGAAGAAGACCGACGCCAAGGTCGACGAGAAGAAGGCCGAGGACCCGAAGGTCGACGAGAAGAAGGTCGACGACACCAAGGTCGACGACGCCAAGGTCGACGACGCCAAGGTCGACGACGCCAAGGTCGACGCCAAGGTCGACGACGCCAAGGTCGACGAGAAGAAGGCCGAAGACCCGAAGGTCGACGAGAAGAAGGCCGACCCCAAGAAGACCGACGACAAGAAGACGCCGCCGAAGGATCCCCCCAAGCCCGATGACGCCAAGGCCGACCCCGGTCCGGGCATCGACGGCAAGGCGCTCTACGGCACGAAGTGCAAGAACTGCCACGGGGTCACCGGCGACGGCAAGACGAAGATCGGCGAGGAGAACGACATCGAGGACTGGACCGCGGCGGGCTGGAAGGCCAAGTGGACCGAGGCCAAGGTGATCGACATCGTGACCAACGGGAAGTCGGGCACGAAGATGAAGCCGTTCAAGGACAAGCTGAGCGCGGACGAGATCGCTGCGGTCTCGAAGTACTCGCGTTCGCTCGGCAAGTGACCTGTCGCGCGTGCGGCTCGCCGCCGTTGCTCGGCGTCGCGAGCCGCCTGCCACGTCACTGCGGCGCGTCGGGCCGCGAGCCCGAAGGCGCATCCGCTTGCTCGCCGAGGCGCAGCGAGACCATGAACTGGTCGCGGCCGCCCTCGGGTGGCGGCGGGAAGCTCAGCGTGTAGGCGCTCTCGCGCATGCACTCGACCAGCTCCGGATCCCACGGCTGGCGGCCGGGCTGGGTCGATGTCGCTGGCACCTCGATGGTGTCGACCACGGCGCCGAGCTCGGCGTCGGCGAGCACGTCGAACTCGATCTCGAACATGCCGGCGAGGCCGGGTTGCCGCTCCTGCGCCGCGGTGAAGCACTCGTCGGCCAGCGGGATGAAATCCTCGTGGAGCAGACGCGCGAGGTCGTCGCGACCACCGATGCGATCGGTCGGCGGCGGGCCGTCGTCGTCGTCGTCGTCAGCTCGCGTCTGCCCCCGGGCTTCGCCGCCGGCGCGCGCCGCCTGACGCTCGACGATGCGACGGCGCAGCTCGTCGCGCCGGGCACGATCGCGAGCGCGACGGAGCTCGGGCTCGGACCCCGGTCGCGGTGCCGATACGGCATCCGCCCCGGACGGCAGCGGCGTCGGCAGCGGCTGAACCACCACAGGTGGCAGCGACTCGTGCGCGTCGACCTGCGAACGCGCAACCCCCAGCGGCGTGGTCGGCAACGGATCGCGGTCGAAGATCACGAACGACGCCGCACCGAGCAGCGCGCACGCGAGAGCGACCAGGACGATCCTCGACCGACGCATGCTCCGAGATCTACCACCACGGCGGCGCCGAGCTGACGCCAGCCGGATTCTGCTACCGTGGTCGCATGCCGATGTCCTACCGCGACCGTGGCCGTGCGATCACGATGGCCCTGGTGTTCTTCGGTGCCGCGGTGGTGACCGCGGCCTCGATGCGTGCGGCCCAAGGGCGCATGTGGCTGCCACTGCTCGCGCTCGCCAGCATCACCGTGGTCGCCGCTGCGCTCGAGGTGATGTCGATCCGCCGCGGCGCCGCGCGAGCGACGGTCGGCGCGTGGCTACCGGCCGCGCTCGGCATCGGCGCGGCGGCGCGGGTCGTGACCACGCAAGGCCCACGCGGACCGGACTCGGGTGTGGCCGACTCGATCACGCTCGCCGCGGTGGTGGTGGCCGCGATCGTGCTCGCGGTGGTCGTCAATGCGGCGGCCAGCCTGGCGCAGCGTGGCCGAGCGCAGCATCGGCCCTGATACACTCGACGACGCCCCGCGCTCCCCCGTGCGTACGCCAGCGAAACTACCCCGCGGCACGACGCCACGGTTCGCCGCGGGCCTCGTGTTCGTGGCCTATTTGGTGGCGGCACGCGGCATCGGCAACTGCTACCCGGTCTCGGTGTTCGACATGTACCAGGGCCGCGGCGACGAGACCGCCGCGCGTGTGATGGTGCGCGACGTCGGTGGCGCGGTGCTCGAGCTCGAGGAGTTCGAGGACTACAGCTGCTTCCCGCGCCTGCCGATGATCACCGAGGTCAAGCGCTACTGCCCGGCGGCACATCAGCCGCTCGACTACGTCACGCGCGATCAGCAACAGCTGCTCGAGCGGCGCATCACGGCGACGCCGCGCGCGGACGGCGAAGAGGTCGCGATCGTGTCGCGGGCGTTCTTCCTCGCCGAGCAGCCGTTGGTCACGCAGGACTGCGTGATCGCGCGCTGCACCGCGCAAAGGCGGAACCTGCGATGAGCGGCGCGAGCTCGTGGTGGGACGGCCACGACCGTGCGCCGCTGCGGATCGGCGTCTGCGTCATGGTCGCGCTGCAGTGGTTACTCGAGACCACCCAGCTGGCCGCACAGTCGCGCGACCTCGCCCACTACCGCAGCGGCGGCGTGCTGGCACAGACGATGGTGCGGATTCCCGGCGCGGCCTGGTTGCTGCTCGCATTGGCCTGCGTGGGACTCGTTGCGATCGCCCGCGACCGTCGGCCCGTGCAGTGGGGCGTGTGGACCCTGGCCGTGCTCGCGCTCGCCAGCGCCTGGCAGACGCAGGTGTTCGGCTCGCCCTCGCGCAATGCGTTCTTCCCGGGCGCGGCGCTGCTGGGCTGGACGCTCGGCCAGGCCTGGACCAGCGAGCATGGCCCGCAGCCGCGCGCGGTACGAGAGCGCTTCGCCGAGTGGGGCGCGCTGGCATGCATCGCCGCTGCCTACGTCGGCTCGTGCGCGAGCAAGCTCATCGCCACCCTCGGGGGCTGGGCCAGCGGCACGCAGGTGCGCGCGCTGGTGGTGCGGCAGCAGGCCGTCGCCGACTGGTCGTGGCTGCTCGAGCTTCGCACCGCGATCGTCGAGTCACCAGCGCTCGGCAGCGCGGCCGCGATCGCGACCCTCGTCGTCGAGGGCGGCGGTGTGCTGCTGCTGTTCGGGCCGCGACTGCGCACCGCGTGGGCGCTCGCGATCATCGGGCTGCACACCGCAATCCTGCTGCTGTGCACGATGCCGTACCTCGAGCCCATGCTGCTGCTGGGCCTGCTGGCGATGCCGTGGCCGCAGCTGCTGCGTCGCCGCCACGGCGTGACACCGACGCCCGATCGCCTGCCGTGGCCCGCACGCACGCTGAGCGTCATGCTCGTGGGTGTGGCGCTCGCGTGGTGGCTCGCGCCGCTGGGATGGCGGGGATAGCCGGCCGCCGTTCGCCGCTACGATCCGCCGCGCAGCTTGGCGACCTCGGCGAGCAGCGCTGCGAGATCTTCGTCGGGCAGGTTCTGGCGATGGTCGGCGATCTGCAGGCGCACGCGGTCGCCCTGGGCCTCGGCCACGAGGATCTCCGTCACCGCGCCCGCGACCGGATCGAGGTGCAGCGTCACGCTGCGGATCGCCCGACGGATCTGCGAGTTGCGCGGCGGCAAGATGTCGAGTCGGTAGCCCCGCTTGGGCACGTCGGTGCGAGCGTCGGCGATGAGCGCCGCACCGTCGCCGGGCGCGAACGCGGCCCGCAGACGATCGGCCAGCCACGCCGCGGCGAGGTTCTCGCTGCGGGGAATCGGCGGGCGCACCGGCGCGCCCTCGACACGCTGGTTGGGGAGGATCGAGAGCTCGTCACCGTCGACGACGGTCGTCGATCCGACGAGGCCGTCGTCGCGCACGATGAACGTCGACGGCACGCGGAAGATGATCTGCCCGGTGACGATCAGCGGCTCGCGCAGCAGCGAGGTCTCGCGGGTGGTGGTGACCCGGGCGACCAGGTTGCGCGTGCGCTTGGCGTAGTTGGCCCACAGCTCGAGCCGGTTCTGTAGCCGCTTGTCCGTGAGTTCGTCGGCGCGCGCCGTGGGTGTGCACAGCGCGGCCCCGAGCCCGACCAACAGCGATCGACGCGACGCGTTCATGGTTGCGAGTCCTCCGGTGCTGCGTCCGACGACGGCGGCTCGTCGCGATGCTGCTCACGCCGGAACGCGCCCCGCAGCAGGCGCACGATGCCGGGCGCGAGGAACAGCCCGAAGCCCGAGGCCGTCGCGGCGCCCAGCACCACCACGATGCCGAGCCCCTGCCACACCGGCACGCCGCTGGCGATCAGTGCGGCCCCCGAGGCGATCTGGCACAGGCTGGTCACGACCACGCCGGTCGCGAACAGCGGCCGGTGCAGATCGATCGCTCGGCACGCGCGACCCGACGAGATCGTCGCGGCCGCGCCCACCAGCAGCAGCGCCGGCACCATCGACGGCCCCACCGGCACGTGCAACACCGCCAGTGCCCACAGCACCGCGCACTGCGTCGCCAGGGTCGCGACCGCGGCCGCCATCGCGGTCGCGAGGCTGCGCGTGCCGAGCCACACCACGAGCGCGCCGAACCACAGCTGACACAGCACCCAGATGCCGAGCCAGTCCGCGAAGCCCTCGCGATCGCGGCGGGCGGCGACGGCCGGCCCCTGCAGCGAAAGCACCGCATCGTCGGCCCCGCGCACGCGGGGCACGGGCGCGTCGCCATCGGATCCCAGCTGCACGAACGTGCGCACGTGCCAGCGTCCGTCGGATTCGTGGGCATAGCGGCGCAGCCATGGTCCCAGCGCGGAGTGCAGCATCGCTGCCGCGGTCGGCAACCCGCCGTCCCCGGCTGCGCTGCGCAAGAACTCGCCGAAGGCATCGGCCCGGAAGCCCTGCGCCTCGAGGGTCGCGCGCAGCCGATCCAAGCGCAGCGGCAGCTTCAGCTCGGTGAGCGCGGCGCGACGACGATCGAGCTCGGGGGTGCGCGCGATCCAGGCGCCCGGCCCATCGACACGCACGATTTCGGCAGGCACCCGCTCGGCCAGCGCGCGCTCGTCGATCGCGGCTCGCTCGAGTGCCTCGTCGATGGTCGCGCCGTCGCTCTGCGCGATCACCAGCGTGGCGGGATCGAAGAACTCCTCGAGCAAGCGGTGCTGCGCGGGAGTGTTGACCGCCTCGCCGAGCGCGACCCGATCGGCCCCGCGGTAGCGCAACGAGGACACCGACCACGCGCCCGCGGCCAGGGCCGCCAACGCCAGCGTGAGCGCCAGCGCCGGCATCGCGCGCCACTGGAATCCGCGGGTGGCCCACGACACCGCGCCACCGAGCCGTGCATGCATCGCAGGGAGCACGACCCGCAGCAGCACCATCGCGATCGCGGCCGCGATCGCCCAGTACCACGCCCACGCCTGCCACGCGGGATACGGCGAGAGCAGCAACGGCAGCAGCGCGCCCGCCAACACCGCCGCCGCGGGCCAGCCCCGGGCGCTGATGCGCTGCAGGTGTAACGCGCCTTCGCACGCGAAGCCGAGCAGCAACACCACCATCGCTGCCGACCACAGGTCGGCGACCGGCAGCCACGCCAGTGCACCCAGCGCTAGCGTGCCCAAGCACGCGACGATCGACAGGGTCGCTCGCACCCGCCGCAGGATCCCCGCCAGCACCGCGGTGATGCCGGCGAGCGCGAGCGCCAGCATGCGCACGCGCTGCTGCGCCACCAGCGTCGCCGCGGTCGCTTCCACGTGGGTCGGGCCGACCACGGTCGCGTCCACCGGCGCATCGCCCAACACCGCGCGGACGTCGGCCAGCAAGGCGTCGGGCGTCCGGGTCGAGCGCAGCAGCAGCAGCAACGCCGCGCCGTCGGGCGCCAACAGATCGCCGCTCGCGGTCGGGCTCGCGCGACCACTGGCCTCGTGGCTGGCGAACGCAGCCCCCTCGGCGCCGAGCAGCGCGAACAGGCCCAGGGGATCGCGGCGGGGCTCGTCGCCGGCGACCCCGAACAGCGGCGACGACATGCGAGCGCGCAAGCCTGCGATCGCATCGGACATGGCCGCGTCGGTCAGTCGCGTGGCGATGGTGGCGAGCGCCTCGTCGCTCACCAGCCACATGGCGTGGGCGTCGAACCATGCCGCGGCCTCGCCGGCGGGCGGCACCAGGGGCACGCGCTCCTCGATCATGCGATCGGCGACCGCGGCCGCGGCTGCGACCAGCACGTCGTCGTCCTGCTCCGCGGGCTCGGGCGACGTGCTCGGCGAGGCGGCGTCCTGCCGCAGTGTCAGCATCACCAGGTGCTCGTCGGCCAGCGGTCGCTCGGCGATCGGCAGCAGCGACAGCGAGCCCCCCGAGATCGCGGCGCCGCGCGACAGCTGCCAGCCGGCGAGTGCGAGCGCGACGATCCACGCGAGCAGCACCCACGTGGCGCGTCGGCCGGCCCAGCGCGACAGGGAGATCGCGGCCTCGGTGGGCGTGCTGGTCGGCGCGTCGGAGGCCACGGTGCTCGGGCCGAAGGGTACCAGCTGCCGTCTTGGGGCGGGCGCTCGGCAATGCATGCGGCGTCACCTCGCGGTTGGCGAGCGCGGAGTGGATCCGCCACACTGCGGACGTGTGGCTGTCGTCGATGCTGGCGATCGCGAGCTGGCGCGTGGAACCCGTGGCCGACGCCGATGCGCCGTCACCGGCTGCGCCCGATCTCGTGGTGTGGTCGGCCCCGCCGGAGTGCCCCGATGACGCGGAGGTGGAACGTCGGGTCGCGGACGCCGTGGAACGCACGGATGCGACCTCGACGGCGAGTGCCGAAGTGCAGCGCGTGGGCGATCGCTACGTCGTCGATCTGGTCACCGAGATCGACGGCGCGGCGCAGCACAAGCACCTCGAGGCAACCGACTGCGATGGCCTCGCGGACGCAGTCGCCGTGGTCGTCGCGCTCACGCTGGACCTCGCGCCCGAGCAAGTCGAGTCCGACGACACGCAGACCACCTCGCAGCGCGGCGACGAGGTCGATGCGGCCACCGTCACGCCGACGACCACGACCCCCGTGGCCACCGTGTCGCGGCGCGTGCGGGGTGCACCGGCGGACGCGACGACGGCGAGCGACCGCACCCGACTCGGACAACGCTTCGAGCTCGGCCTGCGGATCATGGGCGGCTACGGCAGCGCGCTCGCACCCCGCGGCGGCGGGGTGGTGTCCACGGCGCTGTCGATCGGCCGATGGCGGTGGAGCGTGGAGGTCGACGGACGCCTGTGGACACCCCGCGACATCCGCTCCCCGAGCCGCGACTTCGGCGCGACGATGTTGCTGGGCACGGTCGGCGTCGCGGGCTGCTTCCGACCGCGGACCCGCGCGGTCGAGATCCCGCTGTGCCTGGGCCTCGAGGGGGGTGCGGCGCGGGCCCGCGGCCACGACCTGCTGGGCGCGACGACGGCGTTCTATCCGTGGGCAGCACCATTGCTGCGGGTCGGCCTGCGCGCTCGGATCGCGGCCGGGGTCGGCTTCGTGGCCGCGGTCGAGGCGGCGGTGCCGATCCGTCGGCCGATCATCGCGGTCGGTGGGGCCAGCAGCCCGCTGTGGTCGACCCCCGCGGTCTCGGCCCGCATCCTCCTGGGGCTGCAATTCCGCACCCCAGGGCCCAATGGCAGCGACGCTCGCTGAAAGCCGTCGCGGCCGGCGGCGTTGGCCCCCGAGCGTGACGGAAGCCGATCGAACCGGGGATGGGGACCGACCAGCATGACGCCCGTCCGAGCCGAGCCCTCCCGCCCCGGCGGTGCCGACCCGAGGTTCCGCGCGCTGTACCACGGGCACTTCGGGTTGGTGTGGTCGCTGACCGCCCACTTCGGCGTGCCCGCAGCGGCGCGCGAAGACGTCGCACAGGAGGTGTGGCTCACCGTGCACCGCCGCATCGACGCGCTGCGTCCCGAGGCATCGCCACGGGCGTGGGTGGCCTCGATCGCGCGGCACGTCGCCTCGCGCCATCATCGCTCGCAGACCCGTCACGCACGCAAGCGCGCTGCACTCTCGCTGCACGTCGAGGCGCTCGCGACCAGCACGGGCGAGCCCGACGTCTTCGCCACCGTCGATGCCGCGCTCGCACGCATGGATCCCGGGCAGCGCGAGGTGTTCCTGCTGATGCAGGTCGAGGAGCTGAGCGGCCCCGAGTGCAGCGAGATCCTCGGACTCCCGCTCAACACCGTCTACTCGCGGCTGCGGCTCGCGCGGGCGCGACTCGCCGAGGCCATGGGAGAGCGCGAGCTCGACACGGCTTCGCACGCGCTGCGAAGCGGCCCTCCGCCGCGCGCGGCGCTGCAGCGGGTGTGGGTGGTGCTGGGGCTCGGATCGTTCGAGCGGCCGATCACGATCGGGACGATCGGTGGCA
>WBZX01001569.1_pt1 | contig 17054 bp, 12 predicted proteins | sample 5204211 | NCBI WGS metagenome assembly WBZX01 (sample SAMN12344362, study PRJNA552823) | activated sludge metagenome | biome: Activated sludge suspended growth; feature: Nitrification reactor; material: Wastewater; isolation source: activated sludge from nitrification reactor of wastewater... | reverse complement strand
AGCTCGAACTCCGGCGCACCGTCGTTGTGCAGGATGAACACGCGCTCGCCGTGCAGCGCGACCGACAGCTCGATGCCCTCGCGCCGCGGGATCAGGCGTCGCGGTGGGTTGCACGGTGTTGCTGCATCGACGACGTGCACCTCGGAGCTGGTGCGAGACTCGCAGGTGATGACGATGAAGCGGCCACTGCGATCGCGCTGCAGCTCGACGTGGAAGCGCTCGTCGGGCTCGTGCAGCACCCGCACGTCGTCACCGGGCGGGGTGCCGAGCGCGTGGCGCCACACCTCGCACGGCCTACGCGCATCGTCCTGCCGCAGGTAGAAGAGGTGGTCACCGGCGGCCGACCACGCCAGTGCCGCGCCGGCGTTCTCGACGACGTCGGGGAGCACCTCGCCGCTCGCGATGTCACGGATGCCCAGGGTGTAGCGCTCGTCGCCGCGGGTGTCGGCGGCCCAGGCGACGCGGCGATGGTCGGGGCTCGTCACGAGCGCGCGCACGGCCAGGTACGGGTGGCCCTCGGCGAGCGCGTTCTCGTCCAGCACCAGCTGCTCGGGGCCGTCCGCCGTCGACTCGCTGCGGCGCACGTGCACGGCGTAGCTGCGCCCGGCGATCGTGCGCGTGCCGTACGACCAGCCACCGTCGGGGATCGGCACCGTCTCGTCGTCCTCGCGCATCCGCGCCAACATCTCGCGGTAGAGCTGCTCCTGCAGCGGCTGCGTCGGGGCCATCACCGCGTCGGTGTGGGCGTTCTCGGCCTCGAGGTGCGCGCGCACGGCCGGGTCCTCGCGGTCGCGCAGCCACGCCCACGGGTCCTCCCGCGTGCGCGTGTGGATCGTCAGCGTCAGCGGGCGCGTGGCCGCGATGGGGGGGCGATGCGAGCTCGGCACGGGATCGGCCGCCCACGGTAGCACGCGGGATCACGCCGCGGCGCAGGCACCGACGCCCATCGGTGCGGCCTGGAGCGCGGTGCAGGCGGTGTCTGCGGGACACGTCTGCTCGCTCAGTTCGCACAGCGTCGCGCAGCAACCCGCACCATCGCAGTCGGCCACCGCTTCGGCGGGGAGACACGCGAGGCCGTCGCCGCAACCGACGCGGAGATCACAGGGGCTGCCCACGGTCTCGACGACGCCGAGATCGACGGCGAGGCACAACGGGCCGAAGTCACTGCCGGTCGACAGCGTGCACGCGGTTCCGGCCGCACAGCTCGGCGCGAGCGGATCGCAGCTCGGCACGCACGCGGTGACGCTGGTGCCGTGCATGGCGTAGCACGTGAGATCGGGATCGCTGCACGCCGGCTCGTCCTCGGTGCCGCCGCACTGCTGCACGCAGACGCCCGCGCCGGTAGCGACGTCCACGGCCCAGCAGTACGCGCCCAGCTCGCAGTCGTCGACGCCGCTCCACGGGCCGTCCTGCGCCGTGCATGGCTCGCCGGCGAGGTGGGGCCGCGCGGTGACCTCGCTGCAGCGCGCGTCGGAGCAGCCACCGAAGGTGCCATCGCCGTTGGCGGACCACGGCACACACTTCTCGCCTCGCGGACAATCCTGCGCCCAGACGTCGCACTGCGAGATCGTGCAGCCACCGTCCGGGTGCATCCCGAAGGTGGTGGTCCCGACCGTCGGATCGACGGTGTCGTCGCTGCTCGAAGGTCCGCTGCTGTCGACCGTGCCACCCGTGCTCCCGCTTGCGCTCGCGCCGGTGGAGCCGCCGCCCGTGCTCGCGGTGCTCGACGAACCGTCGCCGACGGGGGCGTTCGTGCCGCACGCGGTCAAGAAGAGGACGGTCGCGGAGCGCAGCCAGGGCATGGGCGGAGTATCGCCCATGCGTCGCGGCCGCGTGAGGGGCGGCGACGCCGACCCGGATCGGGCCCGAGCGCGCAGCCACGTGGGCTTTGCGCTCGCACCGACGCCCGCGCTGCGCTATGCCAGGGACGCAAGGTGGCGATGTTTTTCGCGCAGCTGTGGTCGGTCATGCTCGCGCTCGCGCCGTGGCTGCTGCTCGGCGCTGCGCTCGCGGGCGTGCTGCACGTGCTGCTGCCGCCGGACTTCGTGCGTCGTCATCTCCACGGCGGCGCAGGCGTGTGGAAGGCGGTCGCGCTCGGGGTCCCGCTGCCGCTGTGCTCGTGCGGCGTGATCCCGGCGGCGATGGGTCTGCGCCGCGACGGCGCCAGCCGGGGCGCGTCGATCGGGTTCCTGGTCGCGACGCCGCAGACCGGCGTCGACTCGGTGCTGGTCTCGGCGAGCCTGCTGGGCTGGCCGTTCGCACTGTGGAAGGTCGGCGCAGCGCTGGTCACCGGCGTGGTTGCGGGCGTGGCGGTCGATCGCTTCGATCCCGAGGGCGCACCGCCGCGCGCGGGCGCCGACGCGGCGGTGCCCCACGCTCGACGGGGCCTCGCCGCGGCGGTGCACCACGCGGTCGAGATCGTGCGCACGATCTGGCGCTGGCTGGTGTTCGGCGTGGTGGCGTCGGCGCTCATCGGCACGTTCGTGCCGCCGTCGTCGTTGGCTGCGATCGCGGGCTGGCCGGGCCCGCTGACGGTGCTCGCGACGCTGGCGATCGCGGTGCCGTTATATGTGTGCGCCACGGCGTCGGTGCCGATCGCGGCGATGTTGGTGGCCGGCGGCTTCCCGCCGGGCGCCGCGCTGGTGCTGCTGATGGCCGGCCCGGCGACCAACATCGCGACCATCGGTGCGGTCGCCACGGGCTTCGGTCGGCGCACGCTGGCGATCTACCTCGGCACGATCGTCGTGGGCAGCGTGCTGTTGGCGTGGGGCTTCGACGCGGTGCTGAGCGAGCGCGCGGTGCAGCACGTGCACGCCCACATGCACGGCGACGGCGCGTGGTGGGAGCACGCCGCGGCGGTCGTGCTCACGCTGGCGCTGGCTTGGTTCGCGCTCGAGGATCTCCTGCGCGCGCGGGCGCGGCGGGCACCGGCGCCCGCACCCGAGGTGCCGAGCATCGCGGTCGGCGTGGTCGGCATGCACTGCGAGGGCTGCGTGGCGCACCTCGAGCAGACCCTGCGCGGCGCGCCCGGTGTGCAGGCCTGCGAGGTCACGCTCGAGCCCGGCCGCGCGGTCGTGCGGGGCGACATCGATCTCGCGACCGTGCACGCGCTGGTGCGCAAGGCCGGCTACACGGTCGACGCCGCCGCCGTTTCCGATGCGGTATCGTCCGCCGGAGCATGAGCGACGACGCGACCCCCCCGAACTTCCTGCGCGAGCTGATCGCGGCCGACGTCGCGGCCGGTAAGCATGGCGGACGCGTGATGACCCGCTTCCCGCCGGAGCCCAACGGCTACCTGCACGTCGGCCACGCCAAGGCCATCTGCGTGAACTTCGGGCTCGCCCAGGAGTTCGGCGGTCTGTGCAACCTCCGCTTCGACGACACCAACCCCGCACGCGAGGAGGTCGAGTACGTCGAGGCAATCCGCAAGGACATCGAGTGGCTCGGCTTCGAGTGGGGCGAGCGCGAGTACTTCGCGTCGGGCTACTTCGAGCAGCTGTACCAGTGGGCCCTGCAGCTCATCGACGAGGGCCTGGCCTACGTCGACAGCCAGAGCGCCGAGCAGATCCGCGAGGGCCGCGGCAACTTCTACAACAAGGGCACCGACAGTCCGTTTCGCGATCGCAGCGTGGCCGAGAACCGCGCGCTGTTCGAGCAGATGCGCGCCGGCGCGTTCGAGGAGGGTGCGTGCGTGCTGCGGGCCAAGATCGACATGGCCCACCCCAACCTCAACATGCGCGACCCGCCGATGTACCGCATCAAGCACGCGCATCACCATCGTACCGGCGACCGGTGGTGCATCTACCCCATGTACGACTACGCACACGGGCTGTCCGACGCGATCGAGGGCGTGACGCACTCGATGTGCACGCTCGAGTTCGAGGACCACCGCCCGCTCTACGATTGGTTCATCGAGGCGCTCGCGCTGGAGCACCGGCCGCAGCAGATCGAGTTCGCCAAGCTCAACTTCTCGTACATCGTGCTGTCGAAGCGGCGACTGCTGCAGCTGGTGCAGGAGAAGCTGGTCGACGGCTGGGATGACCCGCGCATGCCGACCATCTCGGGCCTGCGCCGTCGCGGCGTGACGCCCGAGGCCATCCGCAACATCGCCGAGCGCGTGGGCGTGTCGAAGCGCGACGGTGTCGTGGACATCACGCTGTTCGAGCACGAGATCCGCGAGCACCTCGGCACCGTTGCCGCGCGCCGCATGGCGGTGCTGCGCCCGCTCAAGCTCGTGATCGAGAACTACCCCGACGACGGCGAGGACTGGTTCGAGGCGCCCAACCACCCCGAGCGGCCCGAGCTCGGTAGGCGCAAGGTCCCGTTCGCGCGCGAGATCTACATCGAGCAGGACGACTTTCGCGAGGTGCCGCCCAAGAAGTGGTACCGCTTCGCGCCCGGCCAGGAGGTGCGGCTGCGCTACGCGTGCCTGGTGACGTGCCGCGAGGTGATCAAGGACGACGCGGGCAACGTCGTCGAGCTGCGCTGCACCTGGGACCCCGAGTCGCGCGGCGGCAACTCCCCCGATGGCCGCAAGGTCCGCGGTACCTCGCACTGGGTGAGCGCGCGCCACGGCGTGCGCGCGACGGTGAGGCTCTACGATCGGCTCTACACCGTGCCCGATCCGTTGGGCGTGGAGGGTCGCGAGTGGAAGGAGTTCCTCAACCCCGACTCGGTCACACGCATCGATGACGCGGTGCTCGAGCCGGCGTTGGCCGCGGCGGCGCCCGGTGAGCGGTTCCAGTTCGAGCGGGTGGGATACTTCTGCGCCGACCTCGACAGCCGCGCCGACGCACCGCTGTTCAATCGCACGATCGAGCTCAAGGACAGCTGGGCCAAGCTCGAGACCCGCGAGGGCAAGCCCGGCGCGTAGTCGTCCTGGCCAGCGACGGGCGGGGCTGTCACCGACGGATGCATGCGTTCGTAGGGGTGCACGCACCCTGAAAGGACGAACCCACCATGCTCCGTCGCACCGCCCTCTGTCTGTTGCTGGCCGGCACCGCGCTGGCCTGCGATTCCGATCCCACCGAGCCCGTGAAGGGCCGTGAGGCCCTCGCGCCGCTGGTCGGCCGCACCATCGAGCTGACCCTCGCCGCCGACGCGGTGGAGCCCGCGCTCGTCGACGCGATCGCCAAGCACGTGGAGGTCGCCACCGGTGCCGAGTCGATCCGCGTGCGGGTCGAGCACGCCGACGATGGCACGCCCGCGTCGCTGACGATCGACGCCTGGGGTCGCACCACGACGACCGACGAGGCCATCGCCGCCGGCCTGCGGGGGCGCTTTGCGCAGCTGGCCACCAGCGCCATTGCGATCTCGCCGGCCGTCGCCGCCGCGCCCGAGGATCGTCTGCCGGCGTTCGCTGTCGATCCCGACGAGGACGCCGACGCGGCGCGGACCCGGCTCACCGAGGAGCTGCGCGCGCAGGGCGTGGCTGGTGAGATCGACGTCGCGGTCGAGGACGACGAGGAGGGCCGTCGCGAGGTCCGCGTGCAGGTCCGCGACGAGCGTCACGAGTAGCGGTGGAGCTTGCTCGGGGCTCGGAAGCCGCTAGCCGCCGTCGAGATCGAGCGCGGCGAAGTCGGGGAGGGGGCCGGCCTCGGGGTCGTAGCCCTTCACGTGCCAGCCGTGCACGATCACGCGCGCGCCGTGCATGAGCGGCACCAGCGGGACCTCGCTCGCGACGCGGGCGAGCACCTCGTCGACCGCCGAGCTGGCGCCGCCGCGGGCGGTCAGGAGCGCGTCGTCGGTGGCGGCGTCGCGCCACCGCGCGAAGTTGCTGGCGACGCCCGGCGAGGCGCCCGTGCCGAGGATGCCGCCCGAGCCGACCGTCGATGACAGATAGTCGATCGGGTCGGCGGTGTCGGCGATCCAGCCGCCCAGCACGAGGTCGTAGTCGCCGCGATCGAGCCGTTCGTTGTAGTCCTCGCTGTCGCTCGAGACGATGGTATCGACCCGCACGCCGACGTCGCGCAGCTGCTGTACCAACGACGCGGCCACGGCATCGGGCCGCGGGAGATACGGCCGCGGGCCCCACACCCGCACCATTCGCAGGGGCGGCGGCGCACCGCGCTCGCGGATCGCCGCGGCCGCAGCTGCGGGATCGTGGCGAAGTCCGTCGTTGCCGCGACCGAGCGCCGGCGGCAGCAGACAGCGCGCGACGAAGGCCGCCGGGTTGGCGTAGCACAGCTCGGTCAGGCGATAGCGATCGATGGCCAGCGCGAGCGCGCGACGCAGCTCGACGTCGGCGAGCCGGCCGCGCTCGGTGTTGAAGGCCAGGAACGCGGTGCTCATGCCGGCCTGGAACAGCTTGCGCACGTTCTTCAGCGCAGCGACGTCGTCGCGCGCCAGCGCGAGCGTGAAGTCGATCTCGCCGGCCTCGAGCGCGGCGAGCAGCTCGACTGGACGCCCGTCGGCACCGGCCGCGAAGTAGCGCACCACCACGCGCGGGATCGCGGCCCGCGTGCGGGCGTGGGGGTTCGCCTCCAGCTGGACGCCGTCGTCGGCGGTGGCCGCGATCGCGTACGGACCGGTGCCGATGGGACCGCGGGCCGTCGGCTTGGCCACCCGCATGCCGATGCCCGAGAGCACGTCCTCGGCGCGATGGGTCCACGACATCGACTTGAGCAGCAGCCGCGTGCCGCTGAACGAGGCCTCGATGCCGTACGGGACCAGCATCGGGGACAACGACGACACCACGTCGGCGGGCGTCATCGCGCTGCCGTCGGAGAAGCGGACGTCGTCGCGCAGCTCGATCACGACCGCATTGCTGCCGGGCAGTCGCTGCGGCATCGCGCTGGCCAAGCGCGGCTCGACGCGGTCGCGCTGGCGGACGAACAACGGCTCGTAGACCTGCGCGAGCACGAGGTGCCCCGTGAAATCGTGTGCGCGGTGGGGATCGAGCGACGCGATCGGGGTCAGCGTCCCCACCCGCAGCGCCTTGGCGTCGCCCATCGCCGACAGCATACCGCGCCTGCCCGGTGTCGGCGTTCGCGAGCGGGGCCCCGGCGCTGGGGCATGCGACGTACACTGCGGCGCAGGATGTCCGCCCGCGCGCCGTACTACACCGAGGATCACGATCGCCTTCGCGAGTCCGTCCGCCGCTTCGTCCAGCGCGAGATCGCACCGCACATCGATGCATGGGACGAGGCCTGCGAGTTCCCGCGGGGGCTCTACGCGTCGGCGGGCGAGCTCGGTCTGCTCGGCCTCGGCTTCCCCGAGGAGCTCGGCGGCACGCCTTGCGACCCGTTCCACCGCATCGTCGTCACCGAGGAGCTCGCGCGCGCCGGCTCGGGCGGCCTGGTCGCCGGGCTCATGAGCCACGGGATCGCGTTGCCGCCGATCGTCGCGCTCGGGAGCGATTCGCTGAAGCGGCGCGTGGTCCCGCCGGTGCTCGCCGGCCAAGCGATCGCCGCCCTCGCGATCACCGAGCCCGACGGCGGATCGGACGTCGCGAGCCTGCGGACCAGCGCGCGACGTGAGGGCGACCACTTCATCGTCAACGGCAGCAAGACCTTCATCACCTCCGGCATGCGCGCGGACTACTACACCGTCGCCGTGCGCACGGGTGGCGACGGCATGGCCGGGATCTCGCTCTTGCTGGTCGAGCGTGGGACCCCGGGCTTCACGCAGACCCCGCTGCACAAGATGGGCTGGTGGTGCTCCGACACCGCGACCTTGTATTTCGAGGACTGCCCGGTGCCCGCGAGCAACCTCATCGGCCCCGAGCACCAGGGCTTCCTCGGCATCATGCAGAACTTCAACGGCGAGCGGCTCGCGATCGCGGCGATGGCGGTGGGTTTCGCCCAGACCTGCCTCGACGAGGCGCTGGCGTGGGCGCGCCAGCGCGTGACCTTCGGCAAGCCGCTCGTCACGCGACAGGTCATCCGCCACAAGCTGGTCGACATGGCCCAGCGCATCGAGTCGACCCGCGCGTACCTCGAGCTGATGGCGTGGCGGGTGCAGCAGGGGCAGTGGCCGATCGCGGAGGTCTGCATGCTCAAGAACGCGGCCACGCAGTGCCTCGAGTTCTGCGCGAAGGAGGCGGTGCAGATCCTCGGCGGCGCCGGCTTCATCCGCGGCTGCAAGTCCGAGCGGATCTACCGCGAGACCAAGGTGCTCGCGATCGGCGGTGGCGCCGAGGAGATCATGAAGGAGCTCGCGGCGCGACAGCTGGGCTGGTGACGCGGGCTGCAACCGCCGCGCGGCGCCTGCTATCGTCCCGCGCAGCATGCCGCGCCTGGGTGATCGCTCCTCGCATCCGTTGCTCCGTGTGCCCGTCTACGCCAACTTCGCCGGCATGTCGCCGCTGTCGACTCCGGTGCGGGCGGCGATCGATGGGGCCATCGCCACGCTCGAAGCGCAGGGCGCCGCGGCGGGATGGGGCCTGCTGTCGGCCCGCGATGCACTGCGTGAACGCGCCGCGCGGCTGGTCGGCGTGCGCCCCGACGAGATCGGCCTGGTGCCCAACACCACCACCGGGGTACGGGCGATCGCGTTCGGGCTGCGCTGGCGCCCCGGCGCGCGCGTGATCGGCTTCGAGGGCGAGTTCCCGGCCAACGTCACGCCGTGGCAGCAAGCCGCCGCGATGGCAGGTGGCAGCGTGACCATGTTGCCGCTGCGCCCATGGTTCGACGCGGTCGACGAGGGCCTCGCGGCGCTCGAGCGCGCGCTGGCGCAGGGGGGCGTGCTCGCGGTCGCGGTCTCGGCGGTGCAGTTCAGCAGCGGGCTGCGCATGCCGCTGGCGCGCATGGCAGAGGTGTGCCATCGCCACGGCGCATTGCTGGCGGTCGACGCGATCCAGGCCTGCGGCGTGGTGCCGATCGACTGCCAGGCCGAGGGCATCGACGCGCTCGCCTGCGGCGGCCACAAGTGGCTCGGCGGCGCGATGGGGATCGGCTTCTTGGCGATCCGCGAGCACGCGATGGCGCAGCTCGAGCCGCGGCTGGCGGGTTGGACCAGCCACGAGGACGCCGCGTCGTTCCTGCTCGCGGGTCCCGGCCACCTGCGCTACGACCGAGCCATTCGTCGGCGTGCCGACTTCGTCGAGGACGGCGGCAGTGCCATCGCGCTGGTGCCGGGGCTGGTCGCCGCGATCGACATCCTGCTCGAGCTCGGCGTGCCGGCGATCTTCGATCACGTGCAGGGTTGGATCGACGCCGCGGAGGCACAGCTGTGCGCGTGCGGGTTCACCAGCCTCCGAGCCCGTGAACCGTCGGCGCGCTCGGGCATCCTCGGGGTCGTGCCGCCCGCGGGCGTCGACGTCGTCGCGCTCCACCAGGCGCTCGAGCGCCGCGGCGTCGCCTGTGCGATCCCCGATGGCGTGCTCCGTTTCGCGCCGCACTGGTCCAACCACATCGACGAGATCCCCGAGCTGCACGCCGTCGTCGACACCGAGACCAGGGCCCTGCGCGTTCCCACGTAGGAACCGGGTGGCCGTTCGCGGCACATTGCGATCGCCACCCCTGCCCAACTGGCGCCGCGGCTTGCTCAAGTCGAGCAATGGCCCCGGTGTGCAGGATTGAAGTCATTGGAATCCTTGGGCTCCGGTGTCGGCGCCGTGCTTGCTCATGCAGGGGAGCGAGGCCGGCGAAGACGAACGACGGTGGCCGGACCGAACAACGTCAACCTCGGCGGGGCGTCACAAGACAGAGCCTCGCGCATCCAGTTGAACGACCAAGGAGAACGACGATGGCTCTCGGATTCAGTGTGTGGCTCTTCCTGCTTGGTGTGCTCGGCGCTTCCAATCTCATCATTGCGAAGAAGCCCGACGCCAAGGAACTCATTGCCAAGCTCGCGCCCTACCAGGGGTGGATGGGCGCAGGCGCGGCGCTCACGGGCGTCTACTGGCTCATCATGGCGGTGCTCAACATGGGCCTGCTCGGCTCGGGCGTCGCCGGCATCATCGGCTGGGTGACCTGGGTGGCGGTCTCGCTGATCCTCGTGTCGCTGGGCCTCTTGCTCGGCGTGGGCGTCCTCAAGACCTTCATCAAGCAGCCCCAGGCGGTCGCCAAGATGGACCTGATGATCACCAAGCTCGCGCCGAAGCAGGGCGTGCTCGGTCTCATCGCGATGGGCCTGGGCGTCTGGTCGCTCGTGTCGAGCTTCATCTTCTAGTCCGCTCGTCCGCGAAGCCCCGCGTCTTGGTGGTCGCGGGGCTCCTCGTACCCGTGGCCGCCATGGTGGCGGTCACGGGTTTTTTTTCGCCGAGGCGGCGCCGAGCCGCCCGCAACGCGCGGGCGTGGATCGCTGGAAGGGGCGTACGTGGCACGCAGGGAAGCCGATTCGAACCGAATGACGATCACGCTGGCGCCTGCGCTGGTCGCGTGCGGACCGGTGGTGGTGCACCGCCCCCGACGCGGCTCCCGTGGTATGGTCGGGGTCGATCCCGAGCCAGAAACGGTGGGCAAGCAGGGCGCCAATCCCCCCGAAGAGGAGGGCAAGCTCGACCGCACGACGCTGCGGCCGCAGGACATCGAGGCTGGCCTCAGCCGCGGGTACCGCTTGCTCGTCATCGGCGAGAACCAGCACACCGCGCACCGGTTGCCCCGCACCGGTGACGTGAGCCTGGGCCGTTCGGACAGCGCCGACATCCAGATGCCCGACCCGCTGATGTCGCGGGTCCACGCGGTGTTGCACGTCGGCGCGAACCTGGCCATCAGCGACCTTGGGTCGAGCAACGGCACGCTGGTCCGCGGCAGTCGCATCCCCGCCAACGAGCGGGTGCCGATCTCGGTCGGTGACACCATCGAGGTCGGCTCGACGGTGGTCATCGTGCAGCCCGAGTTCGCCCGCGGGGCTCCGCCGGCGCTCGAACGCGCAGAAGGGGCCGACCGCACCTTCACCGGCCCCGACGATCCGATGGATCGGATCTACAAGCTGGCGCGCCGCATCGCCGGCAGCAACATCAACGTGCTGCTGCTGGGCGAGACCGGCGTGGGCAAAGAGGTGATGGCGCGGACGCTGCACAGCTTCTCGCCGCGCGCCAGCAAGCCCTTCCTCGGGCTCAACTGCGCGTCGCTGTCGGAGACGCTGTTCGAGAGCGAGCTGTTCGGCTACGAGAAGGGCGCCTTCACCGGCGCGCAGCAGAACAAGCCCGGGCTCATCGAGACCGCCGACGGCGGCACGGTCTTCCTCGACGAGCTGGGCGAGATGCCGCTGTCGACCCAGGCCAAGCTGTTGCGCGTGATCGAGGAGCGCCAGGTCATGCGCGTCGGCAGCTTGCGCGCGCGCGAGGTCGACGTGCGCTTCATCGCCGCGACCAACCAGAACCTCGAGAAAGAGATCGAGCTCGGCAACTTCCGCGAGGATCTCTTCTACCGCTTGAACGGCATCTCGCTGGTGATCCCGCCGCTGCGCGAGCGCGCCGGCGAGATCCAGGGCCTCGCCCGCAGCTTCATCGCCGAGGCCTGCAAGCAGGCCGGGTTCGGCAGCCAGCCGGTGCTCTCGCGCGACTCGGTCGAGTGGATGATGAAGCACAGCTGGCCGGGCAACATCCGCGAGCTCCGCAACGCGGTGAACCGTGCGGTACTGCTTGCGACCGGCGGCGTGATCCAGCCCGAGCACATGCGCACCGAGGCGTACTCGCCCCGTGGTGGTCGCGGCTCCGGTCGCATCCACGACGGGCGGGCCGAGCCCGCGGCGCCGGTCGCCGCCGTCGCGGCCGCACCGATCGCCGCGGTGCCGGCCGTCAGCGATCCCGACGAGGAGGAGCGTCAGCGCATCATGGCGGCGCTGGCGGCCTGCGGCGGCAACCAGACCCGCGCCGCGAAGATCCTCGGCATCGCGCGGCGGACCCTGACCAGCAAGCTCGGCAAGCTGGGCCTGCCGCGACCTCGCAAGGACCGCGAGGACGCGGACGACGACGACGACGACGAGTGACGGATGGCGCGCGTCGTCACGGACGCGCGCGAGCCCCCGCGCCACGCACGGGTGCAGCTCAGTTGGTCGTGACACCCTCGGCGGCGAACTCGATGACATCGACCTCGAAGGCGTCGACGTCGGCGATGAGTCCGGCCTCGATGGCGGTCACCGTCCACACGATGCGGTGGTGTGCGGGCGAGAAGCGCAGGAACACGTGGTTGACGTCCTCGTCGCCGAACAGCGGGCGTACGGCCTCGATCGCACGGCCATGGGGCACGACGTTGCTGACGTCACAGCGCGCGGCACCATCGGCTCGGCAGCGTCGCTCGACCGCCTCGAGGTACGATGGATCGGCCGCGGCACCGCTCGGTCGCACGCGCTCGAGGGCCTCGAGCGCCCCCGGGCAGCGCACCGGCACCACGCGCTCGTCGCTGGCATAGGCATCGGTGGCGATCTCGACGGCGAGGTGGATCGAAGCGCCTGCGGTGGCGATCGCCAGCGCCAGCAGGGATGCACGACACTCGAGCCTGCGGAGCGGATTCATCGTGCCCGCGATCTTGGCGGGCGAGCGCGCCGCTGGCAAGTGGATCCGCCTGGGGCTCGGCCGCGGCCCCGCGGCGCGGGCGGCCCCGCGGCGGCCGTGGACTCGATGTGGTCCGCGGGCTCGGGTGCCGGCCGCCGTTCGTCACGGGAGCAGGGTGATGTCGGCGACCACCGGCAGGTGATCCGAGGCGAGCGCCGATGCGACGCACGGCACGGGATCGCCCGCGAGCGCCAGCCACTGCCCCGCGGGGGGCTCGTCGACGCCGTCGTCGCGGCACGCGTCGTAGACGATCGCGTCGACGAGCTGCGGGCCGTCGAGCCAGATGTAGTCGATGCGCACGCCGTCCGATCCCGCGCTCACGCCCCAGGTGCCGATGCGGGACGAGTCCTCGTGGGTCGCGTCGATGGCGGTGAGGCCGGCGTTGGACACGGTCGTGAAGGGGTCGTAGGTCATGGGCAGCGCGATGTCGCTGCCGAGACGGTACGAGCGCGGCAGTCCCACCGGCGGTGCGTCGAAGACCTGGCCCAGCGAAGGGTCGTCGGTGTTCTCGTTGAAGTCACCCATCACGACCAGCGGCTCACCGGGGTGTCGCGCGTGCATGTCGTCGATCGCCTGGCGTAGGCGCTCGAACTCGACCTGCCGCCGGAATCGATCGAGGTCTTCTTGGCCGGACTTGGCGTGCACCGCCAGCAGCCCCATTGCGCAGTCGTCGATCACGATGCGCACGCCGAGGAAGTCGCGCCCGACGTCGTTGGCGTGCTGATCGCTCGAGAGGTCCTCGCCGCTGTAAGAGTCGATCCGCGAGATCGCGTGGGGGCTCATGCACGCGTTGCGCAGCTCGCCGCCGATCGCCGGCGACGGGTCGGCCTGGATCGGCTCGCTCCACCCCAGCGACATCGTCAACGCCCGCAGCGGTGCGGTCTCGCCGTCGGCAAGCTCCTCGATGCAGACCACGTCGGGCTGCAGCCGCGCGAGCACCGAGCCGAGCGCGTTCCACTCGTCGCTGCCCTCGAAACCCACCGATTTCACGTTGAAGGTGGCGATGCGCAGGCTCGCGCCGTGGCAATCGAGCACCTCGGTGGTGCTGCTGTCGACCGAGTCGCCGCTACCGTCTTGGGTGCTCGCGCCCTGGGTGGTCGCGGTGCCGCCGGTGGTCGCGGTGCCGCTGTCGCTGCCGGTCTCCGTCGCGCTGCCCGTCGCGGGGCACGCGGCGGCGGGCCGATCGCAGGCCGAGCCGCTGGGCAGGCACGCCACGACGTGGGCAGCGAAGAGGGGCAGTGACCCCGTCGCGCCGAGGATCCGGAGTGCCGCACCGATGCGCATGCGGCCGCCATCATGGGCCAACGGCGCCGCGCTGACCAGCCCGCGCCGTCCGTCGTCGGACCATCCGCCGTCGGACCATCATCCCGCGGAGCATCAGCCGGCAATCTGGCACGGCACCGGCCCGTGGCCGCGATCGTTGTCGGTGCGGCACTGCGTCCACGGGTGCGCGGGCATGCCGTCGTCGACGACCACCCACGCGTCCTGGCTGCCGTCGACCAACGACTGCGGCGGCGGGTCGAGCACCAGCACGAGGTCCTCGGCCTCTGCGGGGTACAGCGACTTGGTGGTGACCTCGGTGCCGAGCAGGTTGCCGCCGGCGCTGGGATCGCCGTCGTAGAAGCCGACGACGACCCCCGCGGGCACCGCGGCGAGGCCGATGTTGCGCACGCGCGCGGTGATCCCGAACTCCTCGGGGCTGCACAGCGGCAGCACCGCAACCACGAGGTCGGGCGCTGCGAACTCGCCCTGGGGCTGCACGTTCTGGCGGAAGTTGTTGAGCCCGTCCACCAACCAGTTCGAGCTCTCGATGGGCGGGATGGTGCCGTCCTCTTCGATGTTGGTCACGTGATAGTGGTGCTGGTTCCACACCCGGCGCGTGCGTACCCAACGACCTTCGAGGTCGCCGAACACCCGCACGCCCTGCTGCTTGGAGCCGTCGGCGGGGCAGGTGATCGACGAGTAGCTGTTGGACACCGCGATGATGTCGGCGTGTCCGTCGCTGTCGACGTCGGTGATGATGGGGTACTCCCACAGCGTGCCGGTGGTGTTGCAAGTCTCGAAGAGCACCGCGCCGGTCGAGCCGTCGTAGATGCGCAGGTACTGCTCGTCGCCGTAGACCACCTCGGCCTTGCCGTCGCCGTCGAAGTCGAACACCGAGCTGCCGGTCGCACGCGAGCTGCAGTCGACCGCCGGCGTGAGCCAGATGATGGTGTCGGTCGGCACCATGACGGTCGGATCCATGATTCGCTCGCCGTCGAAGACGGTGTAGCCGACGCCGGCCGCGACGCCGACGTCGGGGGTGCCGTCGCCGTTGAAGTCGGCGACAGTCGGTGGTCCACCACCGTTGCCGCCGTTGCACGGCGGCAGGCCGTCGTTGATGTCGATGCCGCCGCGGATCATCTCGACGCCCACGCCGGGCGTCCACCGCCACACGTAGAGCTCGTGGGTGGTGCGGTTGATCGCCGCGACCTCGGGCGCACCGTCGAGGTCGAAGTCGGCGATGGCGTGCTGGTAGCCGGCGATGCCGACGTCGGCGAGCAACGTGCCGTCGGCCTCGAAGATGTAGCGCGGGCCCACCACCTCGAGCACGCCGTCGCCGTCCATGTCGGCGGCGGAGGTGGTCTGCTGGCCGGCGAACGCGGCCTTCTCGAGCCCGGTGGTGCCGTCGTAGATCGACGCCTCGGTCAGCACCTCGGGGAAGCCGTCCTGATCGAAGTCGGCGATCGACGGCATGAAGCAGCCGCTGGCGGTGCTGGCGACCCACAGCAGCGTGCCGTCGTGATCGAACGCCATCGCGCGACCGTCCACACTGCAGCCGACGACCTCGTTGCCGGGGTCGCCGTCGATGTCGCCGGTGGCGATCGACAGCCCGGGGTTGAGCTGCGGCGAGGGCGGGTTGACGGCCCACTTGTCGACCACCACGCCCTCGACGATCGAGATCGCGTGCAGCGTGCCGTTGACGGTGTACGCCCCGCCATCGAAGGTCGCGAACACGATCTCGGGGATGTCGCGCTCGTCGACGATCATGTCGCAGTTGTCGTCGTCGAGCTGGATGACCATCGGCGCCATCATCGAGTCGCCGCCGGGCCAGTGGTACTTCACCGTCGGCTCGAAGCCGCCCTCGGGGATCACCTCGCACACGGGCAGGCAGTCGATCTCGTCGCCCTCGGGCGGTGGTGTGCCGTCGGGGCACAGCGGCGGCGCCGGCAGGCACTTGCCGGTCGCGAGCGCCTCGCCGCCCTGGCACATGCCCATGCCGCCGCCCATGCCCGGCTCGCCGAGTGAGTACTCGCAGTACTCGTCGTCCTCGCACTCGCTCGCGTCGATGCAGGTGGCGCCCGGCGTGACGCACTGCTGGAACGAGCACACGTCGCCATCGCCGCAGCACACGTCGCCGCACGCCGACTCGAGCGCGCAGCACTGCTCGTCGATGCACACGCCTTCGCAGCTGGCCGCGCAGCCGCCCGCGGTGCTGTCCTGGCCGCCGCTGCTGGCCGCCGTGTCACCGGTGGTGCCGGCGGTGCCCTCGCTGCTGCTACCGACGCCCTGCGTCAGGCTGCCCGCGGTGGCCTCGCCGTCGTCGCGGGGCGCGTCGTCACCACCGCACGCAATGCCCGTGAGTGCGAGCGATGCAAGGACGACGGGAACCAGGGGACGGACACGCATGCAAGCCATGAGCTTGCGGTAGGACGCCCGTCGATGGGGAAATTCTGGGTCGCGCGCGCCGCCGCGCAGGCGCGGGCATCGCTCGGTGCCCAACGACGCGAAAACCCCCGCGCACCTTCGCAGTGCACGGGGGTCGCATTCGAACGGGGCCTGCGCCTGCGCCTCTCGGCGCCGGGCGCAGGCTCACCCGGGCGCGGACTACATGTCCATGCCGCCCATGCCGCCGCCGCCGGGGCCCGGGGCCGCGGGGGCTTCCTTCTTGGGCTTCTCGGCGATCATCGCCTCGGTGGTCAGCATCATGCCGGCCACGCTGGAGGCGTGCTCGAGCGCGGTGCGCACGACCTTCGTCGGGTCGATGACGCCGTCCTCGATCATGTCGACGTACTTGCCGGTGCGGGCGTTGAAGCCGAAGCCGCCCTTGCCGTTCTTCACCTCGTTCACCACCACGCTGGGCTCGCCGCCGGCGTTGGCGACGATCTGGCGCAGGGGCTCTTCGAGCGAGCGACGCACGATGGTCACGCCGAACTGCTGCTCGGTCGAGCCGGCCTCGAACTTCTCCAGCGCCTTCTGGGCGCGGATGAGCGCGACGCCACCACCGGGGACGATGCCCTCCTCGACGGCCGCACGGGTCGCGTGCAGGGCGTCCTCGACGCGGGCCTTCTTCTCCTTCATCTCGACCTCGCTCGCGGCGCCGACCTTGATCACGGCCACGCCACCGACGAGCTTGGCGAGACGCTCCTGCAGCTTCTCGCGGTCGTAGTCGCTGGTGGTCTCCTCGATCTGGGCGCGGATCTGCTTCACGCGGGCCTGGATGTCGGCCTTCTTGCCGCCACCGTCGACGATGGTGCAGTTGTCCTTGTCGATGGTGATCTGCTTGGCGGTGCCGAGGTCCTTCACCGACAGGTTCTCGAGCTTCTCGCCGAGATCCTCCGTCAGGGCCTTG
>WBZX01001568.1_pt1 | contig 17055 bp, 16 predicted proteins | sample 5204211 | NCBI WGS metagenome assembly WBZX01 (sample SAMN12344362, study PRJNA552823) | activated sludge metagenome | biome: Activated sludge suspended growth; feature: Nitrification reactor; material: Wastewater; isolation source: activated sludge from nitrification reactor of wastewater... | reverse complement strand
GAACCGGGATACCGCGGCTGTTCTCGCACGGGCCGCGAAGCCGGCCCCACCAGCAGGCGCCGCGGATCCGGCTGCGCCGGTCCGCCAGCGCCGCCCCCCTGGGGGGGAGCCGCGAAGCGGCAACGGGGGGGATCAGAACAACGCCATGCTCAGCTTGCGCCGATACGCGTCCACCACCGGGTCGCCCGCCGGTGCGGCGGACTTGCCGGTGAGCTCGAGCGTGCTCTTGGCGTCGCCCGCAGCCGGCTTGGGCAACGGCTTGGCCATCACGGCGAGGATGGCCACGTAGGTGCGGCGCGCGAGGTTGTCGTTCCAGGCCTTGTCGCGCATCACGATCTCGAGCAGCTCGTCCATCGCGTCGGTGAAGCGGCCGGCGGCGAAATGGCACTGGGCCAGTTCGTGCCGCGAGTCGAAGTCGCGCTTGTTGGCGGCGATGGCGGCGGCCAGCGCCTGCGGCGTGCGCGCGCCGGCGGCCGCGCGCTGGGCGGCGATCCACAGGGCCAGCGCTTCCAGGCGAACCTCGGTGGCGGCCTTGCGCGCGACGGGTTCGAACGCGGCCTGGGCCTGTTCCAGCGCGCCGCGCTCGAGCAGCAGCTTCACATAGTCGTAGCGTGCGTCGTCGTTGGCGGGGTCGATCGCCACGGCCTGCTGCAGCTTGGCCAGCGCCGCGTCGGCATCGCCCTCGGCGATCAGGGCCTCGGCTTCGTCGACCTCGGCCTCGGCTTCCAGCTCGTCGGCGGTGGGCACGTGCTTGTCAAGGAAGGCGCGGATCTGGCTTTCCGGCAGCGCGCCGACGAAGCCGTCCACCGGCTGGCCCTGGTCGAACAGCACGCAGAACGGGATCGAGCGCACGCCGAAGGCCTGGCTGAGCTGGCCGGCGATGTCGGGCTGCTCGTCGCTGTTGAGCTTGGCCAGCCTGAAGCGGCCGGCGTAGGCGACCTCGAGCTTCTCGAGCACCGGGCCGAGCACCTTGCAGGGGCCGCACCAGGGCGCCCAGATGTCGAGCAGCACCGGCTGCTGCATCGACGCGGCAATGAGTTCGTCCTGGAAATTCTGGATGGTGACGTCGATCATGGGCGTCTCGGGCAAAACGGTCAGATGAAGCGTGCCACCTACAATTCAAGCCATGAACGAGGCGCAACCGCGGGTGGGTGTGGTGATGGGTTCGGCCAGCGACTGGCCAACCCTGCAGCACGCGTCCGCCATTCTCGCCGAGTTCGGCGTGCCCCACGAGTGCAAGGTGGTGTCCGCCCACCGCATGCCCGACGATATGTTCGCGTATGCCGAAGCGGCGCGCGGCCGCGGGCTCGCGGCCATCATCGCCGGTGCTGGCGGCGCGGCGCACCTGCCGGGCATGCTGGCGGCCAAGACCCCGGTGCCGGTGCTGGGCGTGCCTGTCGCCAGTCGTCATCTGTCGGGCGTGGACTCGCTGCATTCCATCGTGCAGATGCCCAAGGGCGTGCCGGTGGCCACCTTCGCCATCGGCGAGTCCGGCGCGGCCAACGCGGCGCTGTTCGCGGTGGCGATGCTGGCGGTGGACGACCCGGCGCTGGCGGCACGCCTGGACGCCTTCCGCGCGCGCCAGACCGAGGCCGCGCGGGCCATGTCGGCCGAGCTCAAGTGAAGCCGCTGCTGCCGGGCGCCACCGGTGCCGATGGCCGGCCGGTCACGCTCGGCGTGATGGGCGGCGGGCAACTGGGCCGCATGTTCGTGCAGGCCGCCCAGGCCATGGGCTACTTCACCGCGGTGCTCGACCCCGACAAGACCAGCCCGGCCGGCCTGGTGGCGCACTATCACGTCGACGCCGACTACACCGACGAGCAGGGCCTGGCCCAGCTGATGCAGCGCTCGGCGGCGATCACCACCGAGTTCGAGAACGTGCCCGCGCCGGCCCTGATGACCCTGGGCGCGCACCGCCCCGTGGCGCCGGCTGGCGAATGCGTGGCCGTGTGCCAGGACCGGGCCGCCGAGAAGCGGCATTTCGTGCGCAGCGGCGTGCCTTGCGCGCCGTTCGCGGTCATCGCGTCCGACGCCGACCTGGCGGCGGTGCCCGACGCGCTGCTGCCCGGCATCCTGAAGACCGCCCGCCTGGGCTACGACGGCAAGGGCCAGGTGCGCGTGGCCGACCGTGCGGCGCTGGCCGCGGCGTGGGCCGACCTGAAGCAGGTGCCCTGCGTGCTGGAGCAGCGGCTCGCGCTGTCGGCCGAGCTGTCGGTGATCGTCGCCCGCGGTGCCGACGGCGCCATGGTCGAGCTGCCGGTGCAGCACAACCTGCACCGCGACGGCATCCTGGCCGTCACCCAGGTGCCCGCGCCCGGCGTCGACACGGCGCTGCAGGCCGAGGCGGTCGCCGCCGCGCGCCGGCTGGCCGACGGCATGGGCTACGTCGGCGTGCTGTGCGTCGAGTTCTTCGTCGTCGATGCCGGTGCCGGCCGTCAGGCCCTGGTGGCCAACGAGATGGCGCCGCGCCCGCACAACTCGGGCCACTACAGCATCGACGCGTGCGACGTGTCGCAGTTCGAGCTGCAGGTGCGCTGCCTGGCCGGCCTGCCGCTGCCCGTGCCGCGGCTGCACTCGCCGGCCGTGATGCTCAATCTGCTGGGCGACCTGTGGTTCGACGCCGCCGGCCGCGAGCGCTCGCCGGACTGGGCGGCCGTGCTGGCGTTGCCGGGCGTGCACCTGCACCTGTACGGCAAGGCCAGTGCGCGCCGTGGTCGCAAGATGGGCCACCTGACCGTCACCGCGGCCGACGCCGGCGCCGCCCGCGCGGTGGCCCTGCAGGTCGCTGCGCTGCTCGGCCTGCCCGCGTTCTGACCATGCGGCTGGACGGCAGCGACCCCCGCGCCGTCGCGCGCGCCGCCGACCTGCTGGCCGCGGGCGAGCTGGTGGCGTTTCCGACCGAAACCGTCTACGGCCTGGGCGCCCGCGCCGACGACGATGCGGCGTCCGCGCGCATCTTCGAGGCCAAGGGCCGGCCGGCCGACCACCCGCTGATCGTGCACGTGGCCGACGCGGCGCAGGCGCGCCAGTTCGCGGCCCCAGGCGACGGCTGGCCACCGCTGGCCGAGCGCCTGGCCGCGGCGTTCTGGCCCGGGCCGCTGACCCTGATCGTGCCGCGGCGCGAGGGCCTGGCCGGCGTGGCCGCCGGCGGGCAGCCCAGCATCGGCCTGCGATGCCCTGCGCATCCGCTGGCCCAGGCGCTGCTGCGCGAGTGCGCGCGCCGCGGCGTGGCCGGCCTGGCCGGGCCGAGCGCCAACCGCTTCGGCCGCGTCAGCCCCACCACCGCCGCACACGTGGCCGACGAGTTCGGCGACGCGCTGGCCGTGCTCGACGGCGGCGCGTGCGAGGTGGGCATCGAATCGGCCATCGTCGACTGCACGCGCGGCCAGCCGGTGCTTCTGCGCCCGGGGGCCATCCCGCGCGAGGCGCTTTCCGCCGCCGCGGGGCAGCCCGTGCGGGACCCCGACTCTGCCGCGCCGCGGGCGTCGGGCACCCTGCCGGCCCACTACGCGCCGCGCGCCACGGTGCGGCTGATGCCGGCCCGAGCCCTGGACGACGCGGTGGACCTGTGGTTGCAGGCGCGCGCGGCAGCCGGGCGCCGCGCCGGCTCGTCGCCGTCCCTGGCGGTATATTCCCGCACGTTACGCGGGCCGCGCGGCGCCGCCGACTGGGGCCTGGTGTGGCGCACCATGCCCGACGGCGCACGCGCTGCGGCGTTCGAGCTGTTCGGCGTGCTGCGCGACTTCGACGCCCAGGGCGTCGGCCTGATCTGGGTCGAGCAGCCGCCTGCCGGCAGCGACTGGGACGGTGTTCGCGACCGACTCGAGCGCGCGGCGGCGGCCGCCCGACCTGCCTGAACCTGGAGCCCCAATGAGTTTCCGTCTTCCGTTTCGCAAGGGCCTCGCGGCCGTGGCGACCCTGTTCATGCTGGCCGGCGTCACGTCCTGCGGCGGTGGCGGGCAAGTCGTGCCGTTCGACCCGGACCGCATCGTCGCCTTTGGCGACGAACTTTCCGTGATCGGCACCGACGGCAACAAGTACTCGATCAACGCGTTCCGCATCACCGACGCGACCACGACCCCGGTCACCGAGAGCACGACCGAGACCGACTGCACCCGCAATCCGATCTGGATCCAGACGGTGGCGACCACCTTCGGCCTGGCGTTCGACCGCTGCCTGGGCACGGCCACCACGGCGTCCGGCCAGGTACTGGCGCAGCCGGGCCAGAAGGTGGCCGATCTGCCGGCCCAGATCGCGGCCGTGCAGGGCGCCACGCTGGGCGAGAGCGACCTGGCCGTGGTGATGATCGGCATGAACGACATCCTCGAGCTGTATGCGCGCTACCCGACCAGCTCGCGCGAGACCCTGCTCGAAGAAGCCCGCGACCGCGGCACCAGCCTGGGCAACCAGATCAACTCATTGGCCCAGTCCGGCCCGGCGGTGGTGGTGCTGACCGTGCCCGACCTGGGCCTGACGCCCTATGCCCGCCAGCAGAACACGGACACCGGCGATGCCACCCGATCGAGCCTGCTCACGGATCTGACCTCGGCCTTCAACAACCGCATGAGCGTGACGCTCATCAATGATGGCCGTCTGATCGGATTGGTCTATGCCGACATCGAGACGCAGAACATGTATCGCTTCCCGTTGTCGTTCACCCTGACCAACGTGGTCGATTCCGCCTGCCTGGATACCGCGCCGCCGCCGGCCTGCACCACGTCCACGCTGGCCACGTCGGCCACCTCGGCGGGCTACCTGTGGGCAGCGCCGCTGCTGCTGGGGCCGACAGCCCAGGCCCGGCTCGGCACGGTGGCCGCTTCGCGCGCGCGCAACAACCCGTTCTGAGCTGCCGGCGCCGAGGGTGCCTCGCCGCCCTGGGTAGCGCCCTCCAATCGGGCTTCCGACGGGGTTAACCCGGCTCGGGGCGACCGGCGGGCCCCCGTATAGTGTTTTGCACCCGCGAGGGCAGCGGCTGCCTGCCGCGAGCCCCGCATGGCATCACACCAAGCAGAACGTACCGAAGGAGCAAGCACCATGTCCACCCGTCGTTGGCACTTGTCCGCGCTCGCCGCGGTTGCCGCGCTCGTCGTTGCCGGTTGCGGCGGCGGCAGCGCCGAAGCGCCGGTCGCCTCGCGCGTCATCGCCTTCGGCGACAGCCTGAGCGACGTCGGCGCCTACACGCCGGCCGCCCAGATCCCGCTCGGCCAGGCGGCCGGCGTGCCGCCGTTCTTCGGCGGCAAGTTCACCACCAACACGCATACCGGCTACACGGCCACCAGCAACAGCAGCACGGCCAACGTGTGGGTGGAATGGATCGCGGCCCGCGTGGGCGCGCCGATCACGCCGCACGAGGTGGGCTTCGGCCCGACGCCCAACCGCGTCAAGTGCCCGGTGGCCGCCAGCAACCCGGCGCTGGCCGGCAGCTGCACCGGCTACGCGCAGGGCGGTTCGCGCGTCACCAGCCCGGCCGGCATCGGCAACCCCAACGGCAACGGCATCAACGGCGTCAACCCCGCCCCGATGACGATCCCGATGGTGCAGCAGGTGGCTGACCACCACACGCGCTTCAACGGCTTCACCGGCGACGACCTCGTGTTCGTCTTCGGCGGCAACAACGACATCTTCGTGCAGTTCGGCCTCGTCGGCGCCGCAGCCATCACGCCGACGCAGGCGGTCACGGCAGTGCAGACCGCAGCGACCGAGCTGGCGGCGCTGGTGCGCACGCAGATCCTTGACCGTGGCGCCTCGCGCGTGGCGGTGATGACGCTGCCCGACGCGTCGGTGGCACCCGGCTTCACCGGCCTGGACGCGACGAGCCGCGGCCTGCTGAGCTCGCTGTCAGCGGCGTTCAACACCACGCTCGTGACCGCGCTCGACGGCTCCGGCGCCCGCATCATCGACGTGCGCGCGCTCAACGCCGCGGTGATGGCCAGCCCGGCCACCTACGGCCTGACCAACGTCACCCAGTCGGCCTGCGACCCGGCCCGCGTCAGCGCCATCACGGGCGGGCGCATCACCGACGGTTCGTCGCTGTTCTGCAACGGTGCGGCGGCCTCGGCCTTCGTGGCGCCCGTGCCCAACCTCAACACCCTGCGCACCGGCGCCAGTGCCAGCACGTGGCTGTTCGCCGACAGCGTGCATCCCACCACCGGCGGCCACCGGATCCTGGCCGACCAGGTGATGAACGCCATCAAGGGCTTCGGCTGGGTGCCCGACAACCTCTGACCGTCATCGCCGGCGGCCTTCGGGCTGCCAGGCCATCCCAAGGCCGGCCGTCTCGCGACGGGCCGGCCTTCGCACGTCAGAGGCCGGGTCGTTGCCGTTGCGACAGCCGCAGCTTCATCAGCAGGATCGCGCCGGACAGCGACAGCGTGACCAGGTTGGCCACCACCAGCGGCCAGGACCGGATCAGCACGCCGTAAACCAGCCACAGCGCCACGCCCGACACCATCGCGGCATACATGCCCAGCGACACGCCGCTGACGTCGCGGGTGCGGAACACGAGCCACGCCTGCGGCGCGAAGCTCAGCGTGGTGAGTGCTGCGGCCAGATAGCCGATGGTCTCGATCATGCGCGGCGCGTCTTTCAAGGCCGCGCGCCGGCGGCACGCGGGTTGAGGTCGTTGATCGTCCACTGCACCAGCGCGTCCAGCGCAGGCCGGGCGGCATTGGCGTTCGGGTGGTTGATCATCGCCACCAGCACGTAGCGCCGCCCGCTGGCGCCCAGCACGTAGCCGGCCACAGCAGCCACGTCGCGCAGCGAGCCGGTCTTCAGGTGGGCGCGTCCCGGCACCGCGCGCGAGCGACGCAGCGTGCCGTCCAGTCCGCTGACCGGCAGCGATGACATCAGCTCCGACATCACCGGGCTCGACCAGGCGCGCTGCAGCAGATGAACCAGCACGCGGGCGGGCAGGCGCGTCTCTCGCGACAGGCCCGAGCCGTTGTCGATGACCACGCCGTCCAGCGGCTCGCCCAGGCGGTCGGCCAGCCAGCGCTTCAAAGCGTCGCGGGCGTCCTCGGGCGACGAGCGCAGGCCGCCGTTGCGCTGCAGGCCCAGCGTCAGGAAGAGCTGCTGCGCCATCACGTTGTTGCTGAACTTGTTGATGTCGCGCACCACCTCGGACAGCGCGGGCGACACCAGCTCGAACAGCGGCGGCCCGGCCGGCGCCGCGCCTTCCCGCACGGTGCCGCCGAGCTTGCCGCCGCTGGCGCGCCACAGCGTGGCCAGCAGGGCGCGCGTGTAGGTGCGGGCTTCCACGTGCGCCAGCGGCCAGGCGCGCTCGCCGCAGGCTGCGGGGTAGCTGCCCGCCAGGCGCAGCCTGGCCGGGTCGGACAGGTTCGGCTTGAGCGAAGCTCGCCAGTCGCCGCAAGGCTCGGACGACAGCGGCACCGTCGCGTCGACCGAGACACCGTCGAGAGCGGGCTCGGCAGACACCGTTGCCACGCCGCGCGCCGGATCGGGCGTGAAGGTGTAGATCACAGCGCCGAGGTTGAGCAGCAGGGCCTGCGCCCGCACGTTGTAGGGGCGCAGGGGCTCGTTGTCGAAGTCGCCCGGCGAGCCTTCGGGCAGCACGAAGGCCGACTGGTCGACCACGATGTCGCCTCGGATCTCGGACACGCCCATCTGCCGCAGCCGCAGCATCGCCAGCCACAGGCGCTCGAGCGTCAGCTTGGGGTCGCCGCGGCCCTGCAGGTGCAGCGGGCCGTCGATCACGCCGGCCACCAGCGGCGCGCCGAACCAGACCGGTGTCTTCCAGGTGAAGGCCGGGCCCAGCTCCTCGAGTGCGGCATAGGTGGTGAGCAGCTTGACCACCGACCCGGGATTCATCGGCCGCTGCGCGTTCAGCGACACGTGCGTGGTGCCGACGCCCACTTCCTGCACGACCACGGCCAGCGCGTCCAGCGGCACGCGTTCGCGGGTCAGCGCCTGCTCCACCTCGGGCGGCAGGCTGCGCTGGGCAAGGGCCGGCAAGGCCAGGCACATCAGCAGGAGAACCAGGACACGTTGCATCGAGCGGGAATGATCGCATGGCCACGCCGATACACTGGCCGGATGCCCCCGTCCGACGCCCCCTGCCTGCTCGCGCTGGACAGCGCGACCGAGCGTGTCGCGGTGGCGCTCGTGATCGGCGATCGGCACTGGGATGCCGACGAGCCGGGGGGTGCAAGGGCGTCCGAGCGTCTGTTGCCGATGGCCTTCGAGTTGCTCGCGCAGGCCGGCGTCGACGGCCGCAGCGTGCAGGCCGTGGCCTTCGGTCGCGGCCCTGGCGCCTTCACCGGCCTGCGCACCGCCTGCGCCGTGGCACAGGGCCTGGCCTTCGGCTGGTCGTGCCCGGTGCTGCCGCTGGACAGCCTGGCGCTGGTGGCCGAAGACGCCCGTGCCGACGCCGAAGAGTCGATCTGGGTGGCGATGGACGCACGCATGGACGAGGTCTACGCCGCGCACTACCGGCTCCTGGAAGACGGCTGGCAGGCACTGCGGCCACCCGCCCTGTGGACGCTTCCGGCGTTGCAGGCCGCCTGGGACGACGAGCCGCCACGCTGCGTGGCCGGCACGGCGCTGGCGGCCTTCGAGGGGCGTCTGCGCGCGGGCGCGGCGCGGCGTGCGGACGCCTGCACCCACCGCGCCGCCGCGCTGGCGCGGCTGGCCCGCGCCGCATGGGCCCGTGGCGACACGGTCGACGCCGCGCTGGCGCTGCCGCTGTACCTGCGCGACAAGGTGGCGCTGACGACCGCGGAGCGTGCTGCGCGCGCGGCAGCCCGATGAACGCCGTGCGGCAGTCCCAGGGCGTGCCGGTGCGGGGGGCCGAGATGGCTCTGGCCGACCTGGACGCGGTGATGGCGGTCGAGCAGGTGGTGTATCCGTTCCCCTGGAGCCGCGGCAATTTCGTCGACTCTCTGGCGGCCGGCCACGTGACGCGCGTGCTGCATGGCCCCGACGGCGCGCTGATGGGCTACAGCGTGGCGCTGCCGGGCGTGGACGAGATGCACCTGCTGAACCTGACGGTGGCACCCGGCGCGCAGGGTCGCGGCCTGGGGCGCAGCCTGCTCGACTCGCTGGTGGCGCGCTGCCGTGACGAGCATCGCGCCTGGCTTTGGCTCGAGGTGCGCGAGAGCAACCAGCGCGCGCGCGCCATCTACAGGCGCTACGGGTTCGAGGACGTGGGCCTGCGCCGTGGCTACTACCCGGCCGTGCTGCGGCGCGAGGACGCGATCGTGATGCGCCTGACGGTGCGCGGGGCGGGCCATGCGCTGGACTGAACGCCAGCGCGCGATGCTGGACGCGATGGGCGTGCGGCTGCACGAGCCGCGGCACGATGACGCCGCCGGCAACGAGCCCGCGGCGGCCGGGTCGGCACCCACGCAGGCTCCCGGCCCGGCGAAGCCGGTGCAGGACTTGCCCCTGGGCGCTCCGACCCGACTGCCGGCGTCGGGCGCCGAGGCCCGGCCTGCACCGATGCCGGACCGCAGTGCCGCCGTGCCCGCGCCGCCCTCCGACTTGGACGGGCTTGGCTGGGACGCGCTGCGCGAAGCCGTTGCCGGCTGCAGGGCCTGCGGCCTGTGCGAGTCGCGCACGCGCACCGTGTTCGGCACCGGCCACGAGCAGGCGCGCCTGATGATCGTCGGCGAGGCGCCGGGCGAACACGAGGACCAGCAGGGCGAGCCGTTCGTCGGTCAGGCGGGCAGGCTTCTCGACAACATGCTGCGGCCGCTGGGGCTGTCGCGCCACGACGACGTGCCGCCCGCGCAACGCGTGTTCATCACCAACACGCTCAAGTGCCGGCCGCCGCGCAACCGCAATCCGGACCCGTCCGAGACCGCGCGCTGCGCGCCTTTCCTGGCGCGACAGGTCGAGCTGGTGCAGCCTCGGCTGTTGCTTGCGATGGGGCGCTTCGCGGCGCAGGCGTTGCTGGCGACCGAGGAGCCCGTGGGCAAGCTGCGTGGCAAGGTGCACCGCTGGCGCGACACCCCGGTGGTCGTGACGTATCACCCTGCGTATCTGTTGCGTACGCTGGCCGACAAGGCGCGGGCATGGGACGATCTGTGCCTGGCCGCCACCGTCCTCGAGAGCACCGAATGAACAGCACCCTGCCTGGGCGCATCGCCCCCGGCACCGGCTCCGGCACCGAGCCGAGCGTGCGCGAGCACGCGAGCCTGCTGCGCCTGGTGGCCAACAGCGTGCCGGCGCTGATGGCGTTCTACGACAACGAGACGCTGCGCTGCCTGTTCGCCAACGCCGGCTATGCGCGCACCTTCGGCTTCGACGAGCAGACCGTGCTCGGCCGCACGCTGGAAGAGATCATCGGCCCCGACGCGGCGCGCTCGATCGAGCCCTACGTGCTCGAGATCCGGCGCACCCACCAGCCGCAGCGCTACGAGCGCCAGCTTCCCGCACCGGGTGGCGTGCGCTGGATCGAGGTGCAGCTGCTGCCGCACTTCGACGCCTCGGGCGTGCTGTCGGGCGCCTTCGTGCTCATCAACGACATCACGCGTCACCGCGAGGGCGAGCGTGCGCTGCGGGAGTCCGAGGAGCGCCTGGCCAAGTTCATGGACGCCAGCGTCGAGGGCATCGTGTTCCACAAGGACGGGCTGGTCACCGACGCCAACCGGCCTGCGCTGGAACTCATCGGCTACAGCCTGGACGAGATGCGCGGCCGCAAGACGCTGGAATTCATCGCGCCCGAGCACGTGCCCAAGGTGGTGGAAGTGATGACCACCCGCGCCGAGACCGCCTACGAAAGCGCGATCCTGCACCGCGATGGCACGCGCATCCCGGTCGAGTTCATCGTGCGAACGATCGAGCACGGCGGCGAGCAGCTGCGCATGACGGTGGTGCGCGACCTGCGCGCCACGCAGGCCGCGCGCGCCCGCATCCATCACCTGGCCCACCACGACGCGCTCACCGGCCTGTACAACCGCACCGCCTTCATGGAGCGCCTGGACGCGCTGATGGGCAGCGGCCGGGCCGGCGACGCGCAGGGCGCGCTGCTGTTCATCGACCTGGACCACTTCAAGCGCGTCAACGACTCGCTCGGGCACCTGGCCGGCGACGTGCTTCTGCAGACGCTGGCCCAGCGCCTGACGTCGCTGCTGCGCGCCAGCGACGTGGTGGCGCGGTTCGGCGGCGACGAGTTCATGGTGCTGCTCCCCGGTGCGATGCCGCTGGCCGACGTGGAGGACGTGGCGCGCAAGGTGCTGTCTGCGCTGAGCGCGCCGGTTGTGCTGGAGGGCCGCGCGATCTCCGTGACGCCGTCGCTGGGCATCGCGCTGTATCCGCAGCATGCCGACACGCCGGCCGACCTTCTGCGCAATGCCGACGCGGCCATGTACCAGGCCAAGCGCCAGGGCCGGGCCACGCTGCACCTGTACGACCCCGAGATGAGCCGCCGCGCGCTCGAGGCGCTGGAGCTGGAGTCGCAGCTCACGCGCGCGATCCAGCGCCAGGAGTTCGTGCTGCACTACCAGCCGATGGTGCGTGCCGTCGACGGCCGCCTGGTCGGCTGCGAGGCGCTGATCCGCTGGCGTCATCCCGAGCGTGGCCTCGTCGAGCCGGACCAGTTCGTGCCTCTGGCCGAGCAGCAGCGCCTGATCCTGCCCATCGGCCAGTGGGTGCTGCGCGAAGCCGCCTTCGCGGCGCGGCGCTGGCGCGACGCGGGCCGGCCGCTGCCGGTGTCGGTGAACCTGTCGTCGCTTCAGTTCCGGGACACCGCCTTCGCCGACAACGTGGCGGGCGTGCTGGCCGAGGCGGGCATCCCGGGCAGCCTGCTCGAGGTGGAGATCACCGAACGCATGCTGATGGACGATCTCGACGCCGTGCGTGCCACGCTGGCGCGCCTGAAGGCCCTGGGCGTGCGCGTGGCCATCGACGACTTCGGCACCGGGTATTCGTCGCTCGGTCACCTGAACCAGCTGCCGATCGACCGCATCAAGATCGACCGCAGCTTCGTGAACGGCCTGCCCGACCACGCCGGCAATGCCGCCATCGCGCGCGCCATCATCACGCTGGCGGCCAGCCTGGGCCGCGAAGTGGTGGCCGAGGGCGTCGAGACCGACGCCCAGCGCGGCTTCCTGGTCGCGCTCGGCTGTCACCAGCTGCAGGGCCTGCTGTTCGGCGCCCCGACCGAAGGCGCGCCCTTCGCGCCCGTGCCGTGACGGGGCGCGCGGAGCGCCGCCGATGACCGGGGCGGCCGTGCCCACGGCGGGCGAGCGCCAGCTCGCTTTCGCGCTGATCTTCGCCGCGCCCGCGCTGTGGAGCGTGAACTACCTCGTCGCGCGCTGGGCCCCGGGCGTGATCGCGCCGCACATGCTGGCGCTGGCGCGCTGGGGCGTGGCCGCGCTGCTGCTGGGCGCGTTCTGCTGGCGCGAACTGCTCGCCAAGCGCGCGTCCATCGCCGCCGAGGGCTGGCACTTCCTGGTGCTGGGCGCGCTGGGCATGTGGATCTGCGGCGCCTTCGTCTACATCGGCGGGCGCCACACGTCGGCGGTGAACATCGGGCTCATCTACGCCATGTCGCCGGTGCTGATCGCGCTGGCGTCGTCGTGGTGGCTCGGCGAGCGCTTCGGGCCGCTGCAGTGGCTGGGCGTGGTGCTGGCCCTGGGCGGCGTGGTGCACATCCTGATCCGCGGCCACTGGCAGGCGCTGGCCGACGTGCGCGTCAACCCGGGCGACCTGTGGATCGCCGTCGCCGCCGTCGCCTGGACCGCCTACTCCCTGCTGCTGCGCGCCTGGCCGTCGGCCTTCGGCGGGCTGGCGCGGCTGACGCTGATCGCCTGCGGCGGCGTGGTGGTGCTGGTGCCGTTCACGCTGTGGGAGGCGATGTTCTGGCTGCCGTCGACGCTGTCGTGGCGCAGCGTCGGCCTGGTGCTGGCCGCCGCGCTGCTGCCCGGCGCCGCCGCCTATGCGGCGTACTCGTTCATGCAGCGGGTGCTCGGCGCGGCCCGCGTGGCGATGGTGCTTTACCTGGGGCCGATCTACAGCGCGGGCATCGCGTGGCTGGTGCTGGGCGAGCGCGTCGAGCCCTTCCACCTGGTGGGCGCGGCGTCGATCCTCGGCGGCATCTGGCTGTCCACGCGGCGCTGACCCGCGCCAGGGCGGGCAGCATCTTCAGCGCAGCCAGCGCTGAAGATGCTCGTACACGGCCGGGCTGCCCAGCAGCGCGAGATGGCCGGTGTCGGCGACCACGGCCTGGCGGTCGGTGGGGAAGTCGAGCCGGCGTGCCGGCTCGCGGTGCTGGCCCAGCGCGCTGGAAACCGGCACCAGGCCGTCGCCCGCCAGCGCCGTCTTGACGCCCCCGTCGGCCGCGCCGAGCGCGCCGGCCAGCGCGAAGCAGCGCACGGACGCCGGCAGGGGCACCTGGGCCCGCCGGTGCGTGCCCCGGCCCGCCACTTCGGGACTGACGATGTCGCCTTGCCGAAGGTCATTGATGCCGGCGCTGCGCAGCCGGCCCAGGCGTGCCAGCGGCGCGGCATACGGCGTTGCCGCCAGCAGCACGTCCACTCCCTGGCCGGCGCGCTCGAGCGGTGCGCCTTGATGCGGCGAGCCCAGGCACACCAGGTCGTCCACCCGATGCGGCCAGCGCGGGCCGCCGCGCTGCGCCTGCACGCCGTGGAACAGCGCGCTGCGCGCCACCAGGCCGCCCATGCTGTGGCCCAGCAGCGCCAGACGCTCCACCGGCACCGGCCAGGCGTCGAGCAGCCGCTCGAGCTGCTGCGCCAGCACGCGGCCGTTGGTCGACAGCGCCAGGCCGGTGTTGTAGTGCAGGTAGACCGGCGTGTAGCCCAGGTCGCGCGCCAGCGCCTCGCCATGGTCGTGACCGTCGCGCTGCCATTGCAGGTCGTTCATGCACAGGCCGTGCAGCAGCAGCAGCAGGCGGGGTGTCGCGTCGGGCAGCGCCACGCGCATGGCCGAGCGGTCGAGCACGAGCGTGCGCCCGCCACGCCGGAACGACATCGGGATGGCGAGCGGGTTGCCGGTGGCCGCGAGGTGGTCGCCCAGCACGCCGTTGAGCGCGGCGACGATGGCCTCGCGCTCGGCGTGAGGCAGGCGTCCCGGCCCGCCCTGGGTCGCCAGCGCGGGGCCGAGCCAGCCGAACAGCGCGTCCACGCTGCCGCCCACCACGCGCGTGACGCCTCGCACCGACTTGTAGGCCAGGCCGGTGATGCCGCGGGTGCGCTCGTCGGGCGCCGGGGCCAGCCCGGGAAGGGTGTCGATGCGCGCATGCATGGCCTCCACCAGCGAGGTCAGGCCGACGACGGCGTCGGTGGTCAGCTGTGCGGCGCCGCGCAGGTCGGCCGCTTGCAGGAGGGGCTGGAGCATGGGCGAGTGTGACAGCCCCCGCGCCCGGCCGGGCGGGCTTTGCACGGCATGATGTCGGCCATGTCCGCCCCCGACTCTGCCCACGCTGCTTCCCCCGTCCTGCCGCCGCTGTCCGTGCTGGACCTGTCGCCCATCGTCGAGGGCAGCAGCGCCGCCGACGCCCTGGCCCACAGCCTGGACCTGGCGCGCCACGCCGAGGCCTGGGGCTACCGCCGCTACTGGGTCGCCGAGCACCACAACATGGACGGCGTGGCCAGCTCCGCCACGGCGGTGCTGGTGGGCCACATCGCTGGCGGCACGCGGCGCATCCGCGTCGGCTCGGGCGGCGTGATGCTGCCCAACCACGCGCCGCTGGTGGTGGCCGAGCAGTTCGGCACCCTGGCCACGCTGTATCCCGGACGCATCGACCTCGGCCTGGGCCGCGCCCCGGGCACCGACCGCACCACGATGCGCGCCCTGCGGCGCCATCTCGACGCCAGCGGCGAGGAGGAGGGCTTCCCGCGCGACGTGATGGAGCTGATGGCCTACCTGGGCGATCCGCAGCCCGGCCAGGCCGTGCGGGCGATTCCCGGCATGGGCACGCACGTGCCGGTGTGGCTGCTCGGCTCCAGCCTGTACAGCGCGCAGCTCGCGGCCCACCTGGGGCTGCCGTTCGCGTTCGCGTCGCACTTCGCGCCCGACCTGCTGCTGCATGCGCTGGAGCTGTATCGCGCCGGCTTCCAGCCGTCGGCGGCCTGGCCGCGCCCGCACGCCATGGTGGGCGTCAACGTGGTGGCCGCCGACACCGACGCGCAGGCGGCCCGCCTGTTCACGTCGATCCAGCAGCGCTTCCTGGGCATGCAGCGCGGCCGCCGCGGCCCGTTGCCGCGCCCGGTGGACCCGGCCGAGCTGGACGCGATGTGGGCACCGCACGAGAAGGCCCAGGTCGAGCGCATGCTCGTGGCGTCGGCCGTGGGCTCGCCCGACTCGGTGCGGCGCCAGCTCGGCGCGCTGGTGCAGCGCACCGGCGCCGACGAGCTGATCGTGGCCGGCGCGATCCACGACCATGCGGCGCGGCTGCGGTCGTACGAGCTGCTGGCCGCTCTGGGCGGGCCGGTGGCGGCAAGCGGGCACTGACGGCGGCTGCAGCGGCCGCCGCGGCGGGGCCGGGATCGGCCCGATGCGGCGTTGCCCCCGCGCCGTATGCTGCGGGCACCAGCCCGGCCTTGCCGGTTGCCCCGATGGCGTGTCGACCCAGGCGCGCCGTCCCGGCGCCGTGGCCCGGCAGCCCACACACAGGAGACACGGCATGGTTCGCATCACGCGCCGCGCGGCACTGGCCGCTTCCGCACTCGCATGGCCCTCGATCGGCGTGAGGGCGCAGTCCGCCTGGCCGCGCCAGGCCATCCGCTTCGTGGTGCCCTTCGCGCCCGGCGGCACCAGCGAGATCGTCGCGCGCACGGTGGCGCAGGAGCTGTCGCGCCAGCTCGGCCAGACTGTCTTCGTCGACAACAAGGGCGGCGGCGCGGGCATCCCGGCCATGACCGAGGTGGCCAAGGCCACGCCCGACGGGCACACGCTGATCCTCGGCCATGTCGGCTCGCTGGCGGTGCACCCGTACATCTTCGACAACCTGCAGTACGACGTGAACCGCGACTTCATCCCGGTGACGATGCTGGCGCGGGTGCCGAACATGTTCGTCATCCATCCCGACGTGCCGGCGAAGGACTTCAAGGAGTTCGTCGCCCACGCCAAGCGCAACCCGGGCAAGCTCGACTACGGCTCCGCGGGCAACGCCAGCGCGGGCCACTTGGCGATGGAATATCTCAAGCTCGTCACCGGGATGTTCATGACCCACATCCCCTATCGCGGCACCGGCCCGCAGCTCACCGACCTGCTCGCCGGGCGCACGCAGGCCTGCTCGGCCGGGCTGCCGGCGCTGATCCCGCACGTCAAGTCCGGCAAGCTGCGCGCCATCGCGGTGGGCACCGCGCAGCGCCTGCCGATGCTGCCCGACGTGCCGACCGTGGCCGAGATGGGCTACAAGGACTTCGAGACCTCGCAGTGGTACGGCATCCTGGCGCCCGCGGGCACGCCGCGCGACATCGTCAAGCGCCTGCAGGAAGAGTCGCTCAAGGCGCTGAAGAGCAGCTCGGTCACCGCGCGCTTCACCAACGACGGCGCGTTCGGCGGGGGCGGCCCGCCGGAGGAGTTCTCGGCCTTCATCGCGCAGCAGCAGAAGACCTGGAGCGCGATCATCAAGCGCGCCGGCATCAAGCCGGACTGATTCCAGCCTTGCCGATGCTCGACGTGCTGGTGGTCGGGGGCGGCAATGCCGCCCTGTGCGCGGCGCTCACCGCGCGCGAGGCCGGGGCGTCGGTGCTGCTGCTGGAAGCCGCGCCGCGCGAGTGGCGCGGCGGCAACTCGGTGCACACGCGCAACCTGCGCTGCATGCACGACGCGCCGCAGGACGTGCTCACCGAGGCCTACCCGGAAGAGGAGTTCTGGCAGGACCTGCACAAGGTCACCGCCGGCCGCACCGACGAAACCCTGGCGCGGCGCGTCATTCGCGACTCGGCGACCTGCCGCGACTGGATGCGCCGCCACGGCGTGCGTTTCCAGCCGTCGCTGTCCGGCACGCTGCACCTGTCGCGCACCAATGCGTTCTTCATGGGCGGCGGCAAGGCCCTGGTCAACGCCTACTACCGCAGCGCGCAGGCGCTGGGCGTGGCGGTGCGCTACGTCGCGCCGGTGCAGCAC
>WBZX01001567.1_pt1 | contig 17061 bp, 11 predicted proteins | sample 5204211 | NCBI WGS metagenome assembly WBZX01 (sample SAMN12344362, study PRJNA552823) | activated sludge metagenome | biome: Activated sludge suspended growth; feature: Nitrification reactor; material: Wastewater; isolation source: activated sludge from nitrification reactor of wastewater... | reverse complement strand
ACGACGCCTAGCCGGTCGGCGCCCTGCCAGCCCATGCGGACGATGCATATTCATGCATCGTCGATGCTATCATGCGCAAATATTGGGTGCGCGAGGCCGTTCTCCTTGCTTTGCGCTGCATGCATGCGGCATATCCATGCGACGTCCATGGGCATCCGCGACTTCGAAGGCCAGACCCTCGGCTTGTGCGTCTCCGGCGGGCTCGACAGCCGCACCGTCACGCGTCGCCTGCTCGATGCGGGTTGCCAGGTGGTGTGTTTCACCGCCGACCTCGGCCAGCCCGACGAGCAGGACATCACCGACGTCCAGCGGCGCATGGAAGCCGTCGGCGCAGAGTCGGTCATCGTCGACCTCAAGCCGCAGATGGCCGAGGCCTGCTTCGCCACCATCAAGGCGCTGGCGCAGTACGACGGTGGCTACTGGAACACCACCGGCATTGCGCGGGCAGTGACGGTGCACGGCCTGCTCGGCCCCATGCAGGCGCGCGGCTGCGGCGTGCTGGTCCACGGCGCCACCGGTCGCGGCAACGACCAGATCCGCTTCGAGCGCTACACCAACGTGCTCGCGCCTCAGATGAAGGTATACGCGCCGTGGCGCGACCCCGCCATGCTCGCGCAGTTCCCCGGGCGGACGCAGATGGTCGCGTATCTGCAGCAGCTCGGCCTCGAGGCCAACCTGGTGCGCAAGCGGTACTCGACCGACGCCAACCTCGCAGGCCTCAGCCACGAGGCCGAGGACCTCGAGGACATCGAGACCTCGTGCCTGATCGTGGAGCCGATCATGTGCGTCTGGCCGCAGCGGGCCCCCGACCACGTCGAGACGCTGACGTTGAGCTTCGAGCGCGGGCGCTGCGTCGCCATCGACGGCGGCTTCGCGTCGGCGCTCGAGATCATGCAGCAGGCGAACGCGATCGGCGGTCGCAACGGGGTCGGGCTCGCCAACGCGCTGGAGAACCGCATCATCGGCACCAAGAGCCGTGGCGTGTACGAGGCCCCGGGCATGGAGCTGCTGGCTTGCGGCCTCCGGGCGATCTACCAGGCGGTGCTCGACCGTCGTGCGACCGCACTGTTCGGACAGATGTCCCGGCTGGTCGCGGATGCGACCTACGACGGGCGGCTGTTCGATCCCTCGGCACGAGCCGCGCTCGCGTGCATCGACGTGCTCGCCGAGCCCGCCACCGGTGTGGTCGAGCTCGGGCTCTACAAGGGCAACGTGTTCGTCCAGCGGGTTCGCGAGGTCGCGGCATCGCTGTACAACCCTGCCGATGCGTCGATGGAGGCCAGCGACGGGCTCGATCCACGCAGCAGCCAGGGCTTCGTGGAGATCCAGCGCGCCGAGGCGGTCGCGCTGGCGCGCGCCGGGCAGATCCGGCCGCCCGAGCGCTTCTGACTGGACGCCAAGGTCCGGGCGCACTACCGGCCGACGGCCGCCGTGGCGCGCACCGGCGACGCGCACGCGAAGCTGCCGAAGCCGGTGCCGACCACCGAGCAACGACCGTCGCCGCCGCAGCTCGAGCCCTCGGGATAGGGCGCGCCGGCGTCGGTCATCAGCGCGACGCAGTCGTCATCGTTCGAGCACTCGCCCGAGCACGCGGTGCCGAAGCAGAGGTTGTCGTAGTGGTTGAAGTCCCAGCAGACCCCGCTGATGCACTCGCCGTCGGCGCTGCACTCGTCGCCGATCTCCAGCGTGCCGCTGCCACCGCTGCTCGACTCGCCGCCGCTCGAGCTCCCGTCCGAGCTGCTGCCCGACGAGCCGACGCCCGACGAGCCGCCGGCGGTGGTGTCGCTGCCCGACGAGGCATCACCACCGGTCGACGTGTCGGTGGTCGCCGTGCCGGTCGTGTCGCCGGCGGTCGCGGTCGCGGTCGCGGGGCCGGTGGAGTCCCCGGCGGTGGTACCGAACGTGGTCGACTGCGTGGTCCCGGTGATGTCCGAGGTCATGCCGGAGCTGCCACCGGTGCTGCCGCCGGAGGTCTCGTCGGCGGGGACGCCATCGTCGCTGCATGCCAGTGGCAGCAGCGACGCGCACAGACCGAACACACGCAGGGTCGAAGTCATCCCGGCATGATGCACGAGCGACACGCCGGCGGGCAACCGCGACACGCCGGCGCGCCGCGGTGGCGAAGGCGCGTCAGATGCTCCGTCAGGGGCTACGCAGGGTGCTGACGCTCGCGCCGCGGATCTCGAGCACCTCGGTGGGTCCGCCGTAGTGGGCGGCGAGCCCAACATCGATTCGCCACACGCGCTCGTTGCAGCCCGCGTTGATGCCCTGCTTCTGCACCGTGTGACCCACCACCAAGCGCGCCACGCCGAGGCCCTGTAGCGCACGGCCGAGTCGCTCGCAGGTACCAGGCGCCTCGGCCAGCGAGAACTCGCGGGTCCACAGCGGGGCCTCGGGATCCATGATCGCCGCGACCGTCGCAGACGGGTCGGCGAGCTCGCCTCGCAACAACGCGCGCACGTCCTGGTCGAGTCGACCGAGCGCAGGCACGTGCTCGGGCAGGATGCCGCCGTGCACGAACGCCGTGTCGCCGACGATTGCGACGATGTGGCGTTGCGCGAGCCGTCGCGCCCACGGACCGCCGGGGGCGAACGCGGCCGCTCGTCCGCGGAGCTCCGGTGCGGCGTCGGCCCGCGCCACAGCGCCAGCGACTTCGCCGTCGAAGTCGTGGGCGCCGCCCTCGGTGACATAGCGGAAGTCACCGAGCGCGTTCATGATCTCGTGGTTCCCATTGAGGACGATCATCGCGCCGCCAGCCCGCGCAGCTTCGTCTTCGAGCCTCGCGAGCAGCTCGAGGATCTCGCGCTCGTGGTCACCGCGATCGAGCTGGTCGCCGGTTTGGACCACCACGGTGGTGCCACCGCTCCAGTGATCGGCGGCATCGAGCACGCCGGCCAACCGGAGCGCCCTTCGTGTGGCGTCGACATCGCCGTGGAGATCGCCGATGGCCACGATGCGATCGGCCGCCGCTCGTCGCACCTCGGCGAGCGCGTCGCTGGACGAATCGCGCGCGCCCACGCCTGCAGCCTCGCCCGCCGCCGCGGGTGTGCCCGAGCGCTCACCAGGTCCCGAGCCTTGCGCGGGGCTCGCGGAGTTCGCCCCCGCGCGCACGGCCGCGCCGCTCGCCGCATCGCCCTGTGGCCCCGCCGATGATCGGCTGCACGCAGCCGTACACAGCCACACCAGCACCGTCGCTCGAATTCCGCGCCACACACGCACGTCCATCATCCTACCTGCACTTCGCGCGCAGCGGATCACGCTTCGATCTGGCGGCCCATACCGATATCCTCGTGGACTGCGAATGTCCGCCGTTGCGATTCCACCTGGCGCGATCGGGCGCGTACTCCTCGTCGACGACGAGGTCGCGATCCGCCGGGTCATGGACCGGCTCCTGACGGCCGAGGGGTTCGCGGTCCTGCACGCCGACAGCGGCGAGCAGGCGCTCGAGCTGGTGTGGCAGACCCAGGTCGACACCATCGTGCTCGACATGCGGATGCCAGGGATGTCCGGCCTCGAGGTCTGCCGCCGACTACGTGCGGACGCTCGCACGGAACACACGCCGGTGGTGTTCGTGACCGGCATGTCCGACCGGGAGTTCCGCCGCGAGGCGCTGCAGGCCGGCGCGACCGACTTCCTCGGCAAGCCATTCGACGAGGTCGAGCTGCTGGCACGCCTGCGCAACGCCGTCCGCATCAAGCTCTACTACGACGGGCTCGCGCGCGAGCGCACCGACCTGCGCGGCGCGGTCGAGCGGCAGCTGGTGGAGCTCGACGCCGCGAGCTCGCGGCTCGAGCGACTCCAGCAGGAGCTCGCAGTCGCACGACACGAGACCATCGAGCGTCTCGCCCGCGCCGCCGAGTACCGCGACGACGAGACCGCGGCGCACCTGCATCGCATGAGTCACTACTGCCATCTGCTCGGTCGCAAGGCCGGCCTCGAGGACTACACCTGCGAGATGCTGCGGATCGCGAGTCCGATGCACGACGTCGGCAAGATCGGCATCCCCGATCACATCCTCCTCAAGCCCGGCCGCTTGAGCGCCGACGAGTACCAGATCATGAAGCAGCATGCGGAGATCGGCTTCCGCATCATCTCGGGCTCGAACTCCGAGCTGGTCACCTTCGCGGCAACCATCGCGCACACCCACCACGAGCAGTGGGCGGGCACCGGCTATCCCCAGGGGCTGCGCGGCGAGGAGATCCCCATCGAGGGTCGCATCGCCGCGGTCGCCGACGTCTTCGATGCGTTGACCAGCGCCCGTCCCTACAAGAAGGCGTGGCCGATCTCCGAGGCCGTCGCCCACCTCGAGGCGGGTGCCGGCGCGCACTTCGATCCCGAACTGACGCGGCTGTTCGTGGGTGCGATGGACGAAGTGCTCGCGATCCGCGAGCGCTTCTCCGACGAACCCACCCGCGCGTCCTAGTGTGTTGGGTCCGCGGTGTCTCAGTACGGCTGCTGGCCGTCGTCGTCGTCGTCGCCACCCGACGACGTCCGATCGCGAGCTTGTTCGCGCTCGAGATCCTCGAGCGCCTCCACGGTGTAGCGCGTGGTCGGCTCGCTGCGCAGGCGTGCGAATGGGATCGGCTCGCCGGTCTCCTCGCAGATGCCATAGTCGCCCTCGCGCATGCGCATGAGTGCGGCGTCGATCTCCGCCAACCGGCGGCGCTCGTGATGACCCTGCCGCAGCTCCCGTTCGATGCGGGCGTCCTCGGCCGCACGGTCCTGCACGTCACCGGTGTCGTTGGCGTGCTCGGGGCGGCCGACGCGTTCGCGGATGAGGTCGCGCTCCTGCTCGAGCTGCTCGCGGAGCAGCGCGAGCTGGCTGGCGTCGAGGTGTTCCACGGTGAGGGCACGCTACCACGGGCGCGACGCAGCGGCCGCGATTGCCGACACGGCGGAGTCGCGGGCAGCATCGCCGGCATGCTCGATGCGGAGGTTCACGCACTCGTCACCGAGGCGGCACGGGAGCCGGGGCCAGTGCTCGTGCTGACCGGCGCCGGGGTCTCCGCCGAGAGCGGCATCCCGACCTTCCGCGGCGCGGAGGGCTACTGGACCGTCGGCTCGCGCAACTACCACCCGCAAGAGCTCGCGACCGCAGCGGCGTTCGCCGCGATGCCCCGCGACGTCTGGCGCTGGTACCTGCACCGGCTCGCGATCTGCCGCCGCGCAGAACCCAACGCCGCCCACGTCGCCCTCGCGACGCTCGAGCGCCGCGTCGGCGACCGCTTCGTGCTGGTGACGCAGAACGTCGATGGCCTGCACCTGCGAGCGGGCAACTCGCCGGCCAGGACACTGCAGATCCACGGCAACATCGAGTTCATGCGCTGCGCACGGGGCTGCAGCACCGCGCTGACGCCGATCCCCGACGACGTGGTGCCGGCATCGATCGACGCGCCGCTGTCCGACGACGCATGGGCGCAGCTGAGCTGTCGCCGCTGCGGCGCACCGGCGCGGCCCCACGTACTGTGGTTCGACGAGTTCTACGACGAGGCGCTCATGCGGGCGCAGAGCGCGATCGGACACGCCCGCGACGCATCGCTGCTCGTCGTCGTCGGCACCGCTGGCGCCACCAACCTGCCGCTGCAGATCGCCAACGTCGTCGCGCGCCTGGGCCGCCCGATCGTCGACGTCAACGTCGACATCGACCCCTTCGCCGACCTCGCGCGCCGTAGCGGCGGTGCACACCTCCGCCTGCGTGCCAGCGAGGCCGTGCCACTGCTCGCGGATGCGGTGGCGACGGCGTTCGAGCAGGTCTAGAGCGTCCGCCCGCCCGGGCGCTCTGGTACTGTCGTTGGGACTGACCGCCATGACGCAACACGCGTACGACTTCGTGGTGATCGGCTCGGGCTTCGGTGGCAGCACCGCGGCACTGCGCCTGGTCGAGAAGGGCTACCGCGTACTCGTGATCGAGAAGGGTCGCGAGCTCGGGGCGCAGGACTTCCCGAAGACCAACTGGGACCTCAAGCGGTACATGTGGCTGCCGCTGCTCGGCTTCCGCGGCCTCTTCAAGATGACGTTCTTCCGCCACGTCACCGTGCTGTCGGGCGTGGGCGTCGGGGGTGGCTCGCTGGTCTATGCGTGCACACACCCGGTGCCGAAGGACTCGTTCTTCACGGCCACCACGTGGGCACACCTGGCCGACTGGAGGACCGAGCTCGAGCCCCACTACCGCGAGGCCAAGCGCATGCTCGGCGTCAACGAGACACCGTTTCGCACGCGCACCGACGACGTGCTTCGCGAGATCGCCAGTGACCGCGGGACCCCCGAGGCGTTCGAACCCACCCAGGTCGCGATCTACTTCGGCCGCCCGGGTCAGAGCGTGCCCGACCCTTACTTCGGCGGTCGCGGTCCCTCGCGCACCGGCTGCATCCGCTGCGGTGGCTGCATGCTCGGGTGCCGCCACGACGCCAAGAACACCCTCGACAAGAACTACCTGCACCTCGCGCGACAGGCCGGCGCCGAGCTGCACGCCGACACCGAGGTCACCTCCGTGCAGCCGCAGGATGGCGGTGGCTACCGCGTGATCGCGAGGCGCGGCGCCAGTCGGTGGTCGCGCGAGACCGTCGAGTACTCCGCCGCAAGGGTGATCTTCGCCGGCGGCGTGCTCGGCACGGTCGACCTGTTGCTGCGACTGCGACGCGACCCCGCGGCGCTGCCGAAGCTGTCATCGCGCGTCGGGCACGGCATCCGCACCAACTCGGAGTCGCTGATCGGCGTCATCTCGCGCCGCACCGACGTCGATCTGTCGAAGGGCATCGCAATTGGATCGATCCTCCAGACCGACGAGCAATCGCACCTCGAGCCGGTGCGTTTCGCCGCCGGCTCGGGCTTGTTCCGCCTGCTGATCGCCCCCCACGCTCCCGGAGAGAACGTGCTGCTGCGAGTGGTGCGGCTGTTCGGCATCGTGCTACGCAACCCGCTCGCGGTGCTGCGCGCGATGACGGTGCGCGACCTCTCCAAGCAGACGACGATCCTCCTGTACATGCGCAGCGCCGACGGCACGCTCCGGTTCCGCCACAACTGGCTCGGTCGCATGGCCAGCAGCCGCGACACCGGCAGGGCGCCCACCGCCTCGATGCCCGAGGCCAGCGAGCTGGCCGCACGTGTGGGCGACAAGCTCGACGGTCTGCCGGTCTCGCTGGCCACGGAGACGCTCTTCAACATCCCGACCACGGCACACATCCTGGGCGGTTGCTGCATGGGCAACTCGAGCGAGGACGGCGTCATCGACCACGAGCACCGCGTGTTCGGCTACGACGGACTCTACGTGATGGACGGCGCGGCGGTGTCGGCGAATCCAGGCGTGAACCCCTCGCTGACGATCGTCGCGATGACCGAGCGTGCGGTCGCCAAGATCCCGGCGAAGTCGCTGCCGCGAGCCGCGAGCGGCTAGCACCGAAGGCGCGACGGCGAGGTGGCTTTGATGCCATCGCGCGCGATGCTCTTGCGACCGTCGATCGCCGCTCACGGCGCGGCGTCGCCGAGCAGCAGCTGCAGACGCTCGGCGCGGCGCAGGCCATCGAGCCCGCGCACCCCGGCGCCCGCGAAGGCGTCGCGGGCCTGTTTCGCCCGCGCGCGCGCGGTGTCGCGTTGGCCTTCGTCGTGGCCGCGCGCAGCGAGCTGCGCGAGGCCGAGGTAGGTCTCGGCGAGCTGCACGGGATCACCACCGTGGGAGTGGATCTCGAGCGCGCGCCGCAGGTGCGACTCGGCCTCTGCATCGTCGACCAGCGCCAGCTCGCTGAGCCCGAGACCGGTGAGAGCGACGCCGGTGTAGGGATGCGTCGCGCCCAGCGAGTGCTCGAGCTGCGCGACCGACGTGCGGTACAACCCCATGGCCTCGACCGCACGCCCCTGGGCCAGACGCGCCTCGGCGAGGTTGGCCAGCAACACCGGCGCGACCGGGTGATCGGGCGCGGTCGCCTGCACGATCGCTCGGCCACGCTCGTAGTACTGCGCCGCCTCGTCGTGACGCTGCATGCCCGAGAGCACCACACCGACGTTGTTCAGCTGCATGGCGAGGCCGATCCCGCCGCTCACGCCGTTGCGCTCGAGGATGTCGAGCGCGCGTCGGTGATCGGCGAGCGCCGCTTCGAAGTTGCCGAGCGCCTGCTGGGCGTTGCCGCGGTCCTCGTAGGCGGTGGCCAACGCGGGATGCAGCGGGCCCAGCTGCGCGAGCTGGAGGGTGAGCGCGCGTTCGTAGTAGTCGAGTGCGCGCTCGAAGTGGCCGGACTCGTAGTGGACACCGCCGAGGTCGACCAGGAGGCTCGGGAGGTTCGCCTGGTCGGTCGAGGCCAACGTCGAAGCCTCCTCGAGCGTCGCGAGGGCGGCGACGTGGTCGCCCGAGTCCGTCAACAAGATGCCGCGGTTGACCAGCAACCGCAGGCGCTCCCGCGGGTCGGCACCGATTCGGCGCCACACCGCTTCGGCGGCGGCGATGTGCCAACGGCCGGCACGGGCATCGCGCTGGAGATGACCCACGACATACGCGAGATCGATCTCGATGCCGAGGCGGAGGCGATCGAGCGCGAAGCGCTCGGCGAGGCCGAGCGCCTGTGAAAGCAGCAATTCGGCGCGCTCGGGATCGCCAGCGCTGCCCTCGACGTTCGCAGCCCAGTACGCCACGCGGGCCAGCGTCGGCCCGTGCCCGAGCGCGCGCGCGTCGGACAACGCCACCGCCATCTCCGCCCGCGCCTCGGGCACGCGGCCCGCCTCGGCGAGCACGTGGGCCCCCACCGCCACCCGCCGGGCGCGCTCGGCCCGCTCGCGTTCGAAGGGATCGTCGGGCAACGACGCGCCCTCGCGCAGCGACTCGACGTCGCCACACTGGTCGGGCTCGGGCATCGACGCGGCCGCGTGCACGGCGTGCTCGACCACCGCAGCGTCGGCCGACTCGAACAGCGTGACCACGCGATCGAGGTGGTCGCGGGTATCGGCGAGGCACGCCCGCCGCAGCTGGTAGACCTCGGCGCTCTGCTCCCCCCGCTCGAACATCGCCGTGCACGCGTCGAGGGCCTGTTCGCGCCACCGCTCGGCGTGGTGATCGAGCACGCGCGCAGTGGTGGTCCAGGTCTCGTTCGCAAACGCCGCGCCGGTACCCGCGAACGAGCGCCGTGCCGCCTCGATTCGATCGGCCGACCATACCTCGTCGATGGCCTTGGACTCGCCGTCGCAGCGGTCGCCGGGCGCGTCGACGCGCGACGGCAGCTGCTGCAGCGCCACCGCCACCGCGACCGCACCGCCGGCCGCGAGCACGCCGAGGTGACGACCCGACCGGCTCGGCGCCATCGCGGCCAGCAGCTCGTCCATGCTCGCGAATCGATCGCGTGGATCGGTCGAGAGACCTCGCAGCAGCGCTCGGCGGACCCGACGACCCACGCGGGCATCGGGCGGAATCGGCCGGATGCGCCCCATGACGACATTGCGGTGGAGGCTGCGCTCGGCGTCGGCCTCGAACGGTCGCAGCCCGAACAACGCCTCCCATGCCGTCACGCAGAAGCTGAACTGGTCGGCGCGGGCGTCGGCTCGGCGGCCCGTCAACACCTCGGGCGCGATGTACCCGGGGGTCCCGAGCACCGCACCGTCTTCGGTGAGCCGCTCGCCCAGGCGCGTGGTCGACCGCACCACTGCGCCGTCGTCGAGGTTGCGCTCGGAGGTCGCGCTGGGCTCGCGTGCGAGCCCGAAGTCGACCACGCGCACCGCCAGATCCTCGCGCACGATCACGTTGGCGGGCTTGAAGTCGAGGTGGACCAGTCCGGCGGCGTGGGCCGCCGCGAGCCCGCGGCCGGCGCGGACGAGCACGCGCAGCAGCTCGCGCTCGCGGTGGCCACCGCGCGCGAGCCAGTCCTTCAGCGTGACGCCGTCGATGAGCTCCATCGCGAGATAGACCTGACCGCCGACCAGCCCGACGTCGTAGACGTGCACGACGTTGGCGTGGGACAGCCGCGCGAGCGCCTGCGCCTCACGCAACAGTCGCTGGGCGCCGGGCCCGAAGCGATCACCATCGCGCTCGTGCATGAGCTTGAGCGCGACCTGACGGTCGAGCTCGGGGTCGTAGGCGATCCACACCACGCTCATGCCACCGGCGCCCAGCGGTCGCAGCAGCACGTAGCGACCGAAGCGCTCGCCGGCGTGGTGAGCCGCGAACACGGCGTCGCCGTCCATCACCGACGCGCCGGTGTCGACCCGGCGGGTATCGGCGGACTCGACCTCGGCGTCGCGGGTCTCGAGCTCGTGCGGCGAGGACACTGCGGGACCTCCACCAACAGTGCACGCGTTCGTTCGCCGCGCAAAGGCGGCGGATGTCGCACCTACGGCGCGCGCTGCTGCGCTGCGGCATCGGCCTTCGCGGCGCCGTGCAACAGCACCGCCCCGCCGATTGCGATCGGCAGGCCGCACAACGCGATCGCCCACGACAGCGCGGCCGCGTCGCTCACCACGCCGATGAGATACGGCGAGCCGGCGTCGCCGAACGCGTGGATGCAGAAGGTGTTCACTGCAAATGCGCTGGCGCGGATCGCCGGCGGCACGTTGGCGACGATCGCCGCGTTGAGGGGCCCGGTATTGAGGAACAGCGCGAACTCGGCAAAGAACGCCAGCACCAGCGCGGCCTCGAACCCACCGGCGTGGGGCATCGCAAACACCAGCGGGGCCCCGAGCAGCAGCCCCCAGCCGCTGACGCGCAGGTAGCCGCCAGGCCCGCGTGCATGCGCGCGATCCCCCAGCGCGCCGCCGACCAGCGTGCCGAGCAGGCCCGCGACCACAGTGACCCCACCGAACGCCGTGTTCGCGGCACCGAGCCCCAGCGCGTACTCGCGCTGCAAGAACGTCGGCATCCAGAACGCGATGCCACCCATCGCGAACGTCATCATCGTCATCCCGATCGTGACGCTGCGCCAGATCGGCGAAGACGCCATCGCACGCCACGCGGCGCGCAGCGGCAACGGTTGCACCTGCGCGACGCCGTCCTGATTGCCGCGCACCGGCTCGGGCATGAACCAGGCGACGACCGCGAGCAGCAGGCCGGGCGAGCCCGCGACCACGAACGCCGCGCGCCAGCCCCAGGTCTCCCCCACCCAGCCCCCGAGCAGGTAGCCAATCGCGCTGCCCAACGGAATCGCGAGGTAGAACCACGCGAGCTTGCGGCCGCGTCGATCCGGCGGGAACAGATCCGCGATGATGGTCGGCGCAACGGTGGCGTAGCCGGCCTCGCCGATGCCGACCAGGCCACGCATCAGCAGCAGCGTGTCGATGTCGGATGCCTGACCACTGCCAATGGTGGCGAGGCTCCAACACGCGACCGCAACCGCAACGATGCGGCGCCTCTGCACGCGATCGCCGAGCCACCCCGAGATCGGCGCGACCACGGTGTAGACCACCATGAACACCGAGCCGACCAGTCCGGTCACGTCGTCGCCGACCGCGAACTCGTGTCCGATCGCGTTCGCGACCGCGCCGACGACGTAGCGATCGATGTAGTTGACGAAGTTGATCGCCGTCAGAACGACGAGCACGACCGTGGCCGTGGTGCGCACCGTCGGCACACGCGTCGTTGCAGAGCTCGAGTCCAGCGGGGTCCCGTTCGCGATCCCCATGGTCGCACGTAACCCGCTCCGCACGGGCGCTGCGCTGCGGTCGAGACCGTTGACGTGTGCAGCTGTTCAGTATATGAAAATCGCGGCCCGCACGCGAAGCTCCGGTCGATCCGGGCTGGCGGGCGCCACGTAACAACAGGCGCGATCAACCGATTGCCACGTTCGACCAACCCGGACTCAGGCCGGAACCAGGCGGAATCAGGAGAACTACGACGATGCTGAACATCAAGGAAATCGCCACCACGCTCGCCATCCTCGGCTCGGGCGCCCTCGTGCTGGGCGGCTGCAACAAGGACAAGCAGGCCACCGAGCAGCCGGGCGGCGCCGGCGGTGAGACCAAGGCCGAGGGCTCGTGCGGCGAGGGCAAGACCGAGGGCTCGTGCGGCGAGGGCAAGACCGAGGGCTCGTGCGGCGAGGGCAAGACCGAGGGCTCGTGCGGCGAGGGCAAGGGCGAGGCGAAGGCCGAGGGCTCGTGCGGCGAGAAGTCCGAGTGAACCACTAACCACCTCGGGAGGGCGCAAAGTCGCCCGCGCGGCGTGAGCACGCCCGCGTCACCGAGGGACGGCGGACCCACCTCGGGTGCGTCGTGACGACCCGCAGCGGATCCCGTCCGCTGCGGGTTCGTCGTTTCTGCAACCCTTGCCGTTGTCCGGGTCCCGACCCGGCCTGCAGACTCCGGAGCGCACATGATCGTCCCACCCACCGGCGTCGGACTCGGCCTTCGGGCTGCGTTCATCGAGCGCATCGAACGCGGCGAGGCCGACGGGCGCGTGGCCTTCCTCGAGGTCGCGCCCGAGAACTACATGCATCGCGGTGGCAAGGCACCGCGACGACTCGCCGCGATCGCCGAGCGCATCCCGGTGATCTCGCACGGCCTCATGATGTCGCTCGGCAGCACCGACCCGTTCGACGACGCGTACTTCACCGACCTGCGCGACTTCCTCGCGCGCATCGATGCACCGTGGCACTCCGATCACCTGTGCTGGAGCGGTGTCGACGGTGCGTTGCTGCACGACCTGCTGCCGGTGCCGTTCACGACCGCGTCGGCGACTCGAATCGCGAGCCGGGTCCGCGAGGCCCAGGATCGCCTCGGCCGCACGATGGCCGTCGAGAACGTCAGCTGGTACCTGCAGCTGGGCGCGCCACAGAAGGACGAGCCCGAGTTCGTGACCGAGGTGCTCGAACGCGCCGACTGCAAGCTGATGCTCGACGTCAACAACGTGTTCGTGAACTCGGCCAACCACGGTTTCGATCCGTACGACTGGCTGCGCAAGGTGCCGCTCGATCGAGTGATCCAGCTGCACATCGCGGGGCACGATCGCTGGGAGGACGACCTCATCATCGACACCCACGGCAACACCGTGCGCCCCGAGGTCTACGACCTGCTGGGGTGGGTCATCGAGCGCACGGGGCCCAAGCCGGTCGTGCTCGAGCGTGACTCCGACATCCCGCCGCTGCCGACGCTGCTCGAAGAGGTCGCACGCATCGACGAGGTCTACCAGGCCGCGGTCGGCCGCTGGCGCGCCACTTCATCGCCGGAGGTCGCGCGCCATGGCAGCTGAGCTCCCGCCGGGCGATCCGGCCATGCAAGCGCTCTCGGCCGCGATCCGGCTGCTCGACGCGCCCGCGGCGGTGCGCGCCGACGCGCCCGCGTTCCTGCGCGGCTTCGGGCTCGACGAGCACGACATCGCGGCGTTGCTGCACAAGGGCACCGAGCGCTTCCTCATCTACCGCACGCTGGTCCACAACCGGCTGCGCGCGGCGACCCGCGAGTTCATCCCACGCGCGGTCGCGCGACGGGGCACCGACGCGTTCGTCCGCGACTTCGCGCGCTTCATGCAAGCGCGGGCGTCGACCAGCCCCTACCTGCGCGATGTGCCTGGTGAGTTCGTCGCGTGGGTGCTGCCGCAGTGGGCCGCCGACCCCGATCTGCCGCCCTACCTCTGCGACCTCGCGCAGCACGAGTTGTTGGAGGGCGAGGTCCGCAACGACCCGCACGGCGGCGAGCGCCCCACCGGCAAGCCGGTCGCGCTCGAGGAGCCGCTGCTGTTCGACGGCACCGCGAGGCTGATGCACTACGCGTGGGCGGTACACAAGCTGCCCTATGCCACCGACGACCGCAGCGAACCCGAGGCGCGACCGACCACGCTGCTGGTCTTTCGCGACATCGATGCGAAGGTGCGCTACCTCGAGCTGACGCCGTGGGCGGCGTGTGTGCTCGACCAGCTGTTGGTGAACCAGCTCGGCGTGCGCGAGGGCCTGCAGCGGGCCGCGGCCGGGCTCGGCGAGCCACTCGACGACGACAAGCTCGCCAAGACCGCAACCCTGTTGGCGGAGCTGTCCGACTTCGGGGTCCTGATGGGCGCGCGCTGACGCGACCGCGGCCGCATGCCGACCTCAGGCGCTGGCCTGGGTTGCGGCCACGCGGATCTGACACAGCAGCTCACCGGCCGCCATCGCGTCGCCGACCGCGACCGCGATGCGCTCGATGACGCCCGCCACCGGCGACGCGACCACCGTCTCCATTTTCATGGCGCTCAGCACCACCAACGGTGTGCCGACCTCGACCGCAGCGCCGGGCTTGGTGCGGACCTCGACCACCGCCCCGGGCATCGGCGCGCCGATCGAGCCGGGATCGCCGGCTTGCGCTCGCTCGCGCACGACCACGGTCTTGCCGGCCTTCTCGTCGGCCACGCGGATTGAGCGAGCGCGACCGTTGAGCTCGAAGTAGACCTCGCGGGTGCCGTCCTCGCGGAGCTCGCCGATGGTCATGAGCTTCACGATCAGCGCCTTGCCGCGCTCGATCTCGATGGTGAACTCCTCACCCGGCTCGAGCGGCCCGAGGAACTGCCGCGTGGGCAGCACCGAGACGTCGCTGTGGACGTCGCGGAAGGCCATGAACTCGTCGAAGACCTTGGGATACATCGCCGACGACAACAGATCGACCTCACGGACGTGGGGGCCGTGGCGGTCGCGGAGCTCGCGGCGCAGCGCCTCGAAGTCGAGCGGCGGCATCGATGCGCCGGGCCGACCTTCGATCGGCGGGCGACCGTGGAGGATCTGCGTGCGCAGCGGCTCGGGGAAGCCGCCGTGCGGCACCCCGAGCGCGCCCTGCAGGAACTCGACCACGGAGCTCGGCACGCTCAACGTCTCGGCGCGGCCGCGCACGTCGTCCTCGGCGAGGTCGTTCTGGACCATGAACTGCGCGAGATCGCCGACCACCTTCGACGACGGCGTGACCTTGATGATGTCGCCGAGCAGGTGGTTGGCCGCCGCGTACGCGCGCTTGATCGCCGGCCAGCGATCGGCCAAGCCCAGCTGCCGCGCCTGGAACTGCAGGTTGGTGTACTGACCGCCCGGCATCTCGTGGAAGTAGACGTCGGCGCTACCGCTCTTGAGCCCGCTCTCGAACGGCGCGTACAGCTGCCGCGCCTGCTCCCAGTAGTTGGCGAGGCCCTGCACGGCCTCGAGCTCGAGCTCGCAGGCCCGCGGCGAGCCCTGCAGCGCGGCGATGATGGCTCCCATCGCGGGCTGCGAGGTGAGGCCCGCCATCGGCTCGAGCGCGACATCGACGATGTCGGCCCCGGCATCGGCGGCCGCGAGCATCGACGCCACGCCGCTGGCCGCGGTGTCGTGGGTGTGCACGTGCACCGGCACGTCGGGATAGGCCTTGCGCAGCGCCGCCACCAGCATCGACGCCGCACGGGGCCTGAGCAGCCCGGCCATGTCCTTGATCGCGAGCACGTGGGTGCCGCGCTCGATGAGCTGGCCCGCGAGATCGACGTAGTACTGCAGGCTGTACTTGGTGCGCCGGGGGTCGGAGACGTCGCCCGTGTAGCACAGCGCGGCCTCGACCACGCCACCGGCGGCCCCGACCGCATCGATGCCGAGCGCGAGGTTGTCGACGTAGTTGAGGCAGTCGAACACCCGGAACACGTCCACGCCGCGCTCGCGGGCGACCTTCACGAAGCGATGCACGACGTTGTCGGGGTAGTTGGTGTAGCCGACTGCGTTCGCACCGCGCAGCAGCATCTGGAACGGGATGTTGGGCACCAGCTCGCGCAGCCGCTCGAGCCGCTCCCACGGGCACTCGCGAAGGAATCGCAGCGCGACGTCGAAGGTCGCCCCACCCCACATCTCGAGGCTGTAGCAGGTCGACAGCGCCCGCGCGGTGGCGGGCGCGATCGCCAGCAAGTCGATGGTGCGCACGCGCGTGGCCAGCAGCGACTGGTGGGCGTCGCGCCAGGTGGTGTCCATCAACAACAGCCGCTCGTGCGCGCGCACGGCCTTGGCGAAGGCCGCGGGCCCCTGCGCGAGCAGGATCTGTCGCCAACCATCGGGCGGGGGCTCGTTGGGAACCACGGGCGCGAGCGGCTCGAGCTTGGCCGGCGGGGCGCTCGAGAGCACCGGCGTCGACGCACCATTGACCGCGAGGTTGCCGAGGTAACGCAGCAGCCGCTGCGCGCGGTTGAGCCGCCGTGGGAAGCGAAACAACCGCGGCGTTTCGTCGAGGAAGCCGGTGTCGACGTTGCCCGCGAGGAAGCGCGGGTGCGTGAGCACGTTCTGCAGGAACGGGATGTTGGTCTGCACGCCGCGCACGCGGAACTCGGCCAGCGCGCGATGGAGCTTTTGCGCCGCCGAGGGAAAGTCGAGCGCGCGGCCGATGACCTTCGCGAGCATCGAGTCGTAGTGCGGCGAGATCTCGGCGCCGGTATAGCCCGAGCCGGCGTCGATGCGGATGCCGAAGCCCTCGCCGGGCCGGAACACCTCGATGCGACCGCTGTCGGGCTGGAAGTTGCGCAGCGGATCCTCGGTGGTGAGCCGGCACTGGATCGCGAAGCCGCGCAGCTCGATGCGCTCCTGCACCAGCCCGAGCTCGGGCAACGAGGCCCCGCCGGCGACGAGGATCTGCGATTGCACGAGATCGATGCCGGTGACCTCCTCGGTCACGGTGTGCTCGACCTGGATGCGCGGGTTGGCCTCGATGAAGTAGTGGCGTCCCTGCGGATCGACCAGGAACTCGAAGGTGCCGGCATTGCGGTACGACACGCGGCTGGCGAGCCGCACCGCGTCGGCGAGCACGCGCGCGCGCAGCTCGGGGTCGAAGTTCACCGCTGGCGCGATCTCGACGATCTTCTGGTGGCGCCGCTGCACCGAGCAATCGCGCTCGAACAGGTGGATGACGTTGCCGTGGTGGTCGCCGAGGATCTGCACCTCGATGTGGCGCGGGTGCTCGACGTAGCGCTCGACGAACACCGAACCATCACCGAACGCGGCGGTGGCCTCGGAGGTCGCGCGCGCGAACGCGTCGTCGAGCTCGGCGTCGCTGCGCACCACTCGCATACCGCGGCCGCCACCGCCCTTCGCGGCCTTGAGGATGATGGGCAGGCCGTGCTCGGCCACGAACGCCCGCACCTGCCCGGCATCGATGGTTGGCTCGGACGTCCCGGGCACCACCGGGACCCCGGCC
>WBZX01000592.1_pt3 | contig 17061 bp, 18 predicted proteins | sample 5204211 | NCBI WGS metagenome assembly WBZX01 (sample SAMN12344362, study PRJNA552823) | activated sludge metagenome | biome: Activated sludge suspended growth; feature: Nitrification reactor; material: Wastewater; isolation source: activated sludge from nitrification reactor of wastewater... | reverse complement strand
ATGCTGCCGTCGCGACGGGTCTCGACCGAGGCGCAGGCCGACAGGCACGCCGACAACAACAGGACCGAACGAAGGCGCGGGTCCGGGGACATTCGCGTCACGCACAGGGCGTCCGTAGAGTGCGCCGCGAACCGGGTTCGATCCGCCCGGCCCGCCGATTCTCGTGATCGGTGAGCCGGAGCACTTCTAGGCGAAGAGAGGCGTCGCGGTGCCCGGTTCTGCCGGCCGTGCCGCCCTCCTTCCGCACGGGCGAGATGTGCTGCCACGTGCTCGGCATTGTCGATCGTCATCGGCTCATCGGCCACCGTCGGCGAGCTGCCGCTGCACGCCGCGCAGCACCGGCGTCTGCAGCACCGCCGCGAGCATCGCGAGCGAGCGCGATCCCCCTGCCGTGCTCACGGGCTCGGCCAGCGAAGCGTGGACCCGCAGCTCGCCCGGCTCGGCGCTCGCGAGCGCGAGGCCGAGGTCGTCGAAGCGCAGCGTGCTGCCGTCGACGAACGTGCGCACGGCCTCGCGGACGGGCCCCGGCGCGGCGGCGGCGAGCACCTGGGCGAGCACCTCGACGAGCGCATGCGGCAGCTCGAGGCCCACGAGCTGCGACGGACACGGCAGCGCCCGCGCGATCGGCCCGCGCGGCACGCCGTCGCGATCGAGGCGCGCGACCTCGCCGAGCGTTTCGCCACCGACGCGCACGCAGGCGATCACGCCGTCGTCGTCGGGCACGAGCGCGTGGGTCGGATCGTCGGCGTCGTAGGGGCGGCCGTCGATCCACGCGCGCTCGATGCGGTCGCGCAGCTGCACGCAGATCGCGGGCGCGGGCCAGCTGCGACGGTGGGGCGCGGGCACGAACGCGACGTCGGGCTCGACGATGCGGCCGCGCCACGCGGCGTGCTCGAGCGCGTCGTCGAAGCGCCGGCGTGCGAGCTCGGCGTCGCCGTCGATCGTGAAGCTGTGGCGCAGGGCGTCGAACAGCGCGGGGGTGGGGTAGGGGCCGCGGTAGCGCAGGCCGGGCACACCGGCGTGGCGCGCGAGTGTGGCCACCAGATCGAGCACGCAGGTGCCCGCGCCCGGCGGCAGCGCACCCGGACGATCGACCGCGGGGATCCGCGTCGGGACCGCCCACGCGACCGCGCTCATGCTCGCGATCGCACTGCCGCGGTGCAGCAGGCGATCGCAGCGTCCGAGCAGCAGGTCGTCACCGGCCAACGGCTCGATCTCGATCGCATCGTCGCGATCGGGCAGCCGCAGCCACGCGTGCACGAGCGCGTCGCCGTTCCACTGCAGATGCCACGCGAGCAGGCCTGCCGGGTCATGGGCTCGCACGGGGCGCCCCGCGTCGTCGAGCTGCAGCGCGAGCATCGGTCGGCGGCGACCGTACCACGGCGACGCGCGGGCACGCGCCGGCGCTCGCCGCCGCGCGACCGCACGCGGCAAGCTCGCGCAAGCCGGGCTACCATCACCGGCCATGGCCGTCGTCTCGCCGAGCTCTTGCCGCGCGCTCGTTCTGGTGTGCTCGATCCCGCTGGGCTGCGGCGAGGCGGCGTCCGATGGCGGTGGCACGGATGCGACCACGCAGGTCGGCGACACCGAGGACGGCACCAGCGACGGCACCGACACCGACGCCTCCGCCGGCGACAGCAGTACCGGCGAAGCGCCGGTGCCCGCAGGCCTGCCGTGCGACACGCCGTTCGAGTATCAGGGCCACGCCGGCTGTCAGGCGATGGTCGAGGGCCTCGAGGTGAAGTTCTTCCCGCCGCCACCGGGCCAGCGCGTCGACCGGCTCGCGATCTACCTGCACGGCGACGGCGCAGCCGACTACATGGAGAACTGGGCCTTCTCCGAGGATCTCTTCGCGTGGACGCAGCCGCGCAACACGATGATCATCGGCGTGCTCTCGCCGGCGTTCTACGACGACGGCACCGTGGCCTTCGGCGCCGCACAGCCGTCGCATGCCGAGCAGGTCGCGACCACCATCGAGGCGTTCCTCGCCGCCTACGAGCCCCAGTTCGCCGAGCAGAGCCTCTACTGGGGCGTCTCGGGCGGCTCGTGGTTCTTCGCCAGCTCGTTCATCGCCCACGTCGGGCACCGCGTGCCCGGCGTGTTCGCGGCCAGCTGCGGCGGCTCGGGCAGCTCGTTCGGGTGGGCGTGGGATCCGATGACCGACACCGCCACCCGCGACGCGATCCCGATCTACTTCAACTACGGCACCGAGGACTTCCTCGCGCCCAACATCATCGGCAGCATCGCCGACTTCGAAGGCATGGGCTTCACCGTCGATTCGCTGGTGCACGAGGGCGCGATGCACTGCGATCATCCGATCTCGGCCCCGACGATCGAGTTCTGGTCGCGCTACGTGCCGTGAGGGTCCCGCGATGAGGCTACCCGCGGCCGGGTGGTCAGCGTCGCCGAGAACGACACGCGCGAGGGCGGCGCTGACCCGAGGTCGCGCCGCGCCCGCGCGCCGCTCAGCACGACGTGTACTGGCACGTCGTGTAGATCCACCCCGAGGAGCAGGTCCCGCCGACGATGGTGCCGGGCAGCGCGAGTTCGGCCTCTTGTCGGCACGAGGAGCAGCTGCTGCCGCCGACCCACGTGCTCACCGTGGTGCAGCCGCCCGGCGCGAGGCGGAATTCGTCGTCGTCGGCAAATGGTGGCGTCGATCCCTCGGCCTCCGCGATCCGTGCGGCCACCGTGACGGCCGAAGCGCACGCGTCCACGCCGTCGTCGGATGCAAGCGTGCCGCCGTCGTCGATGCAGGCGGCGTCGAGGTCCTGTGGCGACCACGACAGCGCGGCGGCTTGATCCGCCAGTTCGATCTGGAGCGTGACATCGGTGGCCTCGACCCTCCCGCGGGCGGTGCCGATGCGCACTCCTTCGGCGTCGAGTAGCTCGTACTCGCCGTCGCCGGCCAACACTTGGTCGATGCCGAATCGTTGGAGATCGACGTCGAGGCTTCGCGAGCTGGTGTCTCCGGCTTCGTCGCATGCCCCGAGTGCAGCGGCGGCGATCAGGACGAGAGAGATGTGCTTGAACTTGTGCATGTCGTCGAGTTGCCTTTCGTTTCGTCTGGTGTTGAGAGTCTGGTGCTCGCTGCTCAGAAGCAGTACGTCTCGCTGCAGGTCGCGTAGGTCCAGCCCACGCTGCACGAGCCGCCCGAGTAGCTGCCGCCGTAGCCACCGATCGAGCCGAAGCAGACGCCGCAGGGGTTCCAGCCGTTGAACGCCCAACCGGTCACGGTGTAGCAACCACCACCACCGGGCGCGAGACGGAAGCCGTCGTCAGCGGGCTGCATCTTGCCCATCGGTGCGGTCGCGCCCTCGGCCTCGGCGATCAGTGTCGAGACGGTGAGCGCGTCCTCGCAGGCCGCGAAGTTCATCGCGCCGTCGACGATCGACTCGTCGCCGCCGCACGAGACTGCGAGGTCGGAGGGCGCCCACGCCAGCTCGCCGTGCTCGCCGCTCAGGTCGATCTCGAGCGAGACGGCATCGGTGGCGATGCTGCCACGCACGGCGCCGATTTCGTTGGCGTCCTCGTCGAGCAGGCGGTACACGCCGGTTTGATCGACCTCGACCGACGCGATGCCGAACGCATCGAGATCGACGTCGACGCTGCGCATCGAAGTGTCGTCGCCTTCGTTGCATGCGATGTTGAGCATGGCGCCGAGGACCAGCCACGGCGCGAGGAGAAGAGTTCGGGTCTGGGTGTGCATGGGGCTCTCGTCGCGCCGTTCGCCGACGCGTTCACTCGCACTCGTTGCCAGGTGACCACCGCCGGTTCACCGCGAGCGAGACGACGAGGTGGCGCAAACGCGACCGAACGCGCCCAGATCGTCGCGGGGGCGCTGGTGTTTGCTACCCTGCCGCCGGCCATGAGTGCGCGGCGGCAGGGGATGTGGCTCTCGATGTGCGCGACGCTGCTCGCGTGCGACAGCCTCGTGGCGCGTGGATCCGGCGGCGCGCAGGACGGTGATGCGAGCCCGCGGCCGGTTGCGCAGGACGATGCCAAGCGACTCTCCGCGCTCGTCGTCGACGCGATCGTGCCGCCCGCGGTGACCCCGACGCTCGAGCTCGACGAGCTCACGGCGTCGCACCGTGGCGCCCGCGTCCGGGTGCACGGCCACGTCGCCGCCGATCCGATCCTGCAGCGCAGCGCCGGCGCGGCGGCGGCCGCCCCCGCCTACCGCTTCGTGATCGAGGGTCGCGGCGCGAAGCTGGTGGTCGACTTCGACGGCCCGCTGCCCGACCGGTTCCAGAACAAGCTCGAGGTGATGGTCACCGGCACGCTGGCGAGCGACGGCGCCAGCCTGCACGGCGATGACCTGGTCGCGAAGTGCCCGGACCGCTACGAAGCCGCCCCGTAGCCGGCCGTCTCGTCCCGCTTGTCAGGGTCGCTGCAACCGCGGCCGTGGTGTGCGCGTCCTTTCCGACGTGCGTCCATCCCCGTCGGATCCAATTGCCAAGGTTCGCGCCCAGGGCGGGGCCCTCGTCGTGCTGCTCGGCCTGCGCGCGGGCATGCGTGTCATCGACTACGTGGTCGGCAAGCTGACGTTTCCGCCGTCGGGATCGACCCTCACCGAGGAGCAGATCGACCGCATCCGGATGATCGACGGTGGCCTCTACGGGCTCGAGAACCTGGTCACGTTGGTTGCGATGATCCTGTTCTTGGTGTGGATTCACGGCTTGTTCGTCGCGATCCGTGCCAGCGGCCGTCGCACCCGGTGGTCGCCCGCCATGGCGGTGGGTGGCTGGTTCATCCCGCTGGGCAACGTGGTCCTGCCGTGGCTCACCGTGCGCGACGCGTTGCGCTCCCTCGACCGGCCCACCGCGCTCGCCGGCGCGTGGTGGATCGCGTGGCTGCTCGCGATCCCATTGACGATGCTGCACGGATTCCTGACGCAGGTCAGCCTCGTGCCCGAGTTTGCGCGGGCGCTCGAGGTGCTGCCGGCGGAAACCCTGCGAACGATCTACGAGCTCGGGCCCAAGACCTTCTGGCCGCGCTTCGTGCTCGACACCGGGGCATGGGCCCTGCTGCTCGTCATCGTGACGTCGCTGCGCGCCGCGGTGAGCTCGCGCCGCTAGAGCGGCCACCGACGGCTCTAAGGCCCGCCGACGAACCACAGGTACCCCAGCGGCAGCCCCACGCCGACGGCCGTGATGATCGCCCCGCGCCCCACCAGCCCCTTGCGGCCGGGGATCATGAACAGCCCGCTGGTCGCCAGCACCAGCAACGCGATCGCGTAGCCATCGGCGAACCACGTCCACGCCTTCTTGCCGCGGTTCAGGTGCAGCCAGTTGGCCACGCGCAGGAACACGCGCGGCTGCTGGCCCTCCTCGAAGACGTGCCCGGTCTGGGGGTTCGCGTGCAGCGTGCGGCCCTCGAACGCGATCTCGAGCTCCTCGTCGCTGACGCGATAGATGTCGATGGGCGCCTCGTCGATGCCGGCCGCGCTCGCGACCGCGGCGGCAGCGGCGGTGTCGTCGTCGGGCAGCGGTGCGGCGACGTCGAACTCGCGCTCGACGTTCGCGAAGTTCGGATCCCAGTCGGCGAGGTGGTTCACCGCCAGGCCCGACACCGCGTAGACCAGCGTCAGGCCGACCGCGAGGTAGCCGAGATCGCGATGCAGCGCGCGCAGCCACGGCCGCAGCTTGAAGCGCCGCCGGCCCGGCGCCGCGGCTCCGTCAGCCATAGCGTTCCTCGGTCCAGGGATCGGCATGGTTGTGGTAGCCGCGGGTCTCCCAGAAGCCGGGCTCGTCGCGCTTGACGAAGCGAATGCCCTCGAGCCACTTGGCGCTCTTCCAGAAGTAGAGATCGGGCACCAGCGCGCGCACGGGTGCGCCGTGGGGCCGGGCGAGTCGCTTGCCGTCGAGCTCCCAGGTGACCAGCGCGTCGTCGCCGGTGGCCTCGGACCAGCGCACGTTGGCGGTGTAGCCGTGGGCGCCCTCGAAGATCACGTGGCGCACGCTGTCCTTCACGCCGGCCTTCTTCGCGAGGTCCTTGATGCGGACGCCCTTGAAGCGCGCGCCGAGTACCGTCCAACCGGTCACGCAGTGCACGTCGACGGTGCGCTCGACCGCGCCGAACGCCACCAGCGCTGCGAAGTCGAGCTCGAAGGGGCTCTCGACCTCGCCGTGCACGCGCAGGCGATACTTCGAGACCGCCGACTCACCGGGCTCACCGCCCATGGGCTTGAGCGCCTCGATCACGCGCTGGCCGGGCGGGACGCGGGGCCGGCCATCGGGCCGATTGTCGGCGTGCGCCTTCGGGGTCGCGACCACGTACAGCCCGCCCGCCAGGCCCGTCACGATGGTGCCGGCGGCGGCCTTCAGCAGGAAGTCGCGGCGTGCCAGGCCGCGCTCGCGCGTGTGCTCGCGGTTCGACAGCTCGTCGGGGTCGTCATGCATCGTCGCGTAGGTCCTTGCTTGCAAGAGGGTATGCGATGCCGACGCCCGGGGTTACCGAGCACGGACATCCGCGTTCGATACGGGCGCCGCGACCGGGCCGGATCGCCCGTGCCGCGCCTGCGCCGGCTCCGCCCGGCGCGCAGCTCAGCGCGGGATCGTCACGGCCAGGCCCAGCTCGTAGAAGCCGCCGCTGAAGCGGTTCACGCGGTTGGCGTAGTTCCACAGCCCGATCCCGGCCCACACCGAGACGCGCTCGACAAAGCGCAGCTCGAGACCGGTGCTCCACGTGGTCCACGCGGTGACGGGCACGCGCTGCGCGCCCATCACCTGCGCGCGGATGCGGGTGTAGAGCGCGGGCACACGCCAGCGCAGCGCACCACCGAAGCCCGCGTACGCCCCACCCGCCGGGCGCTGGTACCACCGGCGATCGGTGTCACAACCCTCGGCCGGCTGGCAGTTGGTGCCGCCGACGCCGGCCCCGATGCCGAGCTCGTTGTCGCCGACCAGCGTCAATCGTCGCCGTGCGGGCACGCGGCCCGTGATGCGCGTACCCGCGAAGCCGAGGGCCCAGCCGCTGTCGCCGGTGGCCGCGGCTGCGAACTCGCCACCGCCCTCGATCGCCACCCGCGGCGAGACGCCGATCGCGAGCGTCGGGCCGCCGTAGGCTGGGGCCCCGCGCCCGGTCGCCGCGCCCGCCACCTCGACGTCGCCTTCGTACACGCGGCCGGGCGCGCCGCCCATCTGGGTGCGCAGGGGTGGGGCGAAGGTCGGGGCGCACGCCGACGCCAGCACGACCCCCGAAAACAGCACGATCCGGTGCACCGGCGCCAATGATTGCACGAACCACCGGGAAATTGTCACTGGCTGTGATCGTTTGCCCTGCTGGCGCGTCCTTCTCTCGGATCCGGGATTTGCCCTGGTCCGCTGGGTTTGGAATGAGTTGCGCAACGACGCACGGCCACCACGAGGGCCCGCCCGCGGCATTCGAGCACGGGGGTGATGGTGCGCCCACGTTGGCGCGCGCGCTGCGGGTCGATGCCGAGGATCCCGAGGTCGCCCGCGCGCGAGCGGCCATCGAGGCGCGGCTGCTCGGGGGGCCCCGCGCCGCGTCGATGATCGGGCGCTACATCGTGGTCGAGCGGCTCGGTGCCGGTGGCATGGGCATCGTGTACGCGGCCTACGATCCCGAGCTCGATCGAAAGGTCGCGCTCAAGCTGCTGTTCCGGCGCGACGCGGGCGAAGTGGATCGCGAACGGTTGGTGCGCGAGGCCAAGGCCATGGCCAAGCTCGCGCACCCCAACGTCGTCCACGTCTACGACGTCGGCGAGCACGAGGGGCGCATCTTCATTGCGATGGAGTACGTGCGCGGCAGCACGCTGCGCGCGTGGGCGCGGGCGCAGCGACGGACCTGGCGAGAGGTGCTCGCGGTGTGCCTCGACGCCGGCGAGGGGCTCGCGGCCGCCCACGCCGCCGGCATCATCCATCGTGACTTCAAGCCCGACAACGTGTTGATCGGGGAGGACGGGCGTGCCCGCGTGCTCGACTTCGGTCTCGCCCGCAGCTCGAGCGAGCCGACCTCGCCGGAGCGCGACGAGCCGGTGGCACCGGAGGCAGCGTCGCGATCGCAGCGTGGCACCGTCACGCGCACGGGTGCGGTGCTGGGCACGCCCGGGTACATCGCGCCCGAGCAGCTGCGTGGGGCGCCGCCGGACGTCCGTGGTGACCAGTACTCGTTCTGCGCGACCGTGTGGGAGGCGCTGGCCGGCGCGCTGCCGCGGGCACGGGCGATGGCCGTCGGCAACGATTCGACGGCGGTCCCGCTGGTGTCGGATCCGTCCGGCCCCGCTGCGCCACCGCGCGGTGCGATGCCTCGGTGGGTCGAGCGCGTGCTGCGACGCGGGCTCGGTGAACACGCGCGCTATCCCACGCTCGATGCGCTGTTGCGGGCGCTGCGTCGCGATCCGGCGGTGCAGCGGGTGCGTCTCGCGGCTGCGACCGCGATGCTCGCGACGGTCGCCGGCGCGTTTGCGATCGGGCTCTCGGCGCGCGCGCCCGCGGCGACCGACGACCCCTGCGGCGGCGGCGTCGAGCGCCTGGGCGAGGCGTGGTCCGGCGATGATCGCGAGCGAGCGATCGTCGACGTGCAGTCCCAGCCTAGCGACTTCGCAGCCGAGCTCGCGCCGCGTCTGCGCACGCAGCTCGACGAATTCGCATCGCACTGGACGGCCCAGTATCGCGACGCGTGCCTGGCCCACCAGCGGGGCGAGCAGTCGTCGGCGCTGCTCGACCGACGGATGACCTGTCTGCATCGCGGACGCAGTGCATGGGGCACCGTCGGTCGCGTGCTCCGAGAGGTGCGGGTCGATGACCTCCCCGGTGTCGCGCTCGCGGTCGGGACCCTGCCGGACCCGGACGCCTGCGGCGATCTCGAGCGGCTGTCGGGCAACGAGGCGCCGACGTCCCCGCGGTCGCGCGCGCTGGCGGAGCGACTGAGCGCGGCCCAGACCGAGTACGTGCTCGGTCATGCCGAGGTGGCGCACGCGCAGCTCGAGTCGTTGCTGCCCGAGGTGCGCGAGCTCGACGATCCCATGCTCGCAGCCGAGGCCCTGCTGACGCAGGGCAAGGCGCTCATCGATCTGCGTCGTCGCGGCGACGCTGCGGTGGTGCTCGGGGAGGCCGTGCGGGCGGCGCTGCGGGCCGATGCGGACGAACTGCTGGTGGAGGCGTGGGGGCAGCAGGCGTGGGCGGTCGCCACGGGCGCGCAGTTCGAGCACACGCGGATCCCCGAAGGCCGCGAGATCATCACCGCGATCGCCGAGCGACACGGCGACAGCCTCGCGACGCTGTCGCTGTACAACAACCTCGCCGGCGTCGAGCTGGCCGCGGGGCGCCGCAGCCTCGCGCAGCCGCTGTACGAGCGCATCCGCAAGCTCGCACCGAAGGTCTCCGGCCGCGCGGCACAGCGGACCCTCGCGCAGGCGCTGGTCGGCTCGATGGAGTTCGAGCGCGACCCGGTCGCGCGCGCGCGCCTGGGTGACGAGGCGGTCGAACGCATGCGTGCCGCCGCGGGCGACGGCCATCCGCGCACGTTGACGGTGCGGCGGCTGGCCCTGAACTACCACGAGTCCCTCGACGAGGTGCTCACGATGGTGCCGACGCTGTGCGAGGACCTCCGCCGATTGGAGGGCCAGCGTGGGCGGAACCTCGCGGAGTGCGAGCGCTTCCGCGTGGTGCTGCACATGCTCGCACGGGATCACGCCGCGGCGCTGGCCGCCGCACGACGCTGGCTGGCCGCGCTCCCGTCCGATGGGCAGGCGCTGGCGGCCGCCTACGTCGCGCTGCTGCGCGGGGATGCCGTGACCGCCGAGCAGGGCTTCGCCGCGCTCGCGAAGCCGCTCGAGGCCGAGTCCCGGCGACCGTGGTGGTCCGATGCCGAACTCGGTGAGCTGGAGGCCGCGGTCGGTTGTGCTCGACGTGCGCAGGGGCGTGGCGACGAAGGGGCATACTTCGAGCGCGCGCTCCACCATCTCGGCGGCGATGGTCAGCGCGAGGTCTCGGGCCATGGCCGTTGGATGATTCGATTTGCCACCGCGCTGCGCGACGGCGAGTTCTGCAGGCCGCGCGGCTGAACCCCGTGGATCACGAGCATGGAACCGCCGCCCTGGATGACCACCGACTTCGAGCTGCTCGCGGCGTGGCGAGCGGGCGATGTCACGGCTGGCTCGGAGCTGTTCGCCCGCCACTTCGCGCAGGTCTATGGCTTCTTCCGCAGCAAGCTCGAGTATGCCGCCGAGGACCTCACGCAGGAGACCTTCCTGCGCTGCGTCGAGGCCCGCGACGACTTCCGCGGCTCGGCCAGCTTCCGCACGTACCTCTTCACCATCGCCCGCAATGCGCTCTACACCCACGTGGTCCGAAAGGCCAATCAGCCCAAGGATCCCGACTTCGAGGTGACCTCGATCGAGGACCTCGACGACTCGCCGAGCGCGGCGCTGGCGTTCCAGGAGGATCACAAGCTCCTGGTCCACTCGCTGCGCCGCCTGCCGCTCGAGCTGCAGGTCGCGCTCGAGCTGTACTACGTGCAGGGCCTCCGCGGCGCCGAGCTGGTCGAGGTGCTGGGGCTGCCGCCTGGCACCGTGCGCAGTCGGATCCGACGGGCGCTCGAGCAGCTGCGGGCCAACATGGCGCGGCTCTCGGCGTCGCGGAAGCCGATTCGCACGACCCTCACCGACCTGCGCCGGTGGGCCGCGAGCGTGCGCGCGGCGCCGACGTAGCGCCGCCGCGATGTCGATTGTGGGTGCGGTTTGCTGATCATTTCACCCGCTTCCGGGTCATCCAGGCACGACGCCGATGACGGCGGAAGTAGGGATGGATCACGTGAAGACGATGACAAAGTTGGGATGGATCGGAGCGGTTGCGGTGTTGGCGCTGGCGGGCTGCGACCGCGATCCATTGGTGCATCAAGATACGAAGCACGCGCAAAAGATCTACGAGGGGCGTGCGATCGGATGGACGAAGTGGGCCCTCGAGCAGCCGTGGTCGACGGGCCCGGTGCGCGACACCGACGGCAGCGCCTGTGCGCTCGAGCAGCACGGGAGCGTGTGGTACCTGGCCGGAACCACGGGCGGCGCGGTGGAGCGTGCGTGCACGGTGCCGGCCGATGCCTATCTCTTCTTCCCGCTCATGAATCGCTGGGTCGCCCCGACGCCGGACTCGATCATCGAGGACGACCCCGAGAACGATCTCGCGGCGTGGCTGGCGTTCGTGGTCGAGTACTTCGCGGAGCGCCGCGCGCAGACCTGCGCGCTGACCCTGCGGCTCGACGGGGAGGAGCTCCTGCCCGACCTCGAGAGCATGGACGAAGAGCTCTACGTCGACGTGCTCGATCAGTTCACCGTCAACATGGGCGACGACAACTTCGCGACCGACTTCGGCGGCACCGCGGGGCCACGGGTCACCTGGGTCGATGGTCACTGGGCGCTGCTGCAGCCACTGTCACCGGGCGATCACACGCTCGAGTTCGGTGGCACCCGGTGCGTGGACGGCGAGGTGGTCTTCGAGACCGAAGCCACCTACCAGCTCCACGTCGAGTGAGAGGGGGCTGCCGTGCACGCGGCGCGGACGGCCGTCATCGCGGCCGAAACGCCCGCGTGTGCGCGATCGGGCGGCGATCGCCGCGCGGCGTCGGACATTCGCTACGCTCACGCGCAGCCACCCGCCATGCGATTCTTCGAGGCCATCCACGGCGTCTACTTCGACGATCTCGACGCGCTGCAGATCCTGCACAACTCGCGCTACCTGCTGCTGTTCGAGCGCACGATCGGCTCGTTCTGGACCCGCACGATGGGCTGGGGCGGGGTGCTGTCGGCGGCCGAGGATCCCGATCGCTACCACCTCGTGCGCACCAACCACATCGAGTACGAGCGCCCGGTGACCGGCGTCGGCGAGGTGCGCGTGCGCATCTGGGTCGAGAAGCTCGGCCGCACCAGCCTCACCTTCGGCTTCCGTCTGCTGCCGATGGACGAGGACGTCGAGTACGCCCACGGCTCGCGCGTGGTGGTGTGCATCGACGCGGGCAGCCATCGACCGACGCCGTGGAGCGACGCGTTCCGCCGGCGGATCGGGCCCTATCTGCGCGACGGCGGCGGCTGACCCGAGCGGATTGGGGCCGATCCGCGCCCAAGCCGTGGCAGCCGCTTGCGAGCCGGCCCACCACGCGCGACGCTCTCGCTGCGATGCTGAACCCGCTGGCGGCCCTGGTGCTCGCTCTCCCAGAGCCATGCTACGGCGTGGATGCTCCCGCGCTCGAGGGCACGCACGTGTGGATGGAGTACCCCGCGTCGCTCTCCGAGTCCCAGGCGATGTCGGTGCTCGAGGCCGCCGACGCGGCATGGGACATCTACGAGGGCGAGCTCGGCTGGTTGGCACCGTCGCAGGCAATGACGGTGCAGGCCGATCTCGTCACCGACACCGCCTATGGCCAGTGCGTCACCGTGGCGTGCGACGACGTCGAGGTGCCGCTGTGCACGATCTTCGGCCCGTCGTTCGACGACGGCCAGCAGGCCCAGACCTCGGCCCACGAGATGGGCCACGCGTTCCAGTACGCACTCATGGGTGGGTACCTCGACAGCCTGGCGTCGTGGGCGTGGTGGATGGAGGGGACCGCCAGCTGGCTGGAGACGTTCTACGCCGAGGACCCGCGGGTGTGGGATCGCGTCGGGGAGTACGTCGCGAACCCGCAGTGGGGCCTTCACAGCGACTTCTCGGATCTGTTCGCAGGCGTGCGCGGCTCGCATATGTATGGCACCGCCGTGCTCGCGTTCTTCCTCGAGCAGGAGTACGGCGGGCCCGACACGGTGCGCGCGATCTGGGAGTGGGGCGCGACCTACAGCGGCGAGAAGATCTTCTTCCGCGACGCAATCGAGGGCATCGGGCTGTCGTTCGACGAGGTGTGGCCGCACTACCTGGCGGCGATCAGCGTGCTCGACATCGAGGGTGGCGAGAACGTGGCGCAGATTCCCGGCCACATGGTGATCGACCAGCTGCCCGGCGAGGGCGCACCGCCGGCCGCGAGCCTCCCCGAAGGCCTTGGGTTCGGTGTGGTCCACCTGCCCGCGGCGCTCGGGATGCCCGGCATGGAGCTGCGGGTCGAGATCGACGCCGATGCGTCGGTGCCGTGGCACGCCGTGCTCGCGCGCACCGATGGCGTGGCTCCGGGCAGCGTGGTGCTCGACTACGTGGTCGCGACGTGGGACGAGGCCGGCCACGGTGAGCTCGTCTTGCCCGCCTTCGACGGCAGCGCAGACGCGTTCTTGGTGGTCTCGCCCGAGGCGATCGAGAAGGACCCGTTCGGCTACTCGTTGCGCGCCCTTCTGGTGCCGACCGGATCCGCCGACGGCTCGACATCGTCCGACGCGTCGAGTTCGGACGGCGGCGGCACCACCGGCACCGACGAGGGCGGCAGCGGGAGCGAAGCGCCGGCCGCCGACGACGGTGGCGGTGCCGGCTGCGGCTGCGGTAGCTCGCAGGGCTCGCTTGGTGGTGCGTGGGGATGGTTGCTGCTGGTCGCTTGGGGGCGTCGGCGTCGTCGCAGCGCCGCAAGACGCTTCAGCACCAGGTGATCATGGCATTCGCGATGCGCTCGATCATCGACGGGGCCGGCCGATGGTGGGCCGCATCGCGTCAGCGCATGGCTCGGACGTACGCGCCCGGGGTGACGCCGGCGATGCGCTTGAAGTGGCGGTGCAGCTGGCTCTGGTCGTAGAGGCCGACCTGCGCGGCGACCTCGGCCTGCGGCACGCCGCGAGCGAGTAGGGTGCCCGCGAGGCCGATGCGCCGGTGGGTGACGTAGGCGTGCGGCGGCAGCCCGACCTCGTCGCGGAAGGCGCGACACAGGCGGAACTTGTCGAGCCCTGCGTGGGCGGCCAGCTCGTCGAGCGAGATGGTCTCGGTGAAGCGCTCGTCGAGCAGCGCTCGGGCCCGCTTCACCGCGCTGGTCCACGCGCTGCGCGGCCGCGACGGCTCGCGGTGCTCGGAGGTCAGCTCGCACAACGCCCGCAGCGCGTCACAGCCGAGCGCTTCGAGCGCTTCGACGCTGGCGTCGCTGCGCGGCAGTCCGCCATCGAGGGCGCGATGCAGGGCGGCGAGCGGCGCGACGCGGGGATCGTCGCAGGGAATCGCGTTGTACCGCGGAGGCGCCACCGCACAGCCCAGGGTCGCACGCGCCTCGTCGACGACGCGCGCGTCGAACGAGACCACCTGGAAGCGTCGCTCGCCGCGTCGCGCATGCTCGGCAAACACCTCGCCGGGCACCTTCAGATCGACGGTGCCGGGGCGACTGAACCACCGCTTGCCTCGCAGCGACCACTCGGACTCGCCGCTCGAGTGCAGCGCGCTGGCGTAGCGGTCGGTGACGCAGGTGAACAGGTGCCCGTCGCTGCGGAACAGCCCCACGCTGATGCCGGGGAGCGCGGCGGGACGCGTGAACGCCACCTGGGCCCGCCCTCGTTGCGCCGCCCTGAGATCCATGCCGACACGATACCAGCTGCGTTCAGGCCACGCGTGGACGGGATGCTGCGGCGCGGGCGCGCGACTGCCAAGTTCGCCCAATCGCCGAGCCCGTGCCCGGGTGCATACGTCGAGCATGACGACGCAAGTTGGGTTCTCGACACCAGCGGGTGGACACATCGATGGCGCGCTCGCCGAGCCGCCGGGTACGGGCAAGCTCGGTGCGGTGGTCGTGGTCCACGAGTGGCACGGGCTGAACGAGGTCATGAGGCTGCACTGCGAGCAGTTCGCAGGGGCCGGGTTCGTCGCGCTGGCCCCGGACCTCTTCCACGGCAAGCTCGCGGCCAACGACGACGAGGCCGCGAAGCTCATCGCGGACTTCGACTTCCAGCGGGCGGTGGGCGAGATCGGCGACGCGGTGGCGTACCTGCGCGCCCACCCGCGCTGCAACGGACGCGTTGCAGTGGTCGGCTTCTGCTTGGGCGGCGCGCTCACGCTCGCGGCCGCGCGGTTCGTGCCCGGGTTGGACGCGGCGGTGCCGTTCTACGGCCTGCCGCGGCTGCCGGCCGACGCCTTCGCCGGCATGACGACGCCGGTGTGTGGCCACTATGCGCGGGTCGACGAGTGGGCAGACCCGGCGGTGGCCGAGCAGATCCAGGGCAAGGTCCGCGCCGGCGGCGGCGAGATGGAGGTCCATGTCTACGACGCCGGCCACGCGTTCATGCGCTCGACCGACGCGTCGCGGTACGAGCCGAAGAGCGCTGCGCTGGCGTGGCAACGCACGGTCGACTTCCTGCACCGGCACCTCGGGTGATCGCCTGGCCCGCGCGGTCCATGCGAGACTGCCCCGCGCGTGCGTGTGCTCTACCTCGAGCCCTTCGATGGCGGATCGCACGCGGCCTTCGGCCGCGCGCTCATGTCGGCGCTCCCGTGGGACTGGACCGCGATCACCCAGAGCGCGCACCACTGGAAGTGGCACATGCGGCAGGCCGCAGTCGATGCCGCGCTGCGGCTCGAGGGACTCGGCGCGACGTTCGACCTCGTGTTCGCGTCGAGCTACGTGCCGCTCGCCGAGCTGGTCGGCCTGGTGCCGCAGCTCGCGGGGGTGCCGCGGGTGCTCTACTTCCACGAGAACCAGCTCGACTTCCCCACGCGCACGCCGGCGCTCGATCGCGACCTGCACTACGGTGTCACGCAGCTGGTGAGCGCGATGGCGGCGAGCGCGTGCGTGTTCAACTCGCAGCACAACCGCGACAGCTTCCTCGGGGCCGCGCGCGAGCTGCTCGCGCGCATGCCCGATGGGCCGCGGGCGGCGTGGGTCGATCGCATCGCGGCGCGCAGCGAGGTGTTGCCGGTACCGCTCGAGCTGCCCGATGTCGCGCCGCCCGTCGTGCCGGTCGACCGCGAGCGCGGGCCGCTCTTGCTGTGGAACCACCGCTGGGAGCACGACAAGGGCCCGGACGCGTTCGTCGAGGCGCTGCGGTGGCTCGACGCGCAGGGGCTCGCGTTCCGGGTCGCGATCTGCGGGCAGCGATTCACCGAGGTGCCGGCGTGTCTGCGCGACGCACCGTCGTGGCTCGGCGATCGCTTGGTGCAGCACGGCGCGGTCGCGTCGCGCGACGACTACCTCGCGCTGTTGCGGCGCGCCGACGTGGTGGTCTCGACCGCGGTGCACGAGTTCTTCGGCGTCGCGGTGCTCGAGGCGATCCACTGCGGCGCGCAGCCGGTGGTGCCCGATCGGCTGTCGTACGTCGAGCTGATCCCGCCGCAGTACCGCGTGGCCGACGAGGCCGCGCTGCGCGAGCGGCTCGCGTCGCTGTGCCGGCACTACGCCGCGGGCGAGACGCTGCGCGCCGATCGGCGCGACGTCACGCGCGCGCTCTTGGCCGACGCGGTGATGCCTCGCTATCGCGCGCTGTGCGAGCGCCTCGTTGCCCGTTGACGCGCGTTCGCGTTGGCCAACTCACGATGGGGCCGCGCGCCGCTACTCGCGTCGCACGGTCGCGCTCGCGCCGGCGTCCTCGTCCCAGTGCACCTCGACCACGCACGGCCGGCAGCAGACGTCGCAGTCCTGCACGCTGGTGCCGACCGCGTCGGGCTCGATCCACAGCTCGAGCGACTCGCCGCACCACGGACACTGCGCCGTCACGTCTTCGCCCATGCCGCAACACTCTAGCAGCCCGCGACGGAGCTGATACCGTGGCGGCCATGACCCGTCCGTACAACCTCTCGGCCGGCCCCGCGATCCTCCCGCCCGAGGTGTTCGAGCGCACCGCGGCTGCGGTCCGCGAGCTGGCGCTGCCGGGCGACGACGCGCTCGAGTCGAAGCTGTCGATCCTCGAGATCAGCCACCGCAGCAAGACCTTCGAGCGCATCCACTTCGGTGCCATCGCGCTGTGCCACGACGTGCTGGGGATCCCGCGCACGCACAAGGTGTTGTTCCTGCAGGGCGGCGCGAGCACACAGTTCGCCCTCGTGCCCCTCAACCTGCTCGGGCTGGCCGGCTCGGCGGCTTACCTGCTGACGGGGCACTGGTCGCGCCGCGCAATGGAAGAGGCAGGCCGATACTGTAACGTGCGCACCCTTGACTGGAATGGCGCATCGGATTGGGAGGCTCCCTGGCTGGACGAGCGCCGCATCGCCTACCTGCACG
>WBZX01001561.1_pt1 | contig 17088 bp, 18 predicted proteins | sample 5204211 | NCBI WGS metagenome assembly WBZX01 (sample SAMN12344362, study PRJNA552823) | activated sludge metagenome | biome: Activated sludge suspended growth; feature: Nitrification reactor; material: Wastewater; isolation source: activated sludge from nitrification reactor of wastewater... | reverse complement strand
CTTGAACAATTACACGCCCGGGTCGCCGCGCTGGAAGCAGAAAACCAGCAACTGAAAAATGAAAACAGCGCGCTTTCCGACGCACGCACCAGCGCGCAAAACAGCGAGGCGCAAAAACAACGCCGACTGGACATGTATCATCGCATGTTCGGAAGCATCACATCCTTCAGCGACTCTTTCAACGAATTCCAGAAATCCCTGTTCACGCTGGCCTCACGCCTCAAGGATGAAAAAGTGAACGCGATGAAAGCCGCCAGTTCTTCTGGCACCAGCCGCACATCGATCGAGCAGATATCGCGCAACCTGCACCTGATGTCGCAAAAAACCCAGGAGACCGCCTCCAGCGTCGATAGCCTTAACAAGCGTGCAGAGCAGATTGGCGGCATTATCCAGTTGATCAAGGAAATTGCAGACCAGACCAACTTGCTGGCGCTTAACGCAGCCATCGAAGCCGCCCGTGCAGGCGAACAAGGCCGCGGCTTTGCCGTCGTTGCCGACGAAGTACGCAAGCTCGCAGAACGTACCGGGCAAGCCACCAACGAAATCTCCGGCCTGGTTTCAACCATCCAGCAGGAAACCATGCAGGCACGCGACCAGATGGTCAGCAACTCGAGCGATGCCAACAAATACAGCCAGGATGGCATCGATGCCGTAGGCTCCATGGAAACGCTGCTTGAAATTTCGCACGAACTCGAAGGTGCGATTGCCGCAAGCTCACTTCGCAGCTTCGTCGAGGTCGCCAAGGTCGATCACCTGATCTTCAAGTTTGAGGTGTACAAGATCTTCATGGGCATCTCTGACAAGCGCGCGGATGCGTTTGCCAGCCATACGGCCTGCCGACTGGGCAAATGGTATTACGAAGGCGAGGGCCGCGAATGCTTTTCGCAACTGCACGGTTACAAGGAACTGGAAGCTCCTCATACCGGCGTACACCGCCACGGCAAGGCCGCCCTGGACCATTACTACGCAGAAAATCTGGAACTAGCCCTTACCGAACTGGAGCAAATGGAATCTGCCAGCATGCAGGTATTGAATGAACTCGACAGTATCGCCGTCAACGGTGAGACCGACCATTCCCTGTTGTGCCATTCCAGTGCATAATTCAACCCATATCAAGGACGAATCACCTAACAGAAGTATGCCGCAACCTGACGGAGCACCAAGATGTCCGAACTTCTAAAACGCATTGATGCACGCACCAAGCTGGCCGGCTCGAACAAGCTGGAGATGCTGCTATTCTCGCTGGGCACGGATGAGCGTACCGGCCGCGAGGAAACCTTTGGTATCAATGTGTTCAAGGTGCGCGAAGTCATGCGCATCCCGCAAATTACCCATGCACCCGACATGCCGCCATCGGTCGAAGGCATGGTCAGCCTGCGTGGCGTACTGGTTCCTGTTGTCGATCTGATCAAATACGTCGGCGTACAAAACGCCAAGCCGCCACAGATCATGATCGTGACCGAATACAACGGTCATACCCAAGGCTTTCTGGTTGAGAGCGTCGATACAATCCTGCGTATCGACTGGTCGGCAATGAAAGTCCCTCCCGAGATGCTGACGGCACAAATGGGCGGGCTGATTACTGCCGTGACAGAACTCAAGGATGGTCGCATCGTCATGATGATGGACGTGGAAAAAATCCTCGCTGAAACCTCCAGCTACGTGGATGATGCCGCTATTTCCACACTCAAGCCGATCGCGGTTTCCGGGCGTACGGTCTTTTTTACCGACGATTCGGTCGTGGCTCGCAACCAGATTCAAAAAACACTGGCGGCACTCGACATCAACTTTATTGCAGCCACCAATGGCAAGGAAGCCTGGGAAGAGCTACAGAAGGTCGCGCATCGTGCCGATGTACTCGGGCAGAAAGTCACCGACTTCATCCAGTTGATCCTCACCGACGTCGAAATGCCGGAAATGGATGGCTACGTGCTGACCCGCCACATCAAGAGTGACCCACGCTTCGCTGGCATTCCTGTGCTGATGCACTCCTCGCTGTCCAGCGATGCCAATCAGCATCTGGGTAAATCGGTTGGCGTGGATGAATACGTTCCCAAGTTCGAACCACATAAGCTGGCTGAGGTGCTGACCCGCCTGCTAGTCAACACGGCCCACCTTGGCAAGTAAGCGAACGGAGCAAATCGACCATGGCTGAACTTAATTCGAACCTGCTGGATTCCATTGACGCCCGCACCAAGCTGGCCGGGTCCAACAAGATGGAAATTCTGCTGTTTTCGCTCGGCAGCAGCGAGATTTTCGGCATCAACGTATTCAAGGTGCGCGAAGTCACACACACACCCTACATCACCCGTACTCCGAATGTTCCTGCCGGGGTGGAAGGATTCATCTCGCTACGCGGCAATATCATCCCGGTCATTTCACTGACCAACTTCATCAGCACCGGAGGGGCTGCTTCCGAAAGCAGCAATGGTACGCTGATCGTAACGGAATTCAGCCGCCACACCCAAGGTTTCCTGGTAGACAGTGTAGACCGCATCATTCGCGTCGATTGGGACAAGGTCAAGCCGCCGCAAAGTATGCTGGGCGGCAATGAAGGCGTCATCACGGCCATCACCGAGCTGCCGGATGGCCGCCTGGTATCGATACTGGATGTCGAGCAACTGCTGGCAAATGCACTGGGCGAAGAAAAGATCCCCGAGATCGCCGCGATTGAATCCGACGATGATCGTTTTATCTTCTTTGCCGACGATTCTGCCGTTGCCCGCAAGGCGATTGTCGGCGTGCTGGACCGCATGGGAGTCAAGCATCAGCAGGCCAGCAACGGCAGCGAGGCCTGGGAAAAACTCAAGAGTATTGCTGCGCGTGCTCAACAGGACGGTCGACCGCTGCACGATACCCTGCGACTGATTCTCACCGATGCAGAAATGCCGGAAATGGACGGCTACGTGCTGACCAAGAACATCAAGTCCGACCGTCGCTTTGAAGGCATCCCGATCGTCATGCACTCGTCCCTGTCTTCAGAAGCCAACCGCAATATGGGTCTGCAAGCAGGAGTAGACACTTATGTTCCGAAGTTTGACCCGCTGGTCCTCGTCGACACGCTACGGCCATTACTGGTGTAACTTGATAACAACCGTCACGGAGCTATTGAATGCCTGACAAGAACATGAAAATTCTGGTTGTCGACGACTTTTCGACCATGCGTCGAATTGTCCGCAACCTTCTGAAAGAGCTTGGTTTCACCAATGTCGACGAAGCCGAAGATGGCGTCGTTGCATTGCAGAAACTCAAAGGCGGCGGTTTTGAATTTGTCGTCAGCGACTGGAACATGCCGAACATGACGGGCATCGAATTATTGCGCGCGATTCGAGCAGATGACGCATTGAAGGCTCTGCCGGTGATGATGGTCACAGCCGAAGCCAAAAAGGAAAATATCATCGAAGCCGCTCAAGCCGGAGCCAACGGCTACGTGGTCAAACCCTTCACAGCGGCAACTCTGGAAGAAAAACTCAACAAGGTTTTCGAAAAACTGGGCATGTAAGGAGAAAGACTTGGGAAACGAATCTGGAGATTCAGAAGAACTTGAAGCGCTGTTCGACAGTATTGCAAGTGCGAGCGCGCCAGCACCGGCCACGCCAGCAACACCGGTTGTAGAAGCCCCTGCCGCAGTTACCGCCACGCTCCCAGTCGGTGGTGATGTTTACTCGCAGGTCGGCCACCTGACCCGCCAGCTTCACGACACCTTGCGCGAGCTTGGTTATGACCGCTCCATCGAACGCGCAGTGGGCAAGATGCCGGATGCCCGCGATCGCCTCAACTACATTTCAAAACTGACCGAAGACGCAGCCGTCAAGACGCTGAACGCCACTGAGGCCGCCAAGCCCTTGCAGGAATCACTTGAAGCTAGCGCCAAGCAGCTTTCAGGCCGCTGGCAGCAATTGATGGACGGCGCCTTGAGCATCGACGAGTTCAAGCAACTGGTGGCGCAAACACGCGAGCACTTGCAGGAGGTCCCGCTCAAAACCAAGGCCACCAATGCGCAACTGATGGAAATTGTCATGGCGCAGGACTTCCAGGATCTGACTGGCCAGGTCATCAAGAAACTGGCCGACACTGTCCAGCAACTCGAGAACCAGTTGCTGCAAATGCTGATTGCCAGCGCGTCGGAAGAAAAGAAGAAGGAACTCGGCGATTCGCTGCTTAACGGACCGGTCGTCAATGCCGAAGGTCGCACCGATATCGTGACCAGCCAGCAGCAAGTGGACGACCTGCTTGACAGCCTGGGCTTTTAATTAGGGGTACATCATGAGTGATTTCGCCGGCATGGAGGACATGCTGCAAGATTTCCTGACGGAAGCTTCAGACCTGCTCTCGGGCGTCGACAACAAGCTGGTTGAACTGGAAAAACGCCCGGATGATCGTAACCTGCTCAACGAGATTTTTCGCGGCTTTCACACTATCAAGGGCGGCGCCGGTTTCTTGAATGCCAGTGAAATGGTTGCGTTATGCCATCGCACGGAGAACCTGTTCGACAAGTTGCGTAATGGCGAACTGGAACTGGACCCTGCCATCATGGACGTGATTCTGGCGGCAACCGGCATTGTCCGCGATATGTTCGGCGAGCTATCACAATTCCGCCAACCATCACCCGCCGATCCGTCTATCCTGGCTGCGCTGGATAACGTGCTTTCCGGACAGACACCCATAGCGTCTCCTGCCGTACCGGCAGCCCCGGAAGCAGCGCCTGCCGCAGCGGAACCCACAGCATTACCTGTCGCAAGCGGAACCGGACCGGACTGGAACGGTCTTTACAACGGTTTGCTGGGCATCGCTCCAGCAGCCAATACTGCACCCACAGTTGAACCTGTTGCCGAAACTTCGGCAGCACCGCCTGTCGCTCCCTCCGCAGCAGCACCGTCAGTATCTGCAGGAGCGACCATCGCCCCTGCAAAGCCGGCCAAAGGCCCTGTCTCGCCGGGAGCCGCCGCGACAACCAAAGACACCTCGATTCGCGTCGACACAACCCGCCTTGACCAGGTGCTGAACCTTTCCGGTGAAATCGGCCTGACCAAGAACCGCCTGACTTGCATCCGTACCGCAATGATGCAGGGGAAGTTGGACCACGAATCGATCAAGGATCTCGACGAAGCGGTCAGCCAACTGGATCTCCTGGTCGGCGATTTGCAGAATGCGGTAATGAAGACCCGCATGCAACCGATCGGCCGCCTGTTCCAGAAGTATCCGCGTTTGGCACGCGACCTGGCGCGCCAATTGGGTAAGGACGTCGAACTAGTGCTGACCGGCGAAGACACCGAGATCGACAAGACCATGATCGAGGATCTGAACGATCCTCTGGTTCACCTGATCCGTAATGCGGTCGACCACGGCGTGGATAGCCCGGAAGAACGCGCGCTTGCCAACAAGCCCGCCAAGAGCCTGATCCACCTCTCGGCAGAACAGGTTGGCGACCATATCGTCATCGAAATCACGGACGATGGTCGCGGCATCCGTCCCGATGTGATTCGCAGCAAGGCCATGGAAAAGGGGCTGATCGATGCCGAAACTGCCAACAGCCTGGATGAGCGCCAAAGCCTGCAATTGATTTTCCTGCCGGGCTTTTCGACCAAGGACCAGATTTCCGATGTGTCCGGTCGCGGCGTTGGCATGGATGTGGTCAAGACCAATATCCAGCGCCTCAATGGACGGGTGGAAGTCACGTCTGTCGTCGGTCAGGGATCGAACTTCCGCATCATGCTGCCGCTGACGCTGGCGATCCTGCCGGTGCTGATGGTGCGCCTGGGCGAGCAGCCGTTTGCCGTGCCGCTTTCGATGGTGCGAGAGATCCTGCCGATTCGTACGGAAGACGTGCAGCGTGTTTCCGGCCGCGCCACCATGGTGGTGCGCGAAGAAGTATTGCCTATCCGCACGCTGGCCAGCCTGATCGGATGGGAAGAAAAATCCGTGCCTGCATTCGGCGTACTCATGCAATCCGGCGAAAGCAATTTCATCATGGCCATCGACAGCTTTATCGGCCAGGCTGATGTGGTCATCAAGTCCCTGCACGACATCAAGCCCAGAGGCATTGCCGGAGCTACCTTGACCGGCGATGGCGCGATCGTGCTGGTACTGGACATGGAAGAGTTGCTTAGCACGAATGCCCAGGAAACCCGCGCGGCACTGTTTGGCTGACTTCCGGACGGCTCCGGGGAGATTTCGTCTGAATCCCCCCGGAGCCGACTGTAGTATCGATATGGCATTACCCGCGACACGGGTGCCGGGTAATGCGTGCTGACCGATACCGGCTGGCTGAATCGCCCAACACACCCAGCTTAACTACTCGAGTCCATTATGCAAGACCAAGCGTTTATCGGGCGCCAGCCCATTCTTGATGCGAAGCAGCAAATCATCGCATATGAGTTGTTTTTCCGTCATGATGCAGCTGCAACTTCCGCCATTATCGAGGACGACGTGCGCTCCTGCACTCGCGTATTGCTCAACACGCTCAATGACATGGGCGCTCAATGGCTCTTGGGAGACAAGAAGGCATTCATCAATGTGAATGCCGAAGTCCTGCTGAGCGACTTCATCGAATTGCTGCCAGCCAAGCGTACGGTGCTGGAATTACTACCAGGCTTGCAAGCCGACCCAGTCCTGACCGAGCGGATCGATGTCTTGCGCAAGGAAGGTTTCCAGATATCACTCAGCACGCTGGAAGACCCCGGCCTGCTGTCACTGATTTCTCACGCAGACTATGTCAAGCTCGATATTCTGAAACTGGGCCTGGATAAGGCACTTGCTCTATTTGCAAAACTCAAGGGTCGCCCGCTCATTGCAGTTGCCGAAAAGGTCGAAAGCGGGCATGAATTCGAGGCTTGTAAAAAAGCCGGATTTACACTGTTCCAGGGCTTTTATTTCGCCCATCCCGAAACCCTGAGCGCCAAGGTCATCCATCCGGCTTATGCCGTCGTGCTGGAAATCCTCAACATGGTTTCGCGCAAAGCCGAGATCAAGGAAATCGAAGCGGCGTTCAAGCACGATGTGGCGCTTTCATTCAAGCTGTTGCGCTACATCAACTCGGTCGGATTCGGGCTTTCCAGCGAGATTCAGTCGATCCGCCATGCGATCACCATTCTCGGTTACGACCAGCTCTACCGCTGGCTGACTCTGCTGATGGTGACGGCAGGCGAAAACTCCGCACCACCTGCACTGATGCGCACCGCCATTACACGAGGGAGACTGACCGAACTGCTGGGCTCCGGCTATCTCGGCAAGGCCGAGCGCGATGACCTTTTCATCGTCGGGGTATTCTCGCTGCTGGATGCCATGCTCGAAATGCCGATGGATCAAGCGCTGGAAAAACTCAACCTGACCGATGCCGTCACCGAAGCGTTGCTTCACCGTACCGGTGTTTACGGACCCTTCCTGCAACTGGCCGAAGCAACCGAAGGTGCCAATGTCGAAAAGATACGCGAACTGGCAGAGTCGCTGGTGATGGACCCGGAAATGGTCAACAAATGCCACATCGATGCGCTGTCATGGACCGAAGGCCTGGGCATCTGAAGCTGAGGAATTGAGGCAATGAACCACGAACAAGCCCTGGCCTACATGCACAATCTCCTGCGCATGATGCTGGAGAAAAAAGCTTCCGACCTGTTTATTTCTGCCGACTTTCCCGCCGCGATGAAAATCGACGGCAAGATGACCAAGATCACGCCGCAAAATCTCACCGGCGAACATACCAAGGCTTTCGCTTATGCGCTGATGAACGAGCGTCAGCGCACGGAGTTCGAAAACACCAAGGAATGCAACTTCGCGATCGCGCCTAGGGACATCGGCCGTTTCCGCGTCAATGTCATGGTGCAGCAGGAAAAGGTGGCAATGGTGCTGCGCGTCATCACCACCAAGATTCCCAACTTCGACGAAATGGGTCTTCCCCAGCAGTTGAAGGAAGTGATGATGACCAAGCGCGGCCTCATCATCCTGGTTGGCGGCACCGGCTCCGGCAAGTCCACCACGCTGGCGGCGCTGATTGATTACCGCAACGATAACAGCCAGGGGCACATCATCACCATCGAAGATCCGGTGGAATACGTGCATCCGAGCAAGAATTGCCTGATTACGCACAGAGAAGTCGGGCGCGATACGCTGGACTGGTTTCCTGCACTCAAGAATACCCTCCGCCAGGCACCGGACGTGATCCTGATCGGCGAAATCCGCGACCGCGAGACCATGGAATTTGCCCTGGCTTTCGCCGAAACCGGCCATCTGTGCATGGCCACGCTGCACGCCAACAGTTCCAACCAGGCGCTGGATCGCATCATCAATTTCTTTCCCGAAGAACGTCATGCCCAGTTGCGCATGGATTTGTCGCTCAACCTGCGAGCTTTCATCTCGCAACGCCTGGTGCCGAAAAAGGGCGGCGGGCGCTGCGCGGCCATCGAAATCCTGCTCAATTCACCGCTGGTCGCCGACCTCATTTTGAAAGGCGAGACCAACATGGTGAAGGAAGCCATGTTCAAGTCGGTGGAACTCGGCATGCAGACCTTCGACCAGGCCTTGTTCAACCTTTACGAAGAAGGCCGCATCACCGAAGACGATGCACTGCGCAACGCCGACTCGATCAACGAACTGCGCCTCAAATTCAAGCTGCACAGCAAAGACTCCAAAGTCAAGGATGCCGGCGACCGCATCGCACACCTCTCGCTGCACGAGGACAAGCCAAAAGAGGAAGAAGAAATTCCGGCACCGGCAATCGCCATCACTGCCCCACCACCAAAACCTGCAGGCTAATTTTTCATGGAATTGACATTACTGATCACGGTCGTGGTTGCGGCCTGGTTCTGGCTGGACAACCTGGCCGCACGGGATATCGCAGTCGCCGCCGGGCGCCAGGCGGCCGAAAAATTCGGCTTGCAATTACTGGACGAAACCGTCGCCAGCTCCAGGCTGTGGGCGGCTCGTGACAGCTACGGCCGCTTGCGCTTGCAGCGCACGTACCGTTTTGAAGTCAGCGACACCGGTGCCGACCGCCTGTCTTGCAGCCTGACGCTGCTGGGCAAACACCTCGAACGGATTGACATTCCACCGCATCGCGACCGCGACAACGTCGTCCCCTTGTTTCACTAGGTTTCTTTGCTCCATGTCCGCTGTCAAATATCGCGGGCGCTTCGCACCCTCCCCTACCGGCCTGCTGCATTTTGGTTCGCTGGTCGCCGCTGTCGGCAGCTATCTCGAAGCAAAAATAAATCAGGGTCTGTGGCTATTGCGCATGGAAGACCTCGATCCGCCGCGTGCAATATCTGGCGCGGCAGAGACTATCCCGCGGGTGCTGGAGGCTTACGGTTTCGAATGGGATGGTGAAATCCTGTATCAAAGCCAGCGGAGCGATCATTATGAGACGGCGCTCGCCCGCTTACGCGAGTCCGGACATCTCTACCCATGTGCCTGTTCACGCAAGGAAATCGCCGACTCGGCCATGCACGGGTTGGAAGGTCCTATTTATCCCGGCACCTGCCGCAACGGTTTGCATGGGCGCGAGGCCCGGGCATGGCGGCTGCGCACGACGATGGAAACCGTTAGCTTTACCGATGCGGTGCAAGGTCAACAGTCGCAGATGCTGGAAAGAGATTTGGGCGACTTCATCCTCAAGCGGGCAGACGGGCTGTATGCTTACCAATTAGCCGTTGTCGTGGACGATGCGGCGCAAGGTATTACGCATATCGTGCGCGGCGCAGATCTGCTGGACTCGACTCCGCGCCAGATCTGGCTGCAACGACTATTGAGCCTGCCGACCCCGCACTACGCCCATCTGCCGGTCGTAGTCAATGCGCATGGCGAGAAGCTCTCCAAGCAGACTCTCGCCCAGCCGCTGGGCACCGCACAACCTGCGTCTGCCTTGTGGGAAGCGCTGGTTTTTCTCGGCCAGCAACCGCCAACCGAATTACGCAGCGATCTCGCCTCGCTCTGGCAGTGGGCCAAGGCGCACTGGCAACTGGATGCCGTGCCGAAAAGCCGTGTTATCATGCCGCCCTCATGAGCGATACATTAAGTAGATTCATTTTCGAAAATGCGCCCATCCGCGGCGAAACCGTGCGCCTGCAATCCACCTGGAATGCCGTGCTGGAGCGTCACGATTACCCGCCTTTGCTGCTGGGCATCCTGGGTGAACTGATGGCCGCCAGTGCGCTGCTGACCGCCACGCTCAAACTCAACGGCTCGATGATCATGCAGATCCAGGGTAACGGCCCGGTATCGCTACTGGTGGTGGAATGCCAGGGCGACATGAGCCTGCGCGCCACCGCAAAATGGGAAGGCGAGCAACTGCAAGGCACGCTGCAGGATCTGGTGGGGGACGGCCGTTTCGTCATCACGCTGGACCCGCGCGACGGCAAGCAGGCCTATCAAGGCATCGTTCCGCTCGAAGGCGACAGCGTTGCAGAAATTCTGCAGAACTACATGACGCGCTCCGAGCAACTGGAAACCCGGCTCTGGCTGACCGCCAACGATGACACCGCCGCTGGCATGCTGCTACAGAAACTGCCCGACCAACCCGAGCAGGATGCCGATGCATGGAACCGCGCCTGCCAACTTGCCGACACGGTCAAACCCGCAGAATTGCGCATGGATACCGAGACACTGCTGCACCGTTTATTTAACGAAGAGGACCTGCGCCTGTTCGACCCGCAGCCGGTCACTTTTCATTGCGGCTGCTCACGCGAGGGCGTAAGCCGCGTGCTGCGCATGCTGGGCAAGGAAGAAGTGCGGAGCATTCTAGAAGAACGCGGTAAGATCGAAGTGCATTGCGAATTCTGCAACCAGCGCTACACATTTGACCCCATCGATACCGAACAGGTATTCGCCACCGACATCGCGACCCCCGGCAGCGAAACCCGGCACTGAGCAATGGCGCGCTAGCGCACCTTGGCAACACATTGACGCACCCGCTCGAACAGGCAGATCGAGGTTGCCGCTGCCACGTTTAAGGACTCGATACGCCCAGGCATGGGAATACGGATTTGTATGTTGGCCGCTGCCAGCAAGCCCCCCGACAAGCCAGCACCTTCGTTACCCGCCAGCAAGGCCACCGGGCCAGTCAGATCAAGCTCGTATAGCGAACGCGATGCAGCAAGGCTGGTTGCCACCGTCACCCCGGGAAAGCCTGCTGTTTTCTCCAAAAGATTGACCCGCTCTTCCATCGCCAGTACAAAATGCGCCCCCATGCCTGCACGCAACACCTTGGGCGACCAGGCATCGGCACATCCGGCAGATAGCCAAACCACCTGCACCCCGGCAGCAGCGGCAGAACGCAGCAGCGTGCCGAGATTGCCGGGGTCTTGTACATCCTCCAGCAGCAGCGCGAAATCGGGCCTGGATGGCGCCTGCAGATGCGGCGTTTCGATCAGCGCCAGGACCCCGGAAGGTGTTTCAACCGGCGAGATCTCGGCAAACAAGCCATCGGTTAGCATGGCTGTTTGCACCCCGGATAATTTCTGCCGCAGGTGGACGACCTCGGTGCGGGTGGCGCCGCTTTCGGATACAACCAGCAACTGCGGCATAATTGCCGCCTGCAAGGCAGATTCCACCAGATGAACGCCATCCAGCAGCGCCACCGCAGCCTTGCGTCGCTCGCGGGCGGATTCGGCCAGCTTTTTCAGTTGCTTGAAAAGCGGATTGTCCAGAGAGGATATATGCTTGACTACCAAGATGTTGTCATCTGCTATTTTGGATAAACCCGGATTGTACGCCGGCATCAATGGTGAAGTGCGCTTCGGCATCATAGGAAACGGTATTCGATGGAACGGATACCAGGCCGACATGTCTACCGCAGAGCCCGGAAGTATGATGCGAATGGCTTTGATTCTGCCTTTACCAACGGGGCAATTAGAGCGTGTTCAATCACTGGAGAAGTCGTCATGCCGGTTTTTTCTAAATTCAAACAATTGATTGGTTTTCTAGGCTGGCTAACATCCAGCTTTGTTGCAGCCGCAATCGGTGGCTTTGCATCGGCAAATGCAGGTGACTTTTACCAGCAGCTTGTTCGTCCCGAATGGGCACCACCGGGGTGGCTGTTTGCACCAGCCTGGACACTACTTTACCTGTTAATGGCCGTAGCTTCCTGGCTGGTCTGGCGCGAAGGCGGTTTCCTCAAGGCGCGTGGTGCACTGGTTCCGTTCCTGATTCAATTGGTAGCAAATGTCGCATGGACACCTATTTTCTTCGTTTTTCACTTAGGTGCGGCAGCCTTTGTCGAGATTCTAGCCTTGTGGATATTGATTGCTTACACAATCATCAGGTTCTGGCATGTGCGTCCATTAGCTGCGGTTTTATTGCTGCCGTATCTGACTTGGGTAACTTTTGCCAGCGGGCTTACCTATACAATATGGCAACTTAACCCGACGCTGCTGGCCTAGCCGGCGATGCCAAACCACCATTGAAATGCTGATACATGCCATTTATTGAAAATGAGATGGAAGACGATAGTACGGTTTATAAAACCCTGCTTGAATCGACCAAGGCGATTCCCTGGAAAATAGACTGGGGCACGTTGAAATTTTCCTACATCGGCCCACAGATTGAGCACCTGCTCGGCTGGCCACCGGCAAGTTGGGTATCAGTCGAGGATTGGGCTGCGCGCATGCACCCCGATGACAGGACATGGGTAGTGGATTTTTGCGTTGCACAATCGCAAGCTGGAGTGGATCATGAAGCCGACTATCGTGCAATGACCAAGAGTGGCGACTATATCTGGATCCGAGACGTAGTGCATGTAGCGCGCAAGGAAGACGGCACAGTAGATTCACTGATCGGTTTCATGTTTGACATCAGCGAACGAAAAAAAACGGAGGAACGCCTACTCAGCCTGCAAAAAGAGCTGGAAGATCTGTCATTCAAGGATGGACTGACCGGTGTTGCCAACCGACGGATGTTCGATTCGATCATGGAACTGGAATGGGAGAGTGCCAGGCGAAACAATCAGCCACTGTCCATGATCATGATCGATATCGACTATTTCAAGCAGTACAACGATCACTACGGCCATCTTCAGGGCGACGAATGCCTGAAACGCGTAGCCGGCGCGCTAGATGCTGCAGCGACACGGGCACGCGATACTTTTGCCCGGTTTGGCGGAGAAGAGTTCGTACTGGTGCTACCGGAAACGGATGAAGCCTCTGCGCACAAAATTGCCGAACGCTGCCGCAACCTGATTTCCAAGGAACAAATCCCGCACGAGAAATCCCAAAGCAGCCAACTCCTGACCGTCAGCATAGGGGTAGGCACGGCCACACCAACGCACAAGGATGAGGCGATGTCGTTTATCGAATCGGTAGACCAGCGTCTGTATCAAGCCAAGCAAAAAGGCAGAAACTGCATCGTATCCGGCTACCAGACAGCACGTAGCGACACGCTCATTTCCCAATAGCTCATGAAGTTACCCCCCAGCCAGAATAACCCGGCCAATACCGGTAAATCCGAATTGCACGAGAACGAGTTCGATGCATTCAGCGAGCGCTTGTATCGCTTGTCTCCCAATGCTCCGGTTACACCGGTGCTGGTCGGGCTAAATATTCTGGCATTCATATTCATGGCATTCAAAGGTGCCGGAATCCTGACGCCAAACGCCGACATCGCTATCGCATGGGGCTCGAATTTCGGCCCACTGACGCTGGATGGCCAGTGGTGGCGACTACTCTCCTCAACCTTCATCCATTTCGGCATTTTTCATATCGCGCTGAACATGCTGGCACTTTACCAAACCGGTTGCATGGTCGAACGCATGTACGGCAGCAGGCGCTTTCTGGCACTGTATGTATTTGCGGGGCTGGCCGGAAGCATGGCCAGCCTGCTGTGGAATCCAGTCGTCAATAGCGCGGGGGCCTCCGGTGCGATTTTTGGCGTGTTCGGCGGCTTGTTCGTGTTCATGCTCAACCCAAGAAACGGAGTACCGCGCACCATCATGAATGCGCATCGCAACAGCACTCTGATCTTCATTGCCTACAACATCTTCAACGGCCTGGCGCAAAGCGGCATCGACAACGGTGCGCATTTTGGCGGCTTGCTGGGCGGCATGTTCATAGGTCATTTTCTGGCCCGACCGATGACTACAAGTCTACGATACACAAGCAATCGACAGCAATTAACGACGGCGGCCATCGCAGGACTGCTCGCATTGAGTCTGATGAGTTTTCGTTTACTGTTTCCCGGCTTTGATACACAACAGGAACTGATTTTCAGCCGCGCGCTGACCGCCTACGCCGCACAGGAGAGAAAGGCCGTCATCGACACCAAACGCCTTTTTGCAAACAACAAGGCCATCAGCGCAGAACAGGCTGATACCGTGGCAAATAAGCTGGAAAGAGACATTCTGCCGCAGTGGGAGAATCTCTACCAGTTGATCGTCCAAGCCAGGTTGGGCCGCAGTTCCAAACAATTCCAGTTGCAACAATTATTACTGGCGTATCTGGATGACAGGCGAAACAGCTGCAAGCTCATGATAGAAGGCATCCGGCGCAATGACGCTGGCCTGATTTTTCAGGCCGGGCTACTGCTCAGGGACTCCGCCAAGCAATTGGCCGCCATGAGAAAACTGTCGCCTCAATAAACCTAAAAACCAAAGTTGAACCACGGGGGACACGGGGAGCACGGGGTAAAAACAATGGCTTGATATGCATTCCGGCTCTTTCTTTCCGGGTGGGTATGTTACATGCGGGCAAGAAATTGATTTTTTGGTTTCCCCGTGCCCTCCGTGGCGAACTGCTTTTTCCAGGATATAGGACCACCATGGGCAAAAAGTACGAAGCGCTCAACGAGCAGCATATCGAATTCATCGCCGCGCAGAAGATGTTTTTCGTCGGCACCACCACCAATGACAGCCGCGTCAATGTCTCCCCAAAAGGTATGGACTCGTTTCGCATACTGTCCGCCAACCGCGCAATCTGGCTCAACCTCACCGGTAGCGGTAATGAAACCTCGGCTCACGTGCAGATCGCCCCTCGCATGACCATCATGTTCTGCGCTTTCGACGGTCCGCCCCTGATCCTGCGCCTGTACGGTACGGCGCGCGTTATCCATCAGGGCGAAGCCGATTGGAATGTGCTGTTCGCCCACTTCACGCCGTTGCCCGGCGCACGCCAGATTTTCGATCTTGCGATTGATCTGGTACACACCTCATGCGGCATGGGCGTACCTTGTTACGATTTTACCGGCGAACGGGAATCTCTGTCGGACTGGGCCCAAAAGAAAGGTGATGACGGCATCAAGCAGTACTGGGCAGAAAAGAACCAATCCACCATCGACAACATCCCAACCAATATCGTTGTAAAAAGTACGCTTTCCCGATCGACAAAAAAATCGCAAGGCTAGAATCGTGGTTAGTGGTCTTTGAGCCCCATGATCCAGTCTACGAGCGTTCGGATATCGCCATCAGTAACTGATTGAGGTGCCGCAGGGTGATTGTAGCCTGGTAGCGTGGGCATCATCCTGACCTTGGGGGGCATCGATCCGCCCATTCTGAGTTTGGTCGTCAGACGTTTTGCTTCTTCTCTGGGGTCGTAATGGCTGGCGTTGTTGTACACTCTTGATATCTCCTTGTAGGAGGGGCCGATCAGCCTCGTATCCAATTTATGGCAGGCCACACACTGGCCGGAAGCTTCGATCTTGAACGGCTCAGCCATGACCGGTTTGGCTTCAGTGCCTGCGGCACCAATGACTGGCGTGCTAAGAATCAGGGCGACAAGAATGCAGCAGGACGGGTATTTCATATAAATTCAGCTCCAAATTGGCTAATGCAATCAAACCGGTCAATCAGAAAAGTGGGCCCGGATGTCTAGAAAATAATGCCAATCGCCACATTACGCCCCTCCGACATCAGGATGTTATAAGTCCGGCAGGCGGCGGGCGTATCCATGATTTCATAGCCGATTCCAGCTTCGATCAACAACTTCAGGCAGGCAACCGATGGAAACTTTTGCCGCATGCCGGTTCCGAGAATAAAAACTTCGGGGGCCAGTGCAACTACTGCCTGGAAATTTTCAGCGACCAGCACGGCCGGGCTGTCTAGCGGCCATCGCTGCAAGTGTCCCGGTGTCATCAGAAAAGCCGATGTGTGGCGGTCCTGGTTGACCTGTACCCACCCCGGACCATAGCCCATGATGAGATGTTTACCTTCTGCCTGGGTTAAATGAAGCTTCATAGGGATTGCTACTTTAACAAGATGGTTTGTATCACGGTTGCTGTTGCATGCAACCACTTATGAAAATTGCAAATCAATTCTGATTTTCAAGGCGATTCTGCCTGATTCAGCGGTTGCCAAACCAAAATGGTTTGCATATGATTGGCCCGATACCAACCCGCAACCCTCAGGAAAGGAAACATCATGGCCGAAACCAAGACCACTGCCCAAAAAGCAGCCCCCAAGGCCGCCGCCGCTCCCAAAAAGAGCACGACAGCCAAACCTGCCGCAGCAAAGCCAGCCGCGAAAAAAGCACCAGCCAAGGCCGCAGCACCGAAAAAAGCCGCCGCCCCCAAAAAAGCTGCCAGCAAGCCCGGTTCGTTGAGCGCAGAAGAGCGTTACAAATGGGTTGAGACGCGTGCGTATTTTATCGCAGAAAGCGACAATTTCCGGGGTGATCCTCAATCGTACTGGGCACAGGCTGAAATCCAGATCGCCGCTGTCCTGAAGTAGGCTCCCCTGAATCAAGAGCGCACTCGGCAAGTTCGACTGTGCTCTTGGTGCTTCAGGCAAACTCAAGGCATAAATCCCGTATCATTCGCTCTTCATCCGAAGGGATGATCAATACCGGCATGGTCCCGGTTTTTTCGATCCGGCGCTGGTGATTGAGATTGGCCTCCTTATCAAGCGCTATCCCCATGAACTGCAAGCCGTCGCAAATCGTGGCACGCACCTCGGACGAATGCTCCCCGATGCCCGCAGTAAATACCAGCGCATCGAGCCCACCTGCCTTTGCGGCATAGGCACCGATTGCGGCCCGTACCTGTCGGCAATAATAGGCTACTGCAAATTTTGCCGATTCGCTCTGGCTGGCAAGCAAATCGGACATTTCAGAACTTTCCCGATCCGATAGCGCGTAAAGGCCCATCTGGTGGTAAACCAGGTCAGACAGCGCCTCC
>WBZX01001558.1_pt1 | contig 17098 bp, 13 predicted proteins | sample 5204211 | NCBI WGS metagenome assembly WBZX01 (sample SAMN12344362, study PRJNA552823) | activated sludge metagenome | biome: Activated sludge suspended growth; feature: Nitrification reactor; material: Wastewater; isolation source: activated sludge from nitrification reactor of wastewater... | reverse complement strand
CAGCCTATATGTTCAGGCCGGGCTTCATACAGCCGATGAAGGGGATCAAGTCAAAAACCCCTTTGTACCAGGGCATCTACAACGTCATCAGTCCATTGTATGGATTGCTCAGGCGAATGCCCAGGTATGTAACCACCACAGTGATCATCGGGAAGGCGATGATTGGTGTCGCCATGCATGGGTACAAGACCCGTGTGTTGGAAAGCCTTGATATAAACAGTTTCAAATAGCAATCCTCAAATCCCTTAATTTTACATTATCATCAAATAAGGGAAACAATGAAAAAGAAGATAAATAGACTAACTATATACCTGGCATGTATTCTGTCAATGGGTGTGCTGCCGGGACTAAAGGCCCAGGGCTGCAGCGATGCAGGCCTTTGTAAGATTGATGTCTTAAAGCCAGATCCTGAAAACCCTCTACTGAAGCATGATAACAAAGTGAATGCAGGGCTTTCCATTGGTGCTGCAGATTACGGGATTACAGCCGTCGGAGGCAGTGTAGGGTATAGCAGGAAGTTTGGTGAGCAATGGAGTATCGACACCAAAATGACCTTCCTGTCCCAGCGAGGTAATGATATTTCTGTGATCGGGATGGGGGATATTTTTGCCAATGTAAATTATAAAGTATCCCAAAAGTTTGTCCTCACGGCAGGTACAAAAATCCCGCTGATGAAAGCTGACCGGTCCCAGGACGGGTTGCCACTGCCGATGGATTATCAATCCAGTCTTGGAACGCTCGATTTGCTTGCAGGGATTCGGTATAATCCGGAAAAATGGCAATGGGCACTGGCCGTCCAGGTGCCGCTGCAACAGAACGAAAATGCATTCTTCGCCGGGCTCTATGATACCCTGTCACCGTTGCATGAAATCCAGACGACCAATGCATTTGTGCGAAAAGCAGACATCATGCTTCATGTATCCCGAACCATCAAGATGAGTGACAGAGTCACCATTGCGCCAGGTTTGCTACCGATCTATCATGTGGCTGAAGACGAGTACACGGATATAGATGGCATTCAATACGCGATTGCAGGATCAGATGGCCTGACGCTCAATGGTACGGTATTCATTGATATGAAAATGGGCGCCAACGGCAATCTGGAATTTGATCTGGGTTTTCCTTTTATTGTCAGGGATGCCAGGCCGGATGGATTGACGAGGGGTTTTGTTTTTGGGGCAAGCTATAGTTACACCTTTTAAAGATAAAAAAAGGATGGCCGGTCTGGCCACCCTTTTTGATCATGGGGATGAGGCTTTATGGAGGCGCTGGGATATAATTATTGCTTTAGAAATGTAAGTGTAGCATAGGATCCTTCAGTTTTCACTTTTACTACATACAGGCCTGGAATTAGTTTGGAAATATTTGCTGTGGCTACATTTCCGGTATAGGTTATCTGCGGGTAGACCCTTGCCCCATTGCTTGCATAGAAGGCTGCCTTTTCAACAGGTTGATCTGCTGAAAGGGTAATCTCGGAAGAGGATGGATTTGGATACAAAGCCATCCGGATGGTAGAGGCTTCTTTCGAAGAGGTAATTACATTTTCTTCAGTGAGCCCGATCAGAAACATATCCGAGCCTCCATAATAAGGCACCTGGTAAGTCTGGTCAGAAGGATCTGCATCAAAAGTATCATAGTTGAATCCTATCAGGAATATGCGGCCCTCCGGGCTGATGGCCATATCACGTATCCCTTCAAGGTCAGGGCCGGCAAAGGAGTATACCCATTTCATATTGCCGTCAGTATCAAACTTTACGGTATAGATATCACCCCAGTTGGGAGTTTCAACAATGATGGAGTCCGGGCCGGGATCAAGATCTGTATGTCCGGTATAGGATCCGGTCAGGTAGAGATGGCTGTCCCTGTTTATATACATGGTATACAAACCGCCATACTCACTGTCCTTAATGATGCGCGTCCATGCCAGGTGCCCATCAGGGGTATACTTGGCTACAAAGCCATCCGACTCGTTCACTGCGGTAAAGACGACTGGAGGTGCATCGGGATGTTCAAAATTGACCGTCCCTTCAAATGAACCACATATATAGATATTGCCCGCTTCATCCGCTGTTACAGAACGCACTTCGTCGCCAAGTTCACCCCCAAAAGAGTAGGCGGTAAACTCATTATTGTCTGGTGTGAAATATCCAAAAAGCCCGTTTTCCTGACCATCAGCAGGGAAGACTTGTAGCTCCTGTCCATCTTGAATAGTCAGTGTGTCCTCATGCACAATCGCAAAATAAATGCTATCTCCTTTTACATAAAGGTTTTCGATATAATCATCATCCTTACTTCCGAGGGTTTGCAGGCTAATAGCATTGAAATCAGCAGAGAAATACGCGATATAGGCATCATATGCTCCATTTGACTCTGCTGTTATATCACCTATTGCCATATGCAAGGATATACTGTCTGAAAATCCGCCACCTCCAACGAATACTCCTTCATCATTGGCTTTTAGGTAGGATATGTAAAAATTAGTCCCATCATAAATGTCCTTGAAAAAAGTCACATTTCCATTCAGGTCAAGCTTCAGGACGCAAACGTGGTCGCCTGGGTTGGCATTGACAGTGGTGTTGATTCCCTGGAGTGTATAGACCAGGCTGTCTGTGTAATGGAGGTAGAGTAACAATTGGTTATCCTTGGCTTGCATGATCCCTCCGCTGATATCATTGGGGCATTGGAATATTCCACTCCAGAGATATTCTCCGTCCGTTGTCCATTTGGTCAGGATGCCTGTCTGTTGATCATCAATGACCAGGAGGTCTTCACCAATACCCGGATCAAGGTCAGCGGTATCCGTGATCATAGAAAAGGAGTACAGGTGGCCCTGGTTGTCTTGCTGCAGGCTGCCGGTAAAATCTGATGACTTGCTTCCCTGGGATCTCGCCCAGTCAAAATCGAGTTGAGCTGAGATCATCACCGGAGCCGTCATGGCCAGGGCAAAGACATGATATTTAAGGATATTCATCTGATTGTTTTGTGGTGTGTGGTATTGGTCTGGTTTCGGGGGCCAAAGTTAGGTCCATGCATCAATTTAGAAAACGGTTTTAAATGAGATGGGCTTATCCGGGGCAAATTCGTATGTAATATTTTAGTAGATGGCCTTGATTTACTCGTATCCGGAGTGGCCCGGAACCATGTTATTTGAATATGCAGAGGACAATAATTGTTTATTTTTATGGTTATACTCCATATCTATAAACCTAAGCTTATGCACAACACCAATACTCTACCTGTCCATAAAAATGAAGATCTGGCCAGCCCGTTTATTGCTGCATTACTGATCGTACTCTTTCTCTTTTTTATAGATGAAGGATACTATGATTTCAGGTGGATGCGGGAATGGGGTAACTGGTTCGTATTTGGAATATACCTGGCCATCATTTTCCCGCTACAATGGTTAATATCCTATTTCTTGCTCCGTCAGTTCGTAGGTTGGAAAAAGGTCCTCATCATGGTATGTTTCAGTGTACCATTAACTATAGGCATGATCTGGCTGTTAACTTAAGCCTCACCAAATCATTTATTCCTTTTCCAGGTTTACATTATCGTTGGCTATCAGCGTCGCCCCATTGATGTTTTGCAGGACTTCAGGACACGTGTTGCATTGCTGAGTGACTATGGTATTTATGATTGTCAGTAGTGCCTGTGAACCTGCATTGAGTATCGAACAGCCAGTAGTGCCTTCAATGACTGCATTGTTGATATGGGAAGTGTTTATTACTGCTTTTGACTGGTTATACACTGAACTTCCCTGTAAAGCATAGTTGTGGTCAAACCTGGAATTGGATATCATGACCGGTTCGCGATTGGAAATCGCAATCAGCATCCCGCCACCAAACATATCTGCAGGGCCATCGGCATATCCATCACGGATGTGCAGGCCATCGATGACTACAGTATCCACATTGTTTTGCACCAGAACGACATGATAGCAGTTGTCATTGATAAGGGCAGTGTCGCCAATCTCTCCTGTCAGTACTGTAAGATGATTTGGTATATCTCTTTGAGTAATTGACGTTTCATTACCGGCAAAGCCTCCATAGAGCGCTACGGAGCTCTTTATCACGAAGGAAGTGTCCCTTGTCCCGGTTGAGGTCACAGGATAAGTCCCATCTGCAATCCATATTTCCTCTACAGTGGGATCGACATTGCTTTCAGCCAATGCTTCGCCGAGTCGGTGATAAGCGGTAACCCAACTCTGGCCATCTTCACCACCTGTGGAGTTGATATCTACATAAACCCTTCCATTGGTTGGTCCAGGGGGCGTATAGGTGCTGCAACTGAGATCACCGGTATACAAGGCGCAAAAGATATTATCAAGATAGCTGTCATTGTCAGTACCTGAAAACCTGGTGCCCATCAAGATGTACCGTATAGTCCTCGTACCTGAAGGTACAGAGACCGTATTTTGCTTGAGCGTCCATGTGCTCAGCCTGTGTCGTATAGTATCTGTGCCGCCAATCACCTGGCCACTGCCATTGAGAAATTGCAAAGCGAGCGATGGCTCATCACTATTGGCATAGTCAGCCATGTAGGCACCATAATTGGCAATCACATTACCTGCGTCAATCAAGGGAGCATATGAGGCTACGTTCAAATCCTGATATGCAGAAGCAAATGCGTATTCAACACATAATGCACCTACTGCAAAATATTTTTGACCCTGGTACGGATTGATCCCGGCGCATTCGAGGGGATTTAGGGATTCGATTACTCCTGTGGTGGTGGTCCAACCTGTGATTCCGTTTTCAGCACCTGGGTTAGTGACCAGGTTTGCAGACAGGGTATCCAGTGCACGTGTCATAAACCGGGTATGCGCACTCCATGGACTCCATGCCAGGCTCTTGTCCCTGTATCTCACTCTCCACCAATAGGTCTGTCCGGCTGCGAGGTCAGTTGCTTCTTCATTGGTGAGGTCATCATTGGCCTGTGTGTTGATTTCATTATACCAGTTGGCATACTGCTTCCAGGATTCAAGTACAGGATTTGAAAAATTGGCACTGTCTGAGGATATCTGCCAGTGTGCCGCGCCAAATCCATCTGCATCAGGATCTGAAAAGGCTCCTGCTTCCATCGTCATACAGACTGAAGAAACGGTGTCTGTTGGGCTAGGAAACAACGCAACAGGGGCCACCGGTGCCTGGTTGTTCATTCGTATCATTAAGCTATCAACCTGCGTGCTACCTCCGGGATTGTATTGATCACCGAAACTCAGACGCTTGAGAACAAACTTTGGATTGGGTCCTGCTGTGACTTCCACCATGACAAATCCATATTCATCCTGGCTGATCACATACTCATCATAATCGACATTGGCATATTCACCCCAGTAATCAATATTGCCACCTGATGTAGCGACATTGACCCACAGGTGTTGATGATCCCTTGATTGGCCTCTCGAGTATGCATGTGTATGGCCGAAGAAATGCACTGTGGGCTTGCCGCAATTTTCTGAAAATGCTTCGAGTCGTGCGACGACATCACCGGTATACGTTGCTTCACCGGGAATCCAAAGTTCGGATTTGAAAGGGTGATGCATTTCGGCAAATACAAAATCAATGAGTGTGTCCGCACAGGTCAGGTTGAGTATACTATCGACCCAGTTGAGCTGTGCTTGTATCCGGTAAGGTGAATTTGAGTTGATGGCGAGTACACGGACATTGGAGTAGTCTTTATAGTACCAGTGTTCCAGATAGCCTGGGGTGCCATTAGCAGGCAAGGTGTAGTAGTTGAAATAGTTTTGCGAATTGAGTTCATGATTGCCGATAGCAGGGTAGCAGGGTACTGATCTCCATAGGACTTCGGCAGGATTGAAGAAATCATTTTTCCATTGCAGGTAGCTATCGCCATTGTCGACGACGTCGCCGGGCAGTACAGCCATCTGCAGATTGTCGCTCAAGGGAGTGCCATAGTGAGCAGCGATGTAGGGGAGCAGGCTGGTATTGATGAGGTTGTTGAAGATATTTGGGTTGCCGCCGTCCTTTTGCATATCGCTCATCAGGACGATATTGAAATCCTTTTCACTATTGCGATTGGGAGGGGTGACAAAATCATAGATGGCCGATTGCCAGCTTCCGGTGACGGCTTTATAGTAGTAGCGGGTGTCAGGCGTGAGACCGGTCAAGGTGACCGTGTGAAGGATAGTACTTCCCAGGGTGGTGATGTTTGTCCCTGATATTATACTCCCCAGGCTTTGGGCCAGGCCATATTGAATGGTGCTTTCTGAATTTGTATTGGTTTCCCACATGATGACTATGGAGGTAGGCTCGGCATCCTGCAGGTATGGTTGTACCAGCACGGTCTGGGCTCCGGTAAATGCAGGCATCAGAAGACAAGCCAGGGTGATGGCTGCCGAGAGGATATAAGCATGAGGGGTTCTGGCTGGGAAGAGAAAATGCATCAGGCCGGAAATCTGGTATTTAGTAATAGTTTTGTAAATGTAGTAAAAGTATACTGCCCAAAATCCTGAACCTTCAACAATGAAAGCAAACTATCAACATATCCTGGAGGAGCTCTACCATGTGATCAAGGTCATCCCTGATAGCGGACAGGTGGCTCCATATATTCCTGAGCTGGCAGAGATTGACCCGGCTAAGTTTGGTGTACATCTATCGACCACCACTGGTGAACAATTTGGTTATGGAGATCATGAGGAGAAATTTTCAATTCAGAGCATTGGAAAAGTACTTTCCCTGACACTGGCTTTTCAGCAAAAGGGAGAGGCTTTGTGGGAGAGGGTAGGGGTAGAGCCATCAGGTAATCCATTCAATTCGCTGTGGCAACTGGAATATGAAAAGGGGAAGCCAAGGAATCCGCTGATCAATTCAGGTGCGATCGTGATCTGTGATATCCTGTGCTCTTTGTATGAGGATCCGCTTCAAGCATTGCTCGTCTTTATTAGGAAGATTTCGTGCAATGCAGATATCATGTACAATGAGCAGGTTGCTGCTTCGGAAAAGAAACTTGGATTCAGGAATGCGGCGCTGATCAACCTGATGAAGTCCTGCCACAATATTGACAATGAGATTGATGAGGTCATGGACCTGTACTATCATATGTGTTCGGTCGAGATGTCCTGCGCCGAACTAGCCAATACGTTTCTGGTATATGCTAATCATGGAAAAATTGTGCCGTCGGGTGAAACGGTGATTACTTCGAGTATGGCCAAGCGGATCAATGCGATCATGCAGACCTGTGGGTTTTATGACGAGGCCGGGGAGTATACTTTTAAAGTAGGCCTGCCTGGTAAGAGTGGCATTGGTGGTGGTATTGTCGCGATCCATCCCGGAAATTATGCTGTTGCTGTGTGGAGCCCTAAGCTCAACAAGAAGGGGAATTCGGTGAAGGGGATGCAACTGTTGGAGATACTGACGACCAGGACGGGGCTGTCGATCTTTTAATTGCGGGTCACCGGCCTGTAAGGGGATGGTCATTGATTGAAAGTATTTAGAAGTTTTCTTTATATTGCTCCTCCGGGCACAATGTCCACTGTTGTTGTAGTAGGACTATTCGGATATTCCGTACATAAATTACTAATTTATTTTTTTAATCAAAACAAATGAAAATGAAAAGATTGATTTTTTGCATTGGAACGACTTTATTACTTACGGGCGTATTACCGGCACAGCAGTTGTTGTCCCCGTCATTTGGATTTTCTCACAAGAAGACATCCTATGTTACACTTACCGATGGCACCGTTATCACCGGGACTATAAAGGACATCGACCGAAAGAAGGGATTGATTGAGTTTGTTAACATCGAAGATGGAGAGGGCAAGAAGAACAAACTCAAGGCAGAGAAGATCAAGTTGATGTATTTGCCTCCGACAGCTTTTGACAATTTGTCCAAGGCTACTGATTTTATATATGATAGCCAAAATTGGACTCAGCAAAAGCTCGACCAAGACCTTATCGGCCAGGGGTATGTGTATTTTGAGAATACAAAAGTCAAAATCAAAAAGAAGGAATTTTCGATGCTGATGCAACTGTTGAATCCTACTTTCTGCGAGAAGGTAAGAGTCTACAATGATCCGCTTGCAGATGAAACCACCAGCCTTGGGGTTGCTGGTGTTACCGTAGCAGGCGGAAATGAAAAATCTTATTATATGCTTTTGGAAGGCAACAAGGCTGCGTTCCTGCTGAGCAAAAAGGATTATAAGAAACAATTTACTGCCCTTTGGCAAAAATGTCCGGAGATGAAAAAGAACTATCCCGATATGAAATGGGAGGATTTTACCAAAAACGTGATTGATTACAACACTTGCGCTAAGTAAATTTGCCCCCCAAGGCCGGTTTATTTGTGACCTGCTGATAAGGCAACATAGTACCTTATGCCAGTTGTACTTTTTGACAAAGTGCAACTGGCAATTTTTGTTTGAGATAAAGGTCTTCATCATATGGTCTCTGGATGAAGACTCTACTTACCTCAGTGCCATATTCTTTTATCAGCATGTGTGGTTTATGCGCGGTCAGCATTCGATCTGACAGTATGGCCAGGCCTCAAATCACTTTGCATTTTTCACTTTTCATTTTGTAATACTATGTTGTTCTCCGGCACCCCATTCTTTTGCATGCCAATCACGGGAATATTCCCCTCAGCAAGGTAGAAGGTGACTACCTCCTGCATAACCAAGTACCGGTATACGATCTTCAGACCAAAATTCAATTTTTATGGACAATGGATATCTTCATGTGGGAACTGGCTATATAGGAAATAACTCTTCGAGCAACACCTTTTACTATTATGATCCGAACAGTAATTCATGGATTTATCATTCAACAATGAATGCAGAGGCCCGCTATGGTGCCACCGGATTCTCTATCAATAACAATCTTTATGTCTATGGGGGGCTTACTTCCAGCGGTTATACATTAGGTGATATGCTTGAGTATACTACAACCAATGGACAAGGCATTTTTGTTTTACCTGAAGGCTATCGCCCGGGTACCGGAACTGTTGCATTTATTGTTTCCAACAACGATAGTGCAGGCAAAGTAGAAATCCTGTGGGATGGGGCAGTGTTTGTTCAGAATTGTGCTGCAGGATCCATTAGTCTTGATGGCATTAGCTTCAGAGCTGACTAAAGCTGATGCACGTAAATCAAATGATAAAACATGAAAGCAGGATTTTTTCTTACCGTTTTGTTCTGCCTGTTGAGCCTCGTGCTTAAGGCGCAGTCCTCAAATGATCAGATGGTAACGCCCGGTCAAAGCCAGGTATTCAATGAGGATTCTCTGCGACAGGTGGCTTTAGTGCAACGTGCGCAAATGGCGCAGACCATGTCAAAATCTGATATCCAATACTTTGTCATAAAGGTGTCTGAGCAAAAGTATGGATATAGCATCTTTATTGACGGGCGTCAATACATCGAACAAACGAGCATCCCGGCCATACAGGGAGAATCTGGATTCCCGACGATAGACGATGCAGATAAGGTCGCCAGACTCGTCATCGAGAAAATAAAAAAGGGAGAATTACCTCCTGCGGTTACCATCGAAGAATTGACCAGCCTGGGCGTACTGCATTAAGATGGTTTCAAACTATCTAAGATCTTGCTTCATTCCTTTTGCGCAGGGTCTGCTTCAGGCACAGTATATTCCTTCTGCTTCTTGCCAAAGACGGATACATTCACGTACCGTTTTGGATTGAGCCGGAAATCCTGCATGAGTAAGTCCAGGTTTTTAGATGTGCTGGCGAGGTTGTTGTAGAGTGCCTCGTCTTTCATGAGTTTTCCCATTGTGCCCTTGCCATCCTGCATGTCTTTCATGATGAGGGATAGCTCATTGAAGGATTTATTGGCTTCTGCGATAGACGCGTCAAGGCTCTTCATAGTCGCTTGCGCATCGGTCAGTAATACGCCAGCATTGGTTCCCACCTTGGCATCATCAAATTGTTTGGTGATACTCTCCAGGTGGGCAATAGCATTGGCGATCTTGTCCTGATTCTTTGCCAATGCACTTGTGAGGGTTTCAACATTGGCGAGGGAGGCTTTAAGATGCTTGTCATAGCTCCCCATAGAATTGTTGAGTGTGCCTGTTATCCCGGCCAGGTTGGCAATCAGTTTGGATAGCTGGGTATAGGTCTTGGCGATTTCATTATTTGAGTTTGGCGAAGTCAGCGAATCTCCAAGTGTATTAAGGATGTCGCTGAGATTCTCTTTAACCTTGGCTAGCGTCCCATCTTCTCCCGGATCAAGGAAGGAATCAAAGAGGCCTTTTACGCTTCCATGAAGAAAGGTGCCTGGCTCAGCGCAATCATCACCGGAGCATGGACCCTTTACACGAAGATCAATCGCTTTGCCACCCATCAGGCCTGTACTGATGATCACCGCTTCTGCATCCTTTGGGATGTTGATGCCCCTTTTGATATCTAGGGTGACGATGATGCTCACCATATTTTCATCCAGTTCCACCTTGGAGACCGTTCCGACATTCATCCCCCTGATCATGACGGGTGAGGTGGCTGCCAGGGAGGCAACATCATCGTACCTGACATAATAGTCATTGGTAGGCTTAAGGAGGTTTTTTCCACGAAGGAACTTATAGCCCCATACAGAAACAGCCACCACGATGATAGCCATCAGTCCGATCTTAAACTCGTTTGATATTTTCACTCAGAGCAGTTTACACTTGATTAAATAAAATCCAAAAGCTTAAGTTCAAACTAACTTAATAAACTCCCTGGATTTTCAGCCGGCAAAGTTAACTCCCTGAAGCCTATGCTGAGTCTATTTTATCAAAGTGATTTTTAGGCCCTGATACGCTGGCCTGCCTTGTAAGTGACGATAAATGCTCCTTCAAATCCATTGGCCTTGAGGGCATTAAGGCGGGGTCGGGCAGCTTCAGGGCTGCTGAAGTAACCCACCAGGAACTTGTACATCTCACCTTCCTTGATCACTTCCAGGTCCTCAATGCTGTTGTATCGCGCATCTATCGTTGATTTGGACGAGGCTGCGATCTGGATACGGTATGCGACCTCCAGGCTACCTTTGGTTGCGGTCGGAGCTTTTGCATCATTGGTATCCACAGCAGGTACATTTGGCTTCTTTTCATCAGCTGTATTCGCGATCTCCGCTTCCTGCTGGTCTTCTACATCCTTCTTGTAGTTGATAAAGGCCTTCAGGATCGTGGACGCCATCTCCTGCTGGTTCTCCTTTTTCATCAGGTAGTTTTCATCTGTATCAGCACTGAGAAATCCGGTCTCGATGAGGACACTTGGCATCGTTGTCTCCCTCAATACCAGGAATCCTGCCTGCTTGACACCCCGGCTGGGGAGTTTCCCCAGTTTCTTCAAGGCATTTTCAACGTGGGTCGCAAACAGTATACTCTGCTCGAGGTGGGCATTCTGAAACATGGACAGAATGATATGACCCTCAGCGGAATAGGGGTCAAATCCATCATAGGTTTTTTCATAGTCATCCTCCAACAGAATAGAGGCATTCTCACGCTTGGCTACATCCAGGTTGTCCTCCGCCCTGTGAAGCCCGAGTACATAGGTCTCCGAGCCAGTAGCCCTATTGCGTACGCTGATATAATTGCAGTGTATTGAGATAAACAGGTCGGCTTTATTTCGGTTGGCAATCGCCGCACGTTCATTTAAAGGAATGAATACATCCGTCTCCCTGGTATAGATGACCTGGATATCCGGGTAGGTTGCCTTGATTTTCTTACCCAGGTCAAGGGCTATGGAAAGCGCCACTTCTTTTTCACGGGAGCTGTGTCCATTGCATCCAGGATCCTTTCCACCATGACCGGCATCTATGACCACCTTGTGGATTTTATAGGGAACCTGGGCCTGCAGGGATATCGAAAAACCTAAAGACAACGTTAAAACCAAAACCGCGACAGACACTATCCGGTGCCCTGACGTTTTACTACCGTACCAAACTTTCATACCTTTGACCATATGGGTAACATTAGCAAAAGTAATAATATGTAAGTGAATGTTCAAACGCAGGTTGTATATTTTTTTATACCATCTATCCACCGGCTTATGCCATTTGAACCCGATCTATGAAAAACGATATTTGCCGATGGCTTATTTTTTATCTCATTAAGGTGTCCTGAATCTGTTGAAGTATTTCGGTTACATAATCACCCTGCTCAGCTTTTGTGCCATGCCCACATCCGGTCATGCCCAGGTGGATACTTTGGTTAATCCGTTGATCATCAAGGGTTTTATCGACAGCCTTTTTCATGATTCCATCACCCATCAGCCCCCGGCTATCCTTGAAAATCCGCAGATTGTCATATCAGGAGATGCCCTGGACGCGATCGTGGAATATGGGTCAAGGGATTCCAATTACCTGGACAATACCACCCGGCAGGTTCACCTGTTTGGAGACGCGTATGTCCGTTATAAAGACTTATCCCTCAAGGCAGCTTATATCATTGTGGACCTGGATAGCAGCATTGCTACTGCAGTCGGCTTGCCTGACAGTCTCGGAAAAATGGCCGGGCTACCCGAATTTAAAATGGGGGAGGAGTCGTTTAGCGCAGAAAAGATGAGGTACAATTTTATCAAGCGCAAGGGGATCATCTATAACGCGCTCACCAAGGAAGGTGACCTGACGATCCACGGGGAAAAGACAAAATTTGTCGCCGGAAGCCTCTCCGGCGGAACCGAAGAGGACATTCTTTATGGCCAGGGAGCATTGATCACTACCTGTGATGCCCATGAGCCACATTTTGGGATAAGGGCCTCGAAAGTCAAAACCATCCCGGATAAACTGGCCGTTATCGGTGGCTCTAACCTCGAACTCTTTGGTGTCCCAACACCCATCTGGCTGCCTTTTGGGTTTTATCCGGTATCCGAAACACATACCGCCGGACTTATCCTGCCAAGGGATTATGAGCGTTCACCGCAGTTAGGTTTCGGGATCAGGGATATCGGTTACTATTTTCCGGTCAGTGACTGGGCGGATGTCAAATTGCTTGGTGATATTTATTTCAACGGTTCGTATGGCCTGGGTATCGCCACTAATTATGCTAAGAAGTATAATTTCAGGGGAAATATGGCCGTACGCTATTCCTATCGCGTCACTGAAGCGCCAAATGACTATCGTACCAATATCGAAAAATCGTTTTCGATCAGGCTGACGCACAATCAAGATCCTAAGGCCAATCCATACCAGACCATCGGGGGTAGTATCAATATACAAAGCAACGATTTCGAATCCCTCAACTACAATGATGCGCAGAGCGCGTTGACCAATACCTACTCGTCCAACTTCAATTACAGCAGGACATTTGCAGGCAAGCCATATTCACTTACCGCAGCGCTCAATCATAGCCAGAATACGCAGTCACATCTCGTGACCGTCAATGCCCCTGAGTTCAATTTCCGGCTCAACCGCATCTATCCATTCAAGAGTGAGCGCAGGCTCGGGCCTGAAGCATGGTATGAAAAAATAGCATTTCAATATTCCGGTTCTGCTCGCGCACAATTGCTTGCGACGGATACCACTTTGTTTGACAAGGAGACATGGAAGAATGTCCAGTATGGTACGCAGCACAAGGCCAATGCTTCATTGAATTTCAGTGTGGCTAAGTATTTCAACATCACACCTCAGGTAGACTATCAATCCACATGGTTTTTCAAGACCAGGGATGCGGTGTTTCGCTTTGATCCGGAGGATCCTGATTTTGTACGGAACGATACGGTCTATTATCCTGATGGAACCGGCTATCTGATTGTCAAAGACACAGTAAGTACCGGTGTGGTCGACCGCAACCTTAAGAATGGATTTGTGCCTTTCAGGGCTTTATCTGCAAGTATCAATATGAATACGCAGTTATTTGGTACACTCCAATTCAAGAAAGGATGGTTGAGGGGTGTACGGCATGTGATCAAGCCAAGCGTTGGATTCTCCTATGCGCAACCTTCTCCTGACAGTTATTTTCTGCATGAGCAGTTCAGTATACTCTATCCCGATTCCACAAAGGAGTACAACCGGTTTGAAAACCTGCTCTATAGTGTCCGCCCAACGGATATCAAGCAAGCCAATCTCAATTATTCGTTTACCAATCTTTTTGAAGCCAAATATTTCAGCAGAAAGGACAGTGCTGAGCATAAGCTCAAATTGTTTGACAATATCAGCGTAGGAGGTAGTTACAACATGGCAGCGGAGTTTTTCAAGTTCAGTCCGCTCAATATCAGTGGCAATACCAGGTTTTTTAAAGGGATTACTACATTTTCCGTTGGTGCATCCTATTCGTTTTATGGATTGCAGGAAAACGGCAGACTGGATACAGCCCTCTACATTAATTCCAATAATAAGCTCTTACGCTTTGATAATCTGCGTTTACGGTTTTCGACACGGATTACCTTCAATGATGTAAAGAAGCTATTTTCACCTGAAGTGCCAGTTGAATCAGCTGAATCCGGAACAAGAACGATAAAGGATACGCGCAGCAAGTTTGAAGATCTCCTCAGTGGATTTTCGATCAATCATGAACTTGGTATCGTCAGGATGGGCATGACAGGCCCGGATATCACGCGTGTCACGACCAACAATATCAATATGGTCGGAGGGATGGAGGTAACCCCCAACTGGTCCATCTATTTTGGTAACATTGGCTATGACTTTATCTCCAAGCGGCTGACCTATCCGGATATCGGCCTGTCACGTGACCTGCATTGCTGGCAGATGTCATTCAACTGGCAGCCTACCCGGGGTACCTATGCATTTAATATCAGTGTCAAGCCTGGTACATTTGACTTCCTCAAGGTGCCATATAAGCGTGGCAATTACGACTCTACCGGCGGATTTTAAGCGTCCGGTCCTTTTGTTTTACTTTTGATATTCAAGCCATGCGGACCATCCTGTTGTATATGCTGATTTCGCTCCCGGTGTGGGTCTCGGGACAGGTCATACGATGCGATGTTGACCGGAGATTTGACCTCTCCAATGATCAGAAGGCTTACCAGCAATTCCTTTCCCTGATCCATGCCGCGCAGGTGCAACCGGCTATTCACAACAGGTCCATCATTTATCTTCCGGTAGTGATTCATGTAGTAGCACGTGAACCTTTTATGCCCATTTCAGAAGCACAGGTGCTCAATCAACTTGATGTGCTCAATGCCGACTTTGCGGGCTTAGGGGAAAATATACCTTCACTCGGTGACGAGTTCATTTCATTGGTGACAGATGCGCAGATCAGGTTTTGCCTGGCGACCGTTGATCCGCAGGGACAGCCTACGAGTGGCATTACTTTTACCAGGACTGAAATAAAGGATATAGCATTGCAGACCGTACAAGACGGGAGAATTGCGATTCATTATGATCAGTTAGGTAAGTCTGGATGGGATCCAGCACACTATATCAATATCTGGGTAGGGGAGTATGGTGATATACTTGGCTCTGCTACTTTTCCGGGTATGGCGCCTTTTCCTGAAGAGATCGGATTGGTATTAGACATAAGGCATTTTGGTTCTCTTGGTGATGCTGGTGGAACAGGATTTTACAACAGAGGCCATACCCTCACGCATGAAATGGGCCATTTCTTTGGATTGAAGCATATATGGGGGCAGGGTTTTGATATCACTTGCGAAGACAGTGATGATATTGATGACACACCAAATGCTGCAGGGCCATATTTTGATTGCCCATCCGGAGTGCAGATGAGTTGTGGTACCAGTAATATGTACCAGAACTTTATGGACTTATCAGATGATCGTTGCCTGGCTGCATTTACTAAAGGACAGGTGGCTTTGATGCAGGCTGCTCAATCTGTATATTATCCCGGCCTTCCTCTTGAGGGCGGGTGTCTGATGCATGCTGAGTCTTACGATCAGTGGTACGATGACCTCGTATGGTCCTTTGACCCTGCTTCCCGGGCTTATGTGATCTACAATGTAGATGGATGGAGCGCTGAGAAGAAAATCGCTGTGTATAGTGCAGACGGAAAGTTGGTACTTGAAGACAAGTGGGGCGAAGAGTGGAGTTATCTGCTTGACCTCAGCAACGTCGCCACCGGCGTATATTTTGTAAAAATGGAATCCGGAGGTAAGGATTTTGTCAGAAAAATTGCGATATACTGAGCACGGTAATCCATTCTGGAATCCAAATGTGAACTGCAATCCGAATCTAAGTTAACCCCAGCAACAATCCGTTGTTGAGGTAAAAACATAAAATGCCTTATGAAGCCGCACCTATTTATCCTATTGTTGATCCTCATAGCAGGCAGTTCGTGTCACTTGTCTAAAACGTCCACTGCTGCTCCGGAAGCTGAGCCTGAATGGGCTTCGTGGGTGATCAAGTATGACCGGGGACCATGTTTCGGTCAATGTCCGGTGTATGTATTCTATATCTTGTCTGACAATAGTGGTTTGGTAGAATCTAAATACAATCTCAACGAACCGGGCTGGTATCATGCTGATCTCGATCAGGAGGCTGTACACGAGATCCTCACAGACCTCGAGCCCGAGTCATGGTGGCAGGAAGACCTGAGTGGCTTACCTGAAATCTCTGACCTGCCCTCGACGTCTATACTGTATAAGCATAAAGATGGCTTACGTTGGTTTTCGCTACAGAGTAAAATCTCAGATCCGATAGGGAAGGTGTTCCAAAAAATTGATCATCTCGTACGTGAAGCCCGGTGGACACCTACTACGCTACGTCCGCTTGAGCCGGATGTGCCCGAGCCAACAGATGTGATCGTACAACTCAAGGAAGGTGTTGATGTCCAGAAGTGGATGAAGAAGTATGACACTTTTGGTATCCGGCTCAAGAAGCGCGTCACCCCGCAAGGCCAGTACTATGTGGTCAGTAAGAATCCGGGTATGGGTTCCGCCAATGATTTCCTGCAATACATGAAGATCGATGAAGATGTCATTGATGCGCAGTGGGACCAGGCCTTGTCCCCTCGGGACAAGTAGCATAGGGCATAGAGCATAGAGCATAGGGCGGTTTGTGTGAAGGGAGTGAGTTAAAATTGTAAATTTTATATCCTCTGCTAGCTTCGTTATGTGCAAATCTTGCGCTATGCAATTTTTGCTCCATGCGCCCTATGCCCTATGCTCTCTGCCCTATGCATTCTGCTCTCTGCCCTATGAATTCTGCTCTCTGCTTAGAAATAGTTATTATTGTTAT
>WBZX01001557.1_pt1 | contig 17102 bp, 18 predicted proteins | sample 5204211 | NCBI WGS metagenome assembly WBZX01 (sample SAMN12344362, study PRJNA552823) | activated sludge metagenome | biome: Activated sludge suspended growth; feature: Nitrification reactor; material: Wastewater; isolation source: activated sludge from nitrification reactor of wastewater... | reverse complement strand
CGCCTCGAGTATGATCGCCCGCCCCATGAACGAAGCGCCAACGACAACCTGCCGCATGACGTTATCGTGGCGACCAGGCCTTTGGAGCAAGACTATAGGCGCGATGAGCAAAAGCGCGAAGACCTCGACAAGCTGGAGCGCGATCTGCTGAAGCAACAACAGCGCGCTGAACGCGAAGCCTGGTTCGAAGAGGGTGCCAAACTGTTCAAGCAGACGCGCAACGCGGTGTGGCGCGATGTGAAGGAAGAATATCGCGAGGATTGGAAGCAATTCTACGCAGACGATGCCGAGCGCACGCGGCAGGCAAAGCAGGCGGCGGAGTCGGCTGTGGATCGGGCACTGATCTGCGCAAGATCTGGCAAATGGGAGGAAGCGACAGCAGCCTTCTCGGACCGCGATGCGGTGTTCCGCGTCATCCACGGCGAATTCAAGGAGGGCCGCAAGAAGCTTCGCGCCGAGCAGATGGCGGAAACGCGTGACCGCCAGACCGCCGCCTGCGATCAACTTCGCTTGGACCGGGAGGATAGCTACAAAGCATTGCTGGCGCGGCAGGCCCTCGAGCGCTCCGAAATGCGCGAGCTTCATGCCAGCGGGGAACGCGCGTCGCATCTAGCGGCGCAGACGCTCGATGTCCGATCCGCCAATCAAAATGTTGATCCGGCGGCCCAAGTGCCGGTACCAGCCAACAGCAATGGAATTCCCGATAAGCCGCTTGCTGCACATGCTGGCGCGACGATCGGCGATGGTCTGTCGAAGCTTTTTCACCAGACCTCCACTCCCATCGAGCCGCTGGTAGCACTCGATATCCCCAAACCGTATGCCGAAGAGCGCGATGACGCGATTGTTCGCGAAGCCGCTTTGACCGGTGCCGCCGATCTTGCCGCCGGCATGATTGGTGGGGTGGCCAGCTACCTTGCCGACCAATTGGGTGAAGCCTTCGCACCCACACCGCCCGAAGTCCGCGAAGCACAGGCCAAGGCCCTCGACAAAGCCAAAGACGCGGCCGAGCAAGCGAAGCCCGCCAATCCCTATATCCGTCACATCGGCGAAGCCGACCAGAAGGCGCGCAGCGAGCGGGAGGAGCAGGAGCGCGATCGGCATTGGGACGATGAACGGGAGCGACGACGGGAACGGTGACGGGCGCTTCGGAAAGGCCGAGCCGAAGTTCCCCAGAAACCCGAAAGGCCGCTACGGGCAGTTCAGTATCCACAGTCCGCGCGCTCAAGGCGGTACACGCGGCCGAGCGGGATCTGTTGCGTGCTGCGCAGCGCGACGAACTCGCCAGTGCCATGGCCACCTTGGTGCAACAGGCGGCACTCGCAACCGCAGCCAAAGCGCAAGCCATCAGCGCACATACAGCGAGCAGGATCGCTGCACTCGATCCGTTGTTGTCGATTGGCGCGCGCGCCGCTGCCGTAGCACGCCTCAAGGACGAGGAGGCTGCAGCTCTCGCCGCGATGCTTCTCGATGAAGCTGGCCGTGCCCGACAGATGCGCAGTGCATCGATCGGTGTGATCAAGTCCGCGCAGAAGGGACGTGCCTCCGATCTCCGACGCCGGCAACGGGCCGAGCGAATGGCGATGGCAGTGGCTGCACACAAGCGCGATCGCCGAGCAGGTACCGACACTGCGCCACGCGCCTCCATCAATCCGTCGAAGTTCTTGGGCAGATCCGGCTGATATCCGGTCGGCTTCGATAAAATCCGCACGCACGTGTTGGCATCGCATTGATCTGCTTAGACTATTGATCTTATGGCTTTTTCCTTGACCTTAACGAATACGTAGTAGCATGCTGAGGATAGGAGACTGACACCACTTGAAACTCGTTCGCATCATCCTCGCATTGCTGATCTCCCTGTCGCTGACCTTGGCGCCGGGCGCGTCGGCGTTGGCTGCCATGCAAGCCAGCACGACGCCGCATGGCGTTGATCATGCATCGGCTGGAATGGAAATATCCGCCGACATGTCGGACTGCATGAAGATGATGCAGGCCGCTGGCCACGAAACCAACCCGTCCAAGCATGATGGCGGCTGCAAGTGCTGTGACACCCAGAACAAGTGCCCCGACACGGCCAACTGCATGACGAAGTGCTGCAAGGTCATCGGCGCGTTGAAGCCTCCCGGCAAACCGTTTTTGTTGAGCAGCATTGCGTATCAGCAAGCGGAACCGGCCAAGCCACCCGAATGGCTGCGAACACCGCCAGCACCGCCCCCTCGATCCTGATCTTGTTTGTGCCGCCACCTTCGGCAGCAGCTTAGCGGCTGCGCCGAACTTGTTGGCGTTTGGCTCATCGCCATGATGGCGCGGGTCTGCTCACTCAATCGAACAGGATCATATCTCATGACACTCAATCTCATACGCGCGGCGCGTTACGCCGCACTCGTCGGCGTCGCAACTCTCGCATTTGCTTCGTCTGCAATTGCTGGCGCGAAGGATTACGAGTTCCAACCCGTTGCTGCCCAAGTGAAGAACGGCGCGGGCAGCGAGCTTGCGGTTCGCCTCATCAACAAGGTCACGGGCAAACCCGTCGAAGGCGCCGTGTTGTTCCGCACCCGCCTCGATATGTCACCCGACAGCATGGGCGAGATGCAAGCCAAGCACGCCGCCATGCCCGGCAGCGAGCCGGGCGTGTATCGCTTCAAAGCCGATTTCACGATGGCCGGTGGCTGGGCGTTCAAAGTGCAGGCCAAGGTTCCGGGTGAAGCCGAGACCATTGAAGGCACTGTTGTCTTCACCGCGAAATAACGGTGAATGACATGAACAGGAACCTCCTCATGGGGATCGCCGTAACGGCGGTCCTCTCCAGCGGCATTGCCGGATATCGCCTCGGCACGCATAAAGCATCTGCGCCAGCACCGACTGCCGTGATGGCGGACGCACAACCAACCGCGCGCACGATCCTCTACTGGAAGGACCCGGACGGCAAGAACGACTTCTCCCCGGCGCCGAAGAAAACCACGGATGGCCGTGATTACCTGCCCGTCTATGACGAGCAGGAAGCGCCCATTGCGGGCACCGTCGCCGCCAAACCAAAAGGCAACGGCAAGATCCTCTATTACCGCAATCCGATGGGGCTGGCCGATGTCTCCAAGGTGCCCAAGAAGGATTCCATGGGGATGGATTACATCCCCGTATATGAGGGCGAGGACGAGGCATCGGGTTCCACTGTCAAAGTCTCGCTCGACAAGGTGCAGCGCTCCGGTGTGCGCAGCGAGCCCGCGCGCATGCAAAGCCTCGCGCGCCCCGTTCGGGCCTCCGGTATTGCCAAGCCGGATGAGCGCACACTGCGCTCGGTGACGCTGCGCGCCGATGGCTTCATCGAGCAACTCTACATCAACGAGACCGGCAAACACGTCAAAGTCGGCGAGCCAATGTTCAGCGTCTACAGCCCCCAGATGGTGTCGGTGCAGGTCGACTACCGCAATGCCATCAAGGCCTTTGCCAGCGACAGGCGCAGCGAAGAAGGTGCGCTCATTCGCTTGAAGAACATGGGCATCCCGGACAGTGTCATCGCGCAACTGCAAAATGACCCCAATCCCGTTCGCTCGATCGATTGGCCTTCGCCCATGTCGGGTGTGGTCATGGAGAAGAAGGTCGTCGCCGGGCAGATGGTCAAGGCCGGGGATGAACTCTATCGCCTTGCCGATCTCTCCAGCATCTGGGTCATTGCCAATGTCGCCGAACAGGAACTTGGCATGGTCAAGATTGGTGCACCGGCGATGGTCAACTTCCGCGCCTTTCCGGGCGAGATGTTCCAGGGCAAGGTGACCTTCATTCTGCACGAACTGGAGATGGCGACCCGTACTGCCAAAGTGCGCATCGAGGTGAAGAATCCCGATCACCGCATCAAGCATGAGATGTTCGCCGACGTGGAGATCAATGCCGGTGCCAAAGACGCTGATCGTCTCGTCGTACCTGCTTCAACTGTGATCGATAGTGGTAACCGCCAGGTCGTGATCATCGACAAGGGCGAGGGCAGGTTCGAGCCGCGCGCTGTCAAACTCGGTGTGCGCGGCGATGGCTTCATCGAAATCATCGATGGCGTGAAGGAGGGCGAGAACGTCGTGACGACCGCGACCTTCCTCATCGATGCCGAAAGCAATCTCAAAGCGGCGCTCAAAGCGTTCGCGGCTGAACCTAAACAAGAGGTGAAGCCATGATTGCTCGCCTTACTCGCTGGTCGGCCCGCAACCTCGTGCTCATTCTGCTGGGCGTCACGCTGGCGACAGGCGCCGGCATCTACGCCGTCACTCATGTGCCGCTCGATGCCATTCCGGACCTCTCGGATACTCAGGTCATCATCTACACCGAGTATGGCGGGCAGGCACCGCAAGTGGTGGAAGATCAAGTCACGTATCCGCTGTCGACGGCGATGCTGTCGGTGCCACGCTCGCATGTGGTGCGCGGCTTCTCCTTCTTCGGGGTGTCGTTCGTTTATGTGATCTTCGATGAGGGCACTGACATCTATTGGGCGCGTTCGCGCGTCCTGGAATATCTGAGTGCGGCAAGTAAGAACCTACCCGCTGGCGTGACGCCGACGCTTGGCCCCGACGCGACGGGGGTCGGTTGGGTCTATCAATATGCCGTCATGGCGGCCAAGCGGAATTTGGCAGAACTGCGCACGACGCAGGATTGGCAAGTGCGCTTTGCCGTAGCCAAGGCCGAAGGTGTTGCCGAGGTTGCTAGTGTTGGCGGCTTTGTAAAGCAATACAGCGTCGTGGTTGATCCGCGCCGCCTCAAATCCTTCGACATCCCGCTTTCCAAAGTCAAAGACGCCATCCGATCTTCCAACATGGATGTCGGCGGGCGTGTGGTGGAGTTGGCCGAGACAGAATTCATGGTGCGGGGCAGAGGTTATCTGCGCGGCATCGCCGATATCGAGCAGATCGTTCTCAAATCCGAGGGTGGCACACCTGTCACCATCAAGGATGTAGCTCGCGTTGAGCTGGCCCCAGATGAACGTCGCGGCGTGACCGAACTCAATGGCGAAGGCGAGGTTGCATCCGGTATTGCCGTGCAGCGCTTCGGACAGAACGCACTCAGTGTGATTGCCAACATCAAGGCGCGGATATCAGACATTCAAGCCAGTTTGCCGGAAGGCACAGCCATTGTGCCGGTCTATGACCGCTCCGATCTGATCCATCGCGCCATCGCCACCCTCAAATCGACCCTGATCGAAGAGAGCATCATCGTCGCGCTGGTCTGCCTCGTGTTCCTGCTGCATGTGCGCAGCGCGTTCGTGGCCATCATCACACTGCCGCTCGGAATCCTGATTGCCTATATCTGCATGCACGCGCTTGGGCTGTCGTCCAACATCATGAGCCTTGGCGGTATTGCCATTGCCATTGGCGCCATGGTCGATGCGGCGATCGTGATGATCGAGAACGCACATAAGCATCTGGAGCGGGCAGCGCCCGACAAACCGCGCATCGAGGTTCTGATCGAAGCGGCGAGTGAAGTAGGGCCAGCGCTGTTCTTCTCGCTGCTCATCATCACCGTGTCATTCCTGCCGATCTTCACATTGGAGGCGCAGGAAGGACGGCTGTTCAAGCCACTGGCTTTTACGAAGACATTTGCGATGGCCGCCGCAGCGTTATTGTCGGTGACGGTTGTGCCGGCACTGATGGTCATCTTTGTACGCGGGCATATCGTGCCGGAAGCCAAGAACCCGGTGAACCGCCTTCTGATCTGGGTCTATCGCCCGGTCATTGCGTGTGTGTTGAAGGCCAAGACCCTGACCATCGCGATTGCCATGGTGGTGCTTGGCATCAGCATCTGGCCAGCAACACAATTGGGGTCGGAGTTCATGCCGAGCCTCAATGAAGGCACGCTGATGTACATGCCGACCACCTTGCCGGGTCTGTCCATCACCAAATCTGCCGAACTCCTGCAAACGCAGAACAAGATCATCAAGACCTTTCCGGAAGTGGCGAGCGTATTCGGCAAGGCGGGTCGCGCCAGCACCGCAACCGATCCTGCGCCAACCGAGATGTTCGAGACCATCATCAATCTCAAACCGGAGAGCGAATGGCGCAAAGGCGTGACTATCGACAGCCTGATTGCAGAGATGGACAAGGCGCTGCAGTTTCCGGGCGTGTCGAATGCGTGGACTATGCCGATCAAGGCGCGCATTGATATGCTGGCGACGGGTATCCGAACGCCCGTTGGCGTCAAGGTCATCGGGCCTGATCTGAAAGTGATTGAAGGTCTCGCACGCGAGATTGAAACCGCCATCAAGACCGTGCCTGGCACCTCGAGTGCGTTCGCCGAGCGCATCATGGGCGGCTACTATTTGGAGATCGAACCCGATCGCATCCAGCTTGCCCGCTATGGCTTAATGGTCGGCGATTTGCAGCAAGTGGTAGCGTCCGGGCTTGGCGCGGAGACGGTCACGACAACGGTCGAAGGCCGCGAACGCTACGGGGTGAGCCTCCGCTTTCCGCGTGATTTGCGCTCGGATCCGCAAGCCATTGCGCGAGAGGTGTTGATACCGCTGGCCAATGGCGCCTCCATTCCACTTGGCCAGGTTGCGACGGTGAAATTGGTACAAGGGCCTGCTTCCATCCGCACCGAGAACGCGCAGCTCGCCGCCTATATCTTCGTTGATGCGCGGGATCGTGATCTGGGCGGCTATGTCGCCGATGCCAAGAAGGCGGTCGCGGCATCGGTGAAATTCCCAGCGGGATACTATGCGGTCTGGTCGGGGCAGTTCGAATACTACGAGCGCGCCGTGGCAAAGATGAAGATCGTCATACCGCTCACGTTGCTCATCATCATGCTGCTGCTCTATCTCAATTTCCGGCGCATGACCGAAACCTTGATCGTGATGCTGTCGCTGCCCTTCGCACTGAGTGGCGGGCTGTGGCTGATGTGGTGGATGGGCTTCAATCTATCGGTCGCAGTTGCAGTCGGGTTCATCGCTTTGGCGGGCGTGGCGGCAGAGACCGGTGTCATCATGCTGATCTACCTCGATCACGCGCTCGTCGAACGGCGCAAACAGGTCGACACAGAGGGACGTGCCTTCACGCAAAGCGATCTCTATGCCGCCATCATGGAAGGCGCGGTCGAACGCGTGCGCCCGAAAATGATGACCGTGGTCGCCATCATGGCCGGGCTTCTTCCCATTCTTTGGAGTCACGGAACAGGATCGGAGGTGATGCAGCGCATCGCCGTGCCAATGATTGGCGGCATGGTTTCGTCGACCATCCTGACATTGGTCGTTATACCGGCGATCTATGCGATCGTGAAGGGGAGTGGCAGCCGTGACCAGATCCAGTCTTGGTTCATGTCGCTGTATTCTCGAACACAGCGCCGTAGTGATAAGGTGGCACCTCGATCAACCGAAGGAACGTAAGTCCGCTCTCGCAAACCTCATCCATGGTTTGTCTGGTTGACAATCTGAGTTCAGTCCTTGGCCCGCGCGGCTGACCCAGGATCGAGGTCTCTTCCCGCGGGCGTGGATGCCAGTTGATGATAGCGAATTGGCCTTTCGGCTTCAGAACTTGGCGAACCGAGCGGGCCAGACGCGGCCGATCAGGAACGCCGTGGAAGGCATTGGCCATGAAAACGAAGTCGACTTGAGACGGAACCAGGTTGACGAGATCGTAGGCATCGCCGGTGATGAACTCACAATTCAACACACCGCTTTCATTCAGGCGACGCTGCGCGGCTTCCAGCAAGCGGGGATCGATATCGATTGCCGTGACATGATCAGCAAGCTTGGCGATCTGCAATGTGAACCAGCCGTCACCGGAACACAGATCAATCACGTCCATGCCGGGCGTCATGCCGACTGCGGTCAGTACACCGGCAGGATCGGGCCATAGGGCTTCCCACCATCCAGCGGTCGGCATCTCTGTCCCCTGAAAGAATCCTGGAAGCGTGCTGGTCATCGATCCAGCACCGTCGTTTCGACCGGCAATCCGGCCGCACGCCATTCCGGCAAGCCATCTTCCAACCGGCGAACGTTGAATCCCTTCTTCCTGAGGATCGCGATCGTCTCGAAGGAGAGGACGCAGTAGGGACCTCGACAGTAGGCGACGATCTCCTTCTTGGGATCGAGCGTGGACAGGCGCTTTTTCAACTGGCTGAGTGGGACATTGATTGCTCCCGGCACATGCCCCAAGGCGTACTCGTCTTCTGGCCGCACGTCGAGAACCTGCACAATGCCTTGCTTCATGCGGAAGCAGAGTTCCTTCCGCGTGACCGGCTCCATGTCGTCACGTTCATGGAAGTAGCCTCGCACGATTTTATCGACCTCGGAAAGTTGACGCTCGCCAAGGCGGGTCAGTGTCGCCAGCAAGTCGAGTACGGCGTCATCGGCAATGCTGTGAAAGACAAACTTGCCGTCACGGCGCGCCGCTATGAGCCCGGCACGGCGCATCTGCTGCAAATGATGGGACGCGTTTGCCAGTGAGAGGCCAGTGCGGGCTGCAAGCACCTCGACGGTCCGCTCGCCCTGCGCCATTGCTTCCAACAGCTCCAAGCGGTGCTCGTGCGCAACCGCCTTCCCAATGCTTGCGAATTGTCGGAACAGAAGACGTTTAGGACTCTCGTTCGCCACAGCGTGCCTTGCCAGCTTTGTCATTCAAACAAATACTTGAATGTTTGCGTATCGGATGTCAAGAACCTGCGTGTGATCACGAGAGATGGCATAGCCGGGCACACTGAGTGAGCATGCCATGTGGTTTCATCTTCAATGCCTGACGCCGTTGGCAGGACGCAGCCACAATCAGTTTCAGGGACTTACGCATGACAACGATGTCCTCTCCGCCGATCCTTGCCAACAAGCACCACAGGGCCCCGTCATCATTCACGCCAGAAAATTTGCTGCGCGAAGCGCGGCGGCAGAAAGGGCTTGTCCCGGCGCCTGTTCCGAAGATCTGCGTGCTTGATCCCGATGGCGACATCGTTCGACGGATGAAAGGTGCGGGAAGAGCAACACTTGATCCAGGCTGGGCCTGTTATCACACAGAACTTTATCGTGTCGTTCATGAAGAAATCGAGTTGGGGATTGTTGGATGCGCGGTTGGCGCGTCTTTTGCGGTGCTTGTTTCAGAACAGCTGTTTGCCGCTGGATGCGGGTTGCTCATTAGCGTTACATCATCAGGGCAACTCGTTGATCTTCGTCCGCCCCCTTACTTCATCTTGATCGAAAAGGCGCTGCGTGACGAAGGCACCAGCTATCACTATCTACCGCCATCAGACTTCAGTTCGGTCCATAGTGGCATGCTTCACGACTTGAAAGGCGCCTTTGACAGCCTGCCGATTACCGTCGAGCGTGGCTGCACTTGGACGACCGATGCCCCGTTCCGTGAGACGGACGAAGCCATCGTTGCGATGAAAGACAATCGGCTTCTTGCCGTAGAGATGGAGGCAGCAGCGCTCTATGCTTTCGCGGAGGCACGACAGCGGCCGGTCATTTGCTTCGCTCACGTCACGAATCAGATGGCTCAGATCGAAGGGGACTTCGAAAAAGGCGAGGCGGATGGCGCTGTCGATGCACTGTCCGTGATTGCCGCAGCAGTGCGCGCTGTCGCTTCGAGATGTCCGTAATTGTCTCCTGGGAATGGCCGATAGAGCTGGCGTTCCATGACCGTGTGAGCGGATACACCCAGCCGATTCGGCATCGGGGGGGGGGCGAGCGCGATGCCTGCTGGAACAGAGGTGGCGAGTATCTTATGCTCGGTCCATGAACCGACATCCTGTCATCCTTGCGCTTGGGTCCGCCGCGCTGTTCGGAATGTCGACTCCTGCCGCCAAGGTGTTGCTAGGAACAGTCGATCCCGCAATCCTCGCGGGGTTGCTCTATTCGGGTGCAGGGATCGGCATCGCGATGCTGCGTCCGATTGCGATGTTTGGTGGCGTCAAAGAGACGCCGCTCAGCGCGGCCGATACGCCGTGGCTTGCCGGCGCCATTTTTTGCGGCGGGATTGCCGGCCCGCTGTTGTTGATGATCGGCTTGTCGCGGACCGAGGCATCTGCCGCCTCCCTGCTACTCACACTCGAAGGTGCTGCGACGGCGCTGCTTGCCTGGTTCGCCTTTCACGAAAACTTTGATCGGCGCATCGCACTTGGTATGGCCTGTCTCGTGGCCGGTGCCATTGTTCTTTCCTGGTCTGGTCAACCGACGCTGCAGGGTCTCATGGGACCGCTTGCGATTGTCGGCGCTTGCATCGCCTGGGGTCTCGACAACAATCTCACGCGCAAAGTATCGCTCGCTGATCCACTGCAGATCGTCGAGATCAAAGGGCTTGTTGCTGGCCCCGCCACGATTGTCCTGGCAATGGTGTTCGGCGGACATCTGCCGTCAATGCCTGCGATCCTCATCTCCGGGGTTGTCGGCTTCTTCGGAATTGGCTTGAGCCTAACTTTGTTCGTCCTCGCGCTGCGCGATCTTGGTACAGCGCGGACGGGAGCCTATTTCTCCACGGCACCGTTTCTGGGAACCATCGCAGCCATCATATTGCTGCATGAGCCGTTGACGATCAATCTGGTTGCCGCTGGGCTTCTGATGGCAGCGGGTGTCTGGTTGCATCTCACCGAGGTTCATGCGCACGAGCATGAGCACGAACCGGTGGAGCATGCGCACGCCCACGTTCATGACGCGCACCATCAACATGATCATGCGCCGAGCGATCCCTTGGGAGAACCCCACACACATCTGCATCGCCATGCTCGTTTGAAGCATACCCACGCCCATGTTCCCGACATGCATCACACACACCGGCATTGATCGGCAAAGCTCTGGAAGGAGTATGTGGATCGAAGACCTTAAGGGCCTCAGTGCCGTCAACGTCCTTGGCCAAATCGACCAACGCGGCGCGACCAAATGGAGAAGTTGCGCCGTTGATCATCGGCAGTCGCAGCGTCATACTTTCAGGCGGCGATCTCCAACCTCACGCAATCCCTTGAACCAGTCCCGCAAATCCTACGAGCCGACACCTTATGCAGCCTTGCGCGGAGAAGAGCCGGCTGCCGGTGCGATGGTGCCACAAGTGGATTCTCCATCGGTTCCGGCGGTCCCAAACAACGGAAATCAGGAAGTGAAGCGTCTGTCGGAGTTGCGGCACGCGCTTTGGGGCGCGTTCGAAGCCGGCGGCCCGCTGCCCATGCCGCTCATCGAGTTCACCCATGCCTACACCGCCGCGCTGCGGCTGGAATTGAGCCTCAAAGTGCCGCCAAGGCCTGCTATTGCTGGATCGCTGCGCGCCGGGCTGCCGATCGGGCGCCGCGAGTGACACCTCTATATATGGAGTCTACAGGGCATTGCTATTGCCCGGGTGTCCAATTCGTCCAGCCCGAGCGGCCGTTTGGGTGCAATTCGGCTGTTGACTCATTTCGTATGTGTACGGATAATCGCGCCATGATTTTGGAATGCAGTCAAATACGTGCCGCCCGCGCCCTGTTGAATTGGAGCCAGTCGGATCTCGCCCGTGCCGCGCAGATGGCCAACAGCTCGATCAAGAACGTCGAGAACGAGAACACGTCGGCGCGTCGCGACACCATCCTGCAGATCAAGGACGCCCTTGAAGCCAACGGCGTCGAATTTCTTCCCGGCTCCGGCGTCAAACTCAAAACCGATGTCGTCGCGACCATCGACGGCAAGGCCGCAACCGCCGCGCTCTATGAAAGTCTCTACACGACCGCGCACGCCAGTGCGGATCGCGAAATTCTCGTGCTCGGTCTCGATGAAGCGTTCGCTGTCCAATACGACGGTATCGATCGTGTGCGCGATCACAATGCACGGCTGAAGAATGCCGGCATCACCCAGAAGATCCTCGCCAGCGAAGGCACGACCGAATTCCTAGGCGACGTATCATGCTATCGCCTGCTGCCGCGTGAACGCTTCGGCAAGACGGTGCCGGTCTACATCTATGGCAACAAGGTGGCGTCCTACACAGGCACGCTGCGCCGCCGCGCCATCATCATCGAAGACAAGGCGTTGGCCGATCTGCAGCGCTCGATCTTCCGCTCGCTTTGGAGCGATGCTCGCGGTCCCTTGAGTGTCGATGTGCGCCCCTGGGGCACGCGCGCCATGAAGGTCGCAGGACAACGGTAAGCCGATGGCTATTCAGAATTCCCCGCAGCCCCACCAACCCGACCTAATTCCAACCCGCCTCGATCACGACCTCGCCCTCAGACTGTGCGATGGCGCCGAACTCGACGACCATGAGCGCGTCGTCTGCACGTTGATCGCCCTGGCTGCCGCCATCGATGAGCCGGTGTTGCCAGAGACCCTGGAAACCTTCCGGCGAATTTTACAGCGTACCGCCGCATCCTGAGGGTGAGCGGCTGCAAGCTCGCTGATGGCAGGCCGTAGCGGTAAAGTCGTGTTAATACATGCTCTTGGCCCCTTGGGGCGGCCGGGGAAACTGCTTCACTTTGTGGTCGAAGTGTGATACATATATGCGGGATTTAAATGTATACCCCGTGAAAACGTAACATGCCGAAAACCGAGACCGCACCCACTCAACGTACCCGCGCCGTCGACCTGCTGCGCCAGCGTGGCATCATGCGGCTCAACGAACTGAGAGCGCGCGGCATCCATCCGCCGACCCTCTCACGGCTGGTGGACGAGGGTGAAGTGGTGCGTCCCGGCCGTGGCCTCTATGAACTCGCCGATGCCGAAGTGACGCTCAGTCATAGCCTTGCCGAAGTTGCAGTGCGCGTGCCCAAGGGCATCATTTGCCTCGTCTCGGCGCTCCACTACCACGAGATCACGCTGCAGAACCCGCGCAGCATCTGGGTCGCCATCGGCGAACACGTGCACAAGCCCAAGGTAGACAATCTGAGTGTCCGCTTTCTGCATTTCGGCGACGCAGCGTTTGGGCATGGCGTCGAGACCGTGATGATCGATGGCGTCAAGGTACGGATATTCTCAGCCGCCAAGACCGTCGTCGATTGCTTCCGCTATCGCCGCATCGTCGGTCTCGATGTGGCGCTCGAGGCCCTGCGCCTGGCACTGCGGGCGAAGAAGGCAACGCCCGATCAGATCGCCAAGCTCGCCAAGTCGCTGCGCATCTGGAGTGTGATCCGGCCTTATCTCGAAAGCGTGGTGGCCGATGACACGTAAGCCGGTCAATCTGCACGCGTCGATCGGCACACGGTTGCGCAACATCGCGCTCGCCCGCCAGGCCGATCTCGCGTTCATCTTTCGCCGCTATGCCATCGAGCGGCTGCTGTACCGTCTAAGCGTATCCGATCAACGGGATCGCTTCGTGCTCAAGGGCGCCATGCTGTTCACGGCTTGGATGCCCGATCCCTTCAGACCCACACAAGATCTCGATCTTCTCGGCTTTGGAGACGACGACGTGGCGGCGGTCGCGGCATCCGTTGCCGTGATCTGCAATCAGGATGTGGCCGAGGATGGCCTGCACTTCGATGCCGACACCATCAAGGCCGAGGCCATTCGTGCCAAGCAGGACTATGGCGGCGTGCGCGTCAGGCTGACCGCGTTTCTCGGGCGCACGCGTATCCCGGTGCAGATCGATGTCGGCTTCGGCGATGCCGTCACACCCGCCATCACCGAACTTGAGTTTCCGCCTCTGCTCGATGCGCCAGCGCCGCGAGTGCGCGCCTACCCGAAGGAAACCGTGCTCGCCGAAAAGCTCGAAGCCATTGTCACACTCGGTGTCGCCAACTCACGCATGAAGGATTTCTACGATCTGGTGGCGCTGGCGCGGTTGTTCGACTTCGACGGTGCCATCGTGCGCGATGCCATCATCGCCACGTTCACACGGCGTGGCACAGACCTGCCGACAGGCGTGCCTGTAGGATTGTCGCCGGAGTTTGCCAACGATCTGCAAAAGATCGGCCAATGGCAGGCGTTTATTGGCCGTGAACCACTGCTGCTCAATCCGGGTGATCTGGTTGCTGCCATCGAGGACATCGTCGCCTTGGTCATGCCGCCATTGACGGCGGCATGCGAGGGCGCCGACTTTGCCAAGCGATGGAAGCCGGGCGGGCCCTGGAAGGCCGTTCGGCGCAAGCGCTGACTTCTATTCAATCAGCGGAGGATGCAGCATCCTCATCCTCATCCGCCTTGGCCATGGCCTCATCGTTCTGCTGCTGCACGCGGGTCAACCACTGGGCTTCGGTCTCATCGTCGCGTTGGCAAAAGGTGCGCCGCATCGCCAGAACGGCGTCGACGTCTTCGGGTGGAAAGCGGCCCTGCTTGTGAAACCATTGTCGGCGCAGTTTTGTGATGACGGTCACGCGGCTGATCCCTTTGTGGTGGCCATCGATGATAGTGCGCTGATGATATGGCCGGGAGTGGGGCGTCACCCCGCGTGAAGGACGCGGGGTCAGGCCTTACGGCGCTTGAAGAAAGCGCCCCGAAGCCGTGCCCCCCCGGATGCGGGATGAGACTTCGCGTGCGGGTGATTGGGCACTTCTCGGCGGCATCGGCAATACCAATGATCCGCTTCTTCGTGCTTATCTCTATGAGGCCGCGGGTGTCTTGATGATGCGTGTTCGTCGGGATTGTCCTCTTGAGGCATGGGCGCTTCGGTTGGTCGCCGCGCTGAGTAGTGTTCAGTCAGAGGCCGAATATCCATCTTAAGGATGCCGTTCGCCTCACGAGTTGGCAACGCATTTTCTGCGACTTGTTCAATCACATAACGGCAGTTGTCACTCTTGACGTGTAACAGCCGTTACATCTACTATGAGCCATGCAAGAGATTTCGTGGCTACTCCTGACCTACAAAGTACCCCCAGAGCCTCCGCGCGGGCGCGTGGCGCTCTGGCGAAAGCTCAAGGGTATGGGGGCTGTCTATCTGCAGAGCGGCGTTTGTCTGCTGCCGAAGACGGACGATCACGTCCGCCGTCTCAAGATGATCGAGAATGACATCGCCGAACTCGAGGGGGAGGCGGTGATCCTGGAGACGTCACCACTGAACCGCACGCAAGAGCACAAGGTCGTCGCGCGCTTCAAGAAGGATCGCGACGAGGACTACACCGAGTTCCTCGACAAGTGCGATGACTTTGAGCGCGAGGTCGCGAAGGAAGTGAAGGCGAAGCACTTCACTTACGCTGAACTCGAAGAGAACGACGTCGATCTGAAAAAGCTCCAGGGATGGCTGGAGAAGATCAAGAAGCTGGATTTCTACGGCGCGCCGTTGCGGGAGAAGGCGGAGGCTCGCATGAAAGACTGCGAGGCCGTGCTCGAAGCCTATGCGCAACGCGTCTTCGACGCCCATGAAGAAAACGGGTGACGCCATGCACGAAGCCGCCGCAATGGATTGGACGAGAAGCGCTTTCTTCCCCCGATTTCCACCTGAATGGCCTGAGCAGCCGCCCTCCGTGGTCAGAAGCTGGATCGACCGGCAGCGGCAACGATCTGCACTCTCAGAACTCGATGATCGTTTGCTGGCAGATATCGGCTTGACGCGCGCCGAAGCGCGACGGGAGGCGGCGAGATGGAATTGACGAACAACAGTTTGTGGCGCCGGATTCCGCCGGGGATTTGGGCACTGGGCTTCGTATCCATGCTGATGGACATCTCGTCGGAGATGATCCACGCGCTCCTCCCGATCTACATGGTCACAGTGCTTGGCACGTCCACGTTGGCGGTCGGTGTCATCGAAGGCATCGCCGAAGCGACGGCGGCAATCACCAAGATCTTTTCCGGCGCACTTTCGGACTGGCTCGGTAAGCGCAAGGGACTCGCTGTGTTGGGCTACGGGATGGCGGCCTTCACCAAACCGATCTTTCCGCTCGCACCGACACTGTCCTGGCTGATCGCAGCGCGGTTCATCGACCGCGTCGGCAAGGGTGTTCGCGGTGCGCCCAGGGATGCGCTCGTTGCCGATATCGCGCCACCGGAGCTTCGCGGTGCGAGCTTCGGTCTCAGACAGTCGCTCGACACCATCGGCGCGTTCGTAGGCCCCCTACTCGCGATCCTGTTGATGCTCTGGACAGCCAACAATTTCCAGACTGTATTCTGGATCGCCGTCATCCCGGCCTTCCTCGCTTTCGGCTTGATCGCCTTCGCGGTGAAGGAGCCTGAACGTCCCGCCGAGCTGCGCAAGGTCAAATCACCATTGAGCCGTGCAGAACTCGGCCGGCTCGGCATGGACTACTGGTGGGTCGTCGGGATCGCGACGGTCTTCACGCTGGCCCGGTTCAGCGAGGCCTTTCTGATCCTACGCGCACAATCGGTTGGTCTTCCCATCGCATTGGTGCCAGCGGTGATGGTGCTGATGAACGTGGTCTATGCCTTCGCCGCATATCCTGCAGGTGTTCTGTCCGACCGCATGGATCGGCATACGATTCTCATTGCCGGTCTCGTGCTGTTGATCGTTGCCGATCTCGTTCTCGCACTATCGGGCTCAATCACCGGAGTTGCCGTCGGGGTCATACTCTGGGGCCTTCACATGGGACTCACACAAGGCCTGCTCACAACACTCGTCGCGGATACCGCGCCTGCTGAGCTGCGCGGCACGGCCTATGGCATGTTCAATCTCTCGACGGGCGTCGCACTACTCGCTGCGAGCGTGATTGCTGGTGGCCTGTGGGACATGGTCGGACCGAGAGGCACCTTCCTTGCCGGCGCCGCTTTCACCGCGTGTGCCGTTGCCGGTCTCGTCGTACTCTTTCAACACAGAAAAGGAACTCTGAAGTGAGGGGCTACCTGATTGTATTTCTAGGCGCCGGATTGGGAGGAATGGCGCGCCACGCCGTCAATGTTGCAGCGATGAAGCTCGGCTCCGCCTTTCCGTGGCACACGCTTGTCGTCAACGTCGTTGGCAGTCTGCTCATGGGGCTGCTCATTGGGTGGCTCACGTTCAAAGGGAACGCCCCACAGGAGTGGCGACTGTTCGCGGCGACCGGCGTGCTTGGTGGCTTCACGACGTTCTCTGCCTTCTCGCTCGACGCGGCGCTGCTGTTCGAGCGGCACAGCGGCACCGAGATGGCGCTCTATGTCCTTGGCTCCGTCGTGCTTTCGATCGTCATGCTGTTTACAGGTATGGCAGTGTTCCGAATCTCAGCGACATAAATTGAGGGCGGCTCCCTCCCTTTGGTCGGGTCACGCTCTATCGCGCGGCCAGGGTCCGCGCGACCGATCCCCGCTACGCGGGTCTCGGCCCATCCGGGTTGCC
>WBZX01001556.1_pt1 | contig 17107 bp, 13 predicted proteins | sample 5204211 | NCBI WGS metagenome assembly WBZX01 (sample SAMN12344362, study PRJNA552823) | activated sludge metagenome | biome: Activated sludge suspended growth; feature: Nitrification reactor; material: Wastewater; isolation source: activated sludge from nitrification reactor of wastewater... | reverse complement strand
GGGCGGCTCTGTGGCTGCCGCTGCCTGTGAGCGGGCCGCCCGCGCCACGATGGGGTCCACCCGCCCCGGCGCGTCCGACGTGAGCTTCACTGCGGCCCCGACGCCGGTGCCGGGTCCTGCCGACTCGGTCGAGCAAGTATTGCGTGGCGCCGGCCGGGTGAAGACGGCGGCGGGCCTGCGGCCCTTCAGCTACAACTGCAACTACGACACCCGCAGCGCCGAGGTCACCGGCGTGGTGGTGCGCGAGGCCCAGGCCTCCGGCGAAAGTGCCGCGGCACCCGCCGTGCGCAGCGTCGAGCCGGACCTGAGCAGCGTATCGCCGCTGGCCTGCGAGTCGTCGGCAGCAGCGGCGCTGAAGCGGCGCTGGCCCACCGTGGCGCGCATCGCGTTCAATCCGGACACGCGCTCGATGGACCAGGACAGTCTGGGCAATGCGGCCCTGCGCGGCCAGGGCACGGCACAGCCTGCCCCCAACGCGCCTTCGACGCACTTCACCTACCACTGCTCGGTGGACCCGAAGTCGGGCCGGGTGCTGGGCACGCGCATCGCGAACTGACGCGCCCGGCCGCAGCGCGGCCGGACCGTCGCCTGCGCGACTGCTACTTCGCGGCGATCTCGATCGTGCCCTTCATCGAAGGGTGCAGTCCGCACACGTAGGCAATGTTGCCGGCGGCGTCGAACTGCATCGTCGCGCTCTGGCCCTTGAGCATCACCTCGCTGCGCCGGCCGTCGGCGCCGGTGACGGTGATCTGGTGCGGCGTGTCGTCCGCGTTGGTCCAGGTGACCTTCTGGCCGGCGGCGATCTTCAGCGCACCGGGGCCGAACTGGAAGCCGTTGATGGCCACCTCGGTCGGCCCGCTGCGCGCCGCCACCGACGCCTGGCTCGGGAACGTGCCCTTGAGCTTGGCCAGGTTGGTCAGGAACTCGTCGCGGGCGAACGGCAGGTGGCACTGGTAGCAGGCCGTCAGGTTGGCCTTCTCGTTGACCTTGCCGTCGGGCGAGAACGACTGGTACTGCCAGTCGCCGTTGCGGATCGACGCCGGAATGTCGTCGCCGTGGCCCTTCTTCTTCTGCTGCACGTTCACCGCCACCAGGTTGCCCTTGACGAAGCGGCCGCCAGCGTCCTTCACGGGCACGCCGGCGGCGTCCACCTGAGCCGCATACGCCGCGAGCACGATCACCGCGCCGTCGGGCACCGGGCGCCCGGCTCGCACCGCGTCCAGCACGTCGGGCGTGGTGTAGAACTCGCGGTACTGCTTGGTGTCCGGCCGGTCGACGGTGCCGTACATCACGCCCTTGGCCCAGGCCTCGGGAAACGCGACCTTGTTGGGCCCGGGTGGCACCGCAGCCTGCTGGCCGACCGCGACCCAGCTCGCGCCGAGCGCTGCCAGCGCGCCGGCCACCACCACCGACCTGCGCACGAACGTGGCGGACATGATCAGTTGGTGGCGAAGCAGTAGAAGCGGCCCGATCCGCCGGTACGGATCAGCGCTTCCTGGCTGCAGCCGGCACTCTGGTGCGAGAAGTTCCAGGACTTGGCCCAGTTCTCAGGCATCGGGCCCGTGCGGTCGTGGTGGCCCACGATGGCCGATCCGTCGGTGCTGCTGGTCCAGGCCTTGCAGGTGGTGTCCGTCTGCGGCGCGAAGGCGGTGCCGTCGGCGCGCGAGCCGGTCAGGATGTCGTGCTCGTTGGGGTTGTCGCCGCGGCCGCGCACCACGCCACCCTTCTCGTCAAGCGCGGTCTGCTTGCTGAGGTTGTTGCCGTTGTGCAGATGAGCCACGTCGCGCGCAATCAACTCACCCTTGGCGTTGAACCAGGGGCCATTGCCGATGCGGTCGCGAGCATTGACGGCCGGAACGCCGGGGGTGGAACCCTGGGGAAAGGTCGGGGGCACGCTCAGGTAGGCGCGCCAGGCCTTGCCGCCGCCGCCCGCGGCAGCCGCCAGCTTCTGGCAATGCGCGTCGGCACCTGCCAGCCCGCCCAGGTCCGCGCCCTTGCCGCTGCCCACGCTGGTGATGAAGAAACTCATGGGGCCCGTGGGCGGCGTGGTGGCACAGGCGGCGAGCAGCACAGTGGATACGGCGGCGAGGGCCAGGACGCGGGCTTGACGCATGGACGGGACTCCGGTTTTCGGGTTGAAGGTGCCCGGATTACGTGCCAGCGGCTCGTTTCCTGCCTCAGGGTGTTCCCGGTTTGCGTCCGGCACGCGCTTTGCCCTTGGGCCGGGCCGGCGCGGCGGCTGCCGCCGACACGCCGGCGCGCGGCGGCAGGCCCGTGTGCTGGGTCAGCATCGTGCCGGGGGCGGGTCGCGGTGGCGTGGAGTTCTTGCGCCGGGCGCTGACATAGCCGCCGTCGGTGGCCGGCTGGTAGGTCGGGATCAGCTGGTGCTTGCCGTTGCCGATCAGGTCGGCGCGGCCCAGTTGCCGCAGCGCGTCGCGCAGCAAGGGCCAGTTGTTCGGGTCGTGCCAGCGCAGGAACGCCTTGTGCAGGCGCCGCCGACGCTCGCCGCGCACCACGTCCACACGCTCGGCGCGGCCTTCGACTCGGCTGATGCCCTTGAGCGGGTTCAGGTCGGTGTGATACATCGCGGTGGCGGTGGCCATCGGCGACGGATAGAAGGTCTGCACCTGGTCGGCCTTGAAGCCGTTGCGCTTGAGCCAGAGCGCCAGGTTCATCATGTCCTCGTCGCTGGTGCCAGGATGCGCCGCGATGAAGTACGGGATCAGGTACTGCTTCTTGCCCGCCTCGGCGCTGTACTGCTCGAACATCTGCTTGAAGCGGTCGTAGCTGCCGATGCCCGGCTTCATCATCTTCGACAGCGGGCCGCTCTCGGTGTGCTCCGGCGCGATCTTGAGATAGCCGCCCACGTGATGCGTGACCAGCTCCTTCACGTACTCGGGGCTGCGCACCGCCAGGTCGTAGCGCAGGCCGGAACCGATCAGGATCTTCTTGACGCCGCGCAGCGCGCGCGCCCGCCGGTACAGCTTGACCAGCGGCCCGTGGTCGGTGTTCAGGTTGGGGCAGATGCCGGGATAGACGCAGCTCGGCTTGCGGCAGGCCGCCTCGATCTCGCGGCTCTTGCAGCCGATGCGCCACATGTTGGCCGTGGGGCCGCCCAGGTCGCTGACCACGCCGGTGAAGCCGCGCACCTTGTCGCGCATGTCCTCGATCTCGCGAATGATCGAGTCCTCGCTGCGGCTCTGGATGATGCGGCCCTCGTGCTCGGTGATCGAGCAGAAGGTGCAGCCGCCGAAGCAGCCGCGCATGATGTTCACGGAAAACCGGATCATCTCCCAGGCCGGGATCTTGGTCGGCCCGTCGTGTCCGCCGGTGTCGTCCGCATAGGCCGGATGCGGGCTGCGCGCGTACGGCAGGTCGAACACGTGGTCCATCTCGGTCGTGGCCAGCGGGATCGGCGGCGGGTTGACCCACAGGTCGCGCTCGCCGTGGCGCTGCACCAGCGCGCGCGCATTGCCAGGGTTGGTCTCGAGATGCAGCACGCGGTTGGCGTGGGCATAGAGCACCGGATCGGCACGCACCTGCTCGTAGGCGGGCAGGCGCACCACGGTGCGGTCGCGCGGCGGGATCTTCACCGCGCCCGTGCGGCGCGACACCGGCATCGCCACCACCGCGGTCGCAGCCGGGGCCGCGGCGGCGCCCGCGTCGTCGCCGTCCTTCGCGCAGGCCTGGCCCTGCGACGCCGCGGCGTCGGTGGTGCTCAGGTAGGGGTTGATGTGGTCGTCGATGCGGCCGGGCTGGTCCACGTCGGTGGAGTCGATCTCCATGAAGCCCGCGGGCTCGTGGCCCTGGCGCACCATGAACGCGGTGCCGCGGATGTCGGTCATGGCCTCGATGGGCACGCGCCGCGAAAGCCGGTGGGCGATCTCGACGATGGCCCGCTCGGCATTGCCGTACACCAGCAGGTCGGCCTTGCTGTCGGCCAGCACGCTGCGGCGCACCTTGTCCTGCCAGTAGTCGTAGTGCGCGATGCGGCGCAGGCTGGCCTCGATGCCGCCGATGACCACCGGCACGTCCTTGAAGGCCTCCTGGCAGCGCTGCGTGTACACCAGCGTGGCGCGGTCCGGCCGGCGCCCGGCCACGCCGCCCGGCGTGTAGGCGTCGTCGCTGCGGATCTTCCGGTCCGCGGTGTAGTGGTTGATCATCGAGTCCATGTTGCCGGCGGCCACGCCGAAGAACAGCGTCGGTCGGCCCAGCACGCGAAACGCGTCGGTCGACTGCCAGTCCGGCTGCGCGATGATCCCCACGCGAAAGCCCTGCGCCTCCAGCACGCGGCCGATCACCGCCATGCCGAAGCTGGGGTGGTCCACGTAGGCGTCGCCACTGACGATGATGATGTCGCATGCGTCCCAGCCCAGCGCGTCCATCTCGGCGCGGCTCATCGGCAGGAACGGGGCCGGCCCGAAGCGCTTGGCCCAGTAGGGCCGGTAGCCCGTGAGGGCGCGGGCGGGCGTCGGGGCGGTGGGGGTGGCAGTGCTCACCGGCCCGATTGTCCCCTCTACACTCGTTTCACCCCCAAGACCCCACGACACCATGGCCGACACCCCCAAGCCCGCTGAAGAAAACAAGGACCGCGAAAAGAAGGCCGTCGAGCAGCGGCTGGCCCGCTCCCCGGTCACCTCCACCGGCCGCGTCGGCCTGGCCGACGGGCGCACGCTGGCCTACCGGACGCAGTGCGAGTTCCTGCCGGTGGCCAAGAGTGGGTTCGCGGACGACCGCGGCGAACCGCAGGCCGCCATCTTCACCACCGCCTACCTGCAGGACGGCGCCGACGCCGCCTCGCGGCCGGTGTGCTTCGCATTCAACGGCGGGCCCGGATCGTCGTCGGTCTGGCTGCACCTTGGCGCACTCGGCCCGAAGCGCGTCGTCGTGCCGGACGACGGCAGTGCACCGAGGCCGCCATACGCCGTGGCCGACAACCCGCTGACCTGGCTCGCGCACTTCGACCTGGTGTTCATCGATCCGCCGCATACCGGCTGGTCGATCGCCGCCGGCGACGACGCGCGAAAGACGCTGCTGTCGGTGGACGGCGACGTCGCCGCGCTGGCGGAGGTGATGCGCGGCTGGCTCACGCGGCACCGCCGCTGGGGCTCGAAGGTGTATCTGGCCGGCGAAAGCTACGGCACCACCCGCGGCGCGGCGCTCGCCGACGCGCTGCAGAGCGCCAACGTGACGCTGGCGGGCCTGGTGCTCGTGTCCTGCGCGATGGACCTGCAGAGCCTGGTCTTCGCGCCGCGCAACGACCTGCCGCATGCACTGTTCCTGCCCGGCTTCGCCGCCACCGCGCAATACCACGGGCGCCTGCGCGGCGCGCTGGCCGCCTCGCCCGAGGCGGCACGCCACGCGGCCGAGGCCTTCGTGGCCGACGACTACCTGGCGGCGCTGCAGGCCGGCGCGCGCCTGGGCGGCACGGCGCGCCGCCGCGTCGCGAGGCGCCTGGCCGAACTCACAGGCCTGCCGGTTGCGCTCGTCGAGGACCACAACCTGCGCATCGACGACCAGTCCTTCTTCTTCGAGCTGCTGCGCGACCAGGGGCGCCAGGTGGGTCGGCTCGACGCTCGCGCCACCGGCCCGCTGGGGGCGCGGCGCTCACGCGCGTTCGAGTTCGACCCCGGCATCGAGGCCATCGCCGCACCCTACGGCATGGCGGCGCTGGCCTACTTCGCCGAAGCGCTGGGCCTTGTCGACGAGCAGCGATACGAACTGCTGTCGCTGGAGACGAACAAGGCGTGGAACTGGAACCGCGGCGACGACAAGGGCAATGCCTTCTGCTCCACCAGCAACGACCTGTCTCGCGCACTGCGCCGCAATCCGCATCTGCGCGTGCTGGTGGCCAGCGGCCGCTACGACCTGGGCACGCCCTACAGCGCCAGTGACTGGTCGCTGGCCCAGCTCGACGTGCCGGCCGACGTGATGGCACGAGTGGAACACCAGTACTACGACGCGGGCCACATGATGTACACGCGTCAGGCCGACCTGGACAAGCTTGCGCGCGACCTGGGCGCCTGGCTGGCCGCGGGATGAAGCCCCGGGCCGCCTGGCCGCACGTATTGCGGGCATGCCCGTACGGGCATGCCCGCGCCGTTTCGGCACGCCACGACGCTGACCCTCCAGAGGCGCGTGAGTTCCCGCTCGCATCCCCCAATGTCCGACCGGCCCGCGCGGCGTATGGTGTTTTCACCGAGCGCGACGTTGCGTTTTTTTCGCGGCGTTGCACGAGGTCAGGAGCTTTCGAACCCCACGTTCCGTGGGGTTCTTTTTTGGTGCAGGCTCCGACACAGGGGATCCGCTTCGCGCCGTGACGATGCGCAGTGGCGACCCCGAAACGAATGGAAGAGATGCTCGATTCACTGTGGCCCCTCATCACTGCGCCCTGGACGCTCGCGCCCGACACGCTGCTCGGCGCGGCGGTGCTGGCCGTGATCGCCGCGTTGGCGGGCGAAGCGGTGTGGCGCCTGCTGCGCTGGCCGCGCTTGGTGGGCTACGCGCTGGTGGGCACGGCACTGGCGATCGCCGGGCGCGGCGCCGAGGGCAACGAGCCTGCGCTGCGAGTGGCCATCGACGGTGCGCTGGCCTTGCTCCTGTTCGAGGCCGGCGCCCGGCTGCGGCTGCGCTGGCTGGTGAGCAACCCATGGTTGCTGGTGACCAGCATCGCCGAGGCGCTGCTGGCCGGCGTAGCTGTCATGGTGGTGCTCACCGCGCTCGGCCTCGGGGCCAACGTGGCCACGCCGCTGGCGATCCTGGCCGTGTGCGTGTCGCCTGCCGTGCTGCAGCGCGTGGTGGGCGAACTGCATGCGGCCGGCCAGGTGACCGAGCGGCTTCTCGCGCTGGCGGCGCTGAACACGCTGTATGCCGTGCTGGCGATGAAGCTGCTTTCCGCCGGCCTGCTGCTGTCGGACCCGCGCACCTGGCTCGATGCGCTGTCGCCGGTGCTGTTCTCTTTCTGCGGTTCCATCCTGCTGGGTGCGGCGCTCGGCGAAGGGCTGGCACTGATCGCACGCCGGTTCGACCTGCGCGACGACAACGCGATGGTGCTGCTGCTGGCCGCCGTGCTGCTGGCGCTGGTGCTGGCCAAGACGCTGCAACTGTCGGCGCTGCTGGTGCCGTTGCTGGCCGGCATATGGCTGGCCAACCGCAGTGAACGGCCCTGGGTGTGGCCGCGCCATTTCGGCAGCGCGGGCAGCGTGCTGGTGCTGGTGATGTTCGTGGCGGTGTCGTCGGCCTGGACCTTCGAAGCACTGTCGGCTGCCGCCGGCCTGGCCCTGGCCCTGGTGGTCGCTCGGGCTCTGGCCAAGGGCCTGGCCGTGCTGGCCACGGCACGGCCCAGCGGCCTGGGACTGCGCCAGGCCGCCTGCCTGGCCGTGAGCCTGACGCCGATGTCGGCCACTGCCTGGGTGCTGGCCATGGACTTCTCGGCCCAGCATCCGGAAACGGGGACGCGCCTGATGCCCGTGATGCTGGCGGCGATCGCGATGCTGGAGCTGGCGGCACCGCTGGTGGTGATGGCGGGCCTGCGCGCCGCCGGAGAGGTGGATCGTCAACCCCCTCGCCCGGAGGCCCTGCGATGAGCCTGGGTGAATTCGCGACGTCCCGCAGCTTCACGCTCGGCGTCGAGCTGGAACTGCAGATCGTCAACCGGTACGACTACGACCTGGCGCCCGGTGCAGCGGACCTGCTGCGCCTGACCGGCCGCCGCAAGCTGGCGGCCGATGTCAAGCCGGAGATCACCAGCTCGATGATCGAGCTGTCCACCGGCATCTGCGAGCGCCATCGCGACGTCATCGACCAGTTGCACGAGGTGCGCGACGCGCTGGTGGAGGACGCCGGGCGCCTGAACCTGCGCCTGGCCGGCGGCGGCACCCACGCATTCCAGGACTGGAGCCGGCGCCGGATCTTCGACACCCCGCGCTTCCAGCAGGTGTCGCAGCTGTATGGCTACCTGTCCAAGCAGTTCACGGTGTTCGGCCAGCACGTGCACATCGGCTGCCCCGGCCCCGACGAGGCGCTGTGGCTGCTGCACGCGATGAGCCGATTCGTGCCGCACGTGATCGCGCTGTCGGCGTCATCGCCCTACGTCCAGGGCACGGACACCGGCTTCCAGTCGGCAAGGCTGAATTCGGTGTTCGCTTTCCCTCTGTCAGGTCGATCGCCTTTCCATCTGACCTGGGACGAGTTCAAGGTGTACTTCGAGAAGATGCGCCGCACCGGCGTGGTCGACTCGATGAAGGACTTCTACTGGGACATCCGCCCCAAGCCGGAGTACGGCACGATCGAAGTGCGCGTCATGGACACGCCGCTGACCGTCGAGCGCGCCGCCGCGATTGCCGCCTACCTGCAGTGCGTGGCGCGCTGGCTGGCGCGCGACCGCCCCTTCGAGCCGCAGGAAGACGACTACCTCGCCTACACCTACAACCGGTTCCAGGCCTGCCGGTTCGGACTCGACGGCGAGGTGGTGGACTCGCGCACGGCCGAGCACCGGCCCCTGCGCGAGCTGATCCTCGAGACCCTGGCCGCCGTGGAAATGCATGCCATCGAGCTGCACGCCGAGCGGGGCCTGGCCCTGGTGAGGGAGGCGCTGACGCAGCCGCTGGGCACCGATTCGGCCTGGCTGCGTGCGGTCCAGGAGCGCGAGCAGTACCTGCCCGAGGTGGTGCGGCAGCAGTGCCTGCGCTTCGAAGGCGTGCAGGCCTAGTCGCGCAGGGCCTGCGCGTCAGTCCTGCCGCACGTCGGCGACGGGCTTGCTGCCGAAGTCGTCGTGCAGCAGGAACCCCACGAGTCGTTCGGCGGCCGCCTCGGGAGCATCGAGCCGGCCTTCGGTCTTCATCTGGCGGAAGTTGGCGACATCCGGGAAGGCCGCCGCGTCGGCGCTGCGAAGCTGCACCTGCATGTCGGTGTCGATGACGCCCGGCGCCAGCGAGCACACGCGGGCGCCGTTGGGCTGCAGGGCTTCTTCCAGCGCCTGGGCCCGGGCGAGGTGATCGAGCCCGGCCTTCACCGCGCAGTACGGCCCCGACGAGGCCATCGCACGACGCCCCAGTCCCGACGACACGTGCAGCACACGCCGCATGCCGGACCAATCGCGGGTGGCGCGCAGGAACGCTGCCGACAGGAGCAACGGCGCCTCCAGGCCCACCCGCGTGGCCTGCGACAGCAGGGCCAGGTCGGTGTCGGCCAGCGGTGCCGGCGGCGTCAGCAGGGCCGCGTTGTTGATCAGGCTCGCGCTCGCGAAGCGCGTTGGGCCGAAGCCTGCAAGCCATGCGCCCAGCCGCTCGGCCACGGGCCGGGGATCGGACAGATCCACCTCCCACTGTTCGATGCCCGCCGGAGCTGCAGGCGCCTGCCGCGACAGGCCGAGGACCGCATGGTCCGGCATGGCGGCCAGGCGAGCGGCCACGGCACGGCCCAGGCCGCGCGAGGCGCCGGTAACGATGAAGAGGTGCGCTGTAGTCATTCGGCAAGCATACGCGGCGCGCCAGGGCACCCGGCCGCGCCGCGGCCGGCCGTCGGCACAGGCGCCAGATTGGCGCCAGGCGCCTCAGGCCGTCACGGCCAGCGCATACCGCGCGGCCAGGTCACCGTCGGCCGTGCCCGCAAAGGGCGCGGTCACGGCGGCGCGGTCGGCAGGGTCAAGCCGGGACCAGACGAAGTCGCGCCCATTGCCCGGGTCGCCCTCGACATAGAGCTGGGTCGTCAGCAGTTCGCGCGCGCCGAGCTTCACCTTCACGTGGATGTGCGGCGCACGGCTGCCATAGGCCACGGGGCGGATGGTGCGGAATCGCCAGCGCCCCTGGGCGTCGGCCTCGACGCGGCCAAAGCCCTGGAACGCGCGGTCAGCGCGGTCGCCGTCGCCTGGATGGTGATAGCGCCCCTGGTGATCGCACTGCCAGATCTCCACCGCCGCGCCGCGCAGCGCGCGTCCGTCCAGGTCGGTCACGGTGCCCTCGACCCAGGCCGGGCGCCCCTGCGTGTAACGCATCGCCCCGTGGGCCAGCAGGTCGCTGTCGCGATCTGCCGGCAGCGCCAGTGGGTAGAACGGGCCTTCGGTCTGGGCCGGCGTCGGGCGCAGGCGCCCACCGGACTGCGCGCGAGCGCCCAGGTGCATCGCGGGCAGCGCCACGAAGGCTGCGCTCAGGCCCAGCAGGTTGCGGCGGTGGCGAATGGGCTGCGGCATCGGGGTTCTCCTGCGCAAGGGTCAGGGGGGACTGTCGCGATCTTCGTACAACCAACCCGGCACCATGCAGGCCCGCCCTAGAAAGGCACCGGACTCGACAGGGCCAGCATCGCCCCGGTGACCGGATGCACCAGCCTGAGCTCGCAGGCGTGCAGCAGCAGCCGCGGCTCGATGTCGGCGTCGTGGCCATACAGCGCGTCGCCGACGATGGGGTGTCCGATCGCGTGCAGGTGCACGCGAAGCTGATGCGACCGCCCCGTCACCGGCTCCAGCGCGAGCCGGGCCCGCGGCCGGGACGGGTCCCGCGACAGCACGCGCCAATCGGTGCGCGACGGCTTGCCCTGCTCCAGGTCGACACGCTGACGCGGCCGGCGCGGCCAGTCTGCCGCCAGAGGCAGATCGACACAGCCGGCATCGGCGTCGGGCTGGCCGTGCACCACCGCTTCGTAGCGCTTGCCCACGCGGCGTTCGGCAAACGCCAGCGACAGCGCACGCTGCAGGTCGGGTCCGCGGGCGAACAGCATCACGCCCGAGGTCGCTTCGTCGAGACGGTGAACCACCCTCGCGTCGGCAAACACAGCCTGCAGTCGCGCGGCGACGCAGTCGAGCTTGTCCGGGCCGCGCCCCGGCACGGCCAGCAGCCCCGCAGGCTTGTCCACCGCCAGCAGCGCGTCATCGCAGTACAGCAGCTTGAGGTCTTGCACGCACCGGATTGTCCCGCCGGGGCCCGATGCCCCGACGCGGGCAGGCGCGCCGGGGCTCCACCACAATTGCCTTCCATGAGCTCCTACGCATGGCGTGCCCTGGCGCGGGCACTGACGGCCGCCGCCCTGGCACAGGGGGCCGCACAGGCCCAGACCCCTGCCCCCCTGCCCTCGCCGGAACCCGCGCCCGCGCCTTCCCGGGCCCCGCTGCCTGCGCCCGGGCCGGCATCGGCGCCGGCGCCCGATGTGCCTGCCGGACCGCAGCGGGTCGAGATCACCGGTCAGCGCGGAGACGACGCCACGCAGCGCCGCCTTTCCACCGCAGCCAAGATCGTGATCGGCCGCGAGGACATCGAGCGCTTCGGCGACGCCAACACCCTGGAAGTACTCAAGCGCCTGCCAGGCGTCACCGTGCCCGGCGCGCCCGGCCGCGGCGGCAACCCGCGCATGCGCGGCATGGCCGGTGGCTACACCCAGATCCTGGTGGACGGCGAGCGCATCGCGCCCGGCTTCTCGCTCGACTCGATCCCTCCCGAGCAGATCGAGCGCATCGAGATCCTGCGCGCGCCCACCGCCGAAACCGGCGCGCGCGCCATCGCAGGCACCATCAACATCGTCCTGCGCGAGGGATTCCGCAAGCGCCTGAACGACCTGAACCTGACTCTGGCCGCCGAAGGCGACCACGTGTCGCCCTCGCTGTCCTGGACGCGCAACGACACGTTCGGTCCCTGGATCGTCAACGGTTCGCTGTCCCTGTCCGATCGACGCACCGTCACGCCGAGCCGCAGCGACCGCCTCGACACCGACCTGGCCACTGGCGTGCCTGTGCTGGAACGCACGGGCCTGTTTCGCAGCGAGGACCAGCGGCGCGGACTGCATGCCAGCGCCCGGCTGCAGTGGCGCGACGAGCAGGGCACGAGCCTGATGCTGATGCCGCTGCTGATCGCCAGCGACGGCAGCAATCGCGGCCGCGGCACGATCGACCAGACCCTCGGCGCCACGCCCCCCGAGTTCGCCCGCAGCGACACCCTCACCGAGGGCCGGTTCCGCCTGGCGCGCCTGAACGCCAACGTCAACCACCGGCTCGGCGCGGGGCCGCGGCTGGAATGGAAGGCCGGCTTCGGCGACGCCCACTGGCGCGGCGTCCAGCACCGCGAGGAGTTCGACGCCGCCGATGCGCTGCTGCAGACCTACGACGAGAACACCGACAGCCGCGACCGCAACGCCACGCTGAGCCTGAAGGTGGCGTCGCTGCTCGGCGACGGCCACCAGGCGGTGGGCGGTGTCGAACTCGAACGCAATCGTCGGCTGGAAAGCAAGACCACGCTGCGCGACGGCGTGCCCCAGCTCACCGAGTTCGGCGAGAACCTCGAAGCCACGTCCAGCCGCTACGCCCTCTACGCGCAGGACGAATGGACGGTCAATCCGCAATGGTCGGTTCATGCCGGGCTGCGCATCGAAGGCATCACCACCCGCGGCGAAGGCGCAGACGGCAGCGTGGGCAGCAACCGCAGCCGCGTCACGACGCCGCTGCTGCATGCGGTGTGGAAGCCATCGGCGGCATCGCGCGACCAGGTGCGCGCCAGCCTGACCCGCAGCTACCGTGCGCCTTCCCTGGGCCAGCTGATCGGCCGCCCCTCGCTCAATCGCGTCGACCCTGCGCCGGGACCGAACAGCGAACTGTCGGCCGACAACGCAGGCAATCCTCTGCTCAGACCCGAAGTCGCGCTTGGCCTGGACCTGGCGGTCGAACGCTACCTGTCCGACGGCGGCGTGCTGTCGGCCAACCTGTTCGTGCGCCGCATCGGCGACCTGATCCGCAACGTGGTGGCGCTGGAGGACGTGAGCTGGTCGCCCGGCCAGCCTCGCTACGTGTCACGGCCGCAGAACATCGGCGACGCGTTGTCGCGCGGCGTCGAACTGGAGGCCAAGTTCAGGCTCGATCAGCTCGTGGACGACGGCCCGCGCACCGAGGTCCGGGCGAACATGTCGCTGTTCAGCTCGCGCGTGGACGGCGTGCCTGGCCCGGACAACCGCCTGGCCGAGCAGCCCGGCGGCACGCTCAACCTGGGCGCCGACCACCGCTTCCGCGGCACGCCGTTCACGCTCGGGGCCAACGTCAACCACACGCCCGGCTACCGCACGCGCCTGGACGCCGACCGCACCGTGGTGCAGTCGGAGAAGACCGTGGTGGACGCCTATGCGGTGTGGGCCCTCGGCACGGACACCAAGCTGCGACTGTCCCTGTCCAATCTGCTGTCGCCCGACACCTCGAACACCACGCGGGTGCAGAGCCAGGGACTGGAGCAGTCCAACCGCACCACGACGCGGTCCTGGCTCAACGCGCAGTTGCGCCTGGAGATGAAGCTCTAGGCGCGGCTCCTTCTGCGCTACGCTTGCGCCCTTTTTCAAGCCCGAGGGGCCTTTCCTTGTTCGCCTTCTTCGAACGGCTGATCCCGCCCTACCCGGAAGCGCAGGTGCGCCCCGCGCCCGACCGACTGCTGCCTTTCCTTTGGGCCTGCACGGCCGGGCTGCGTCCCCATCTGCTGGCCATGACGCTGCTGGCGGCGGCCATCGGCGCGTTCGAGGGGCTGATGTTCGCGTTCCTGGGCCGCATCGTCGACTGGCTGTCCGCGGTGCCGCCGGGCGAACTCTGGCAGCGCCACGGCCACACGCTGGGCTGGCTGGCGGTGGCCCTGGGGGCGAGCCTGGCATTCACCTGCGCGTGGGCGCTGCTGCGCTTCAACACGATGGCCGGCAACTTCCCGATGCGCCTGCGCTGGCAGTTCCATCGTCTTCTGCTCGGCCAGAGCATGAACTTCTACCAGGACGAGTTCGCCGGCCGCATCTCCACCAAGCTGATGCAGACCGCGCTCGCGGTGCGCGACTGCTGGATGGCCATCTCGGACATCCTCGTCTATGTGGTGGTGTACTTCATCACCCTGATCGGCGTGCTGGCAGGTTTCGACGTCTGGCTGCTGGCACCGTTCCTGGGCTGGCTGGTGCTCTACGTCGGCGCGCTGTGGTACTTCGTGCCGCGGCTGTCGAAGGTGGCCAAGGAGCAGGCCGACGCGCGCTCGATGATGACCGGCCGCATCACCGACGCCTACACCAACATCGCCACCGTCAAGCTGTTCTCGCATACGCACCGCGAGGCGTCCTATGCGCGTTCGGCGATGGGCGAGTTCCTGGGCACCGTGCACCAGCAGATGCGGCTGGTGACGATGATCGATCAGATCAACCAGGCTTTGTCGGTGCTGCTCATCGGCAGCTCGATGGCCCTGGGCTTGTGGCTGTGGTCGCAGGGACAGGTCGGCGTCGGCGCGTTGGCGGCATCCGGCGCGATGGCCCTGCGCCTGAACGGCATCGCCCACTGGATCATGTGGGAGCTGGCTTCGCTGTTCGAGCACATCGGCACCGTGGCCGACGGCATCGGCATCCTGTCGAAGCACCAGAGCGTGGTGGACCTTCCCGGCGCGGGCAGGCTCGAGGTGTCCCGAGGCGAAGTGCGCTTCGACGCCGTCGGCTTCCACTACGGCACCGAGGCCGCTCCGACTCGGCACGTGATCGACGACCTGTCCCTCACCATCCGTCCGGGCGAGAAGATCGGCCTGGTCGGCCGCTCCGGCGCGGGCAAGAGCACGGTGGTCAACCTGCTGCTGCGCTTCTACGACATCCAGCAGGGACGCATCCTGATCGACGGACAGGACATCTCCGCGGTCACGCAGGACAGCCTGCGCGCCAGCATCGGCATGGTCACGCAGGACACGTCACTGCTGCACCGGTCGGTGCGCGAGAACATCGTCTACGGCAGGCCCGACGCCGACGACGAGCAGGTGCGTTCCGCGGCGAAACGGGCCGAGGCGCACGAGTTCATCGAGACCCTGGTCGACCCCAAGGGCCGCAAGGGCTACGAGGCCCATGTCGGCGAACGCGGCGTCAAGCTGTCGGGCGGCCAGCGCCAGCGCATCGCCATCGCCCGCGTGATGCTCAAGGACGCGCCGATCCTGCTGCTCGACGAGGCCACCAGCGCGCTGGACAGCGAGGTCGAGTCCGCGATCCAGGCCAGCCTGTATCGGCTGATGGAAGGCAAGACGGTGGTGGCGATCGCGCACCGGCTGTCGACCATCGCGGCGATGGACCGCCTGGTGGTGATGGACAAGGGCCGCATCGTCGAACAGGGCACGCACCGCGAGCTGCTTGCGCGTGGCGGCATCTATGCGCGGCTGTGGGAGCACCAGAGCGGTGGCTTCCTCGGCGACGAGGCCGACGACGAAGCCACGCCGGCGGTCCCGGTCAACCCCGTGGAGCCCTCCGATGCCCTCCGTTGACCCCTTCGGCTGGGCTCTCGTCGGCCCCGGCAACATCGCGCGCCGCTTCGCCGCGGCACTGCGCGGCGTGCCCGGCACGCGGCTGGCCGCGGTGGCCGGCCGCGACGCGGCGCGCGCCGAGGCCTTCGCACGCGAATGGACTGCGCCAGGGTCGTCACCGGCCGTGCACGGCACGGACCTGGCCGACATGGTGTCGCGCGACGACGTGCAGGCCGTCTACGTCTGCACGCCCCACCCCCACCACGCGGCAGCCGTGCGTGCGGCGCTGCTCGCCGGCAAGGCCGTGCTGTGCGAGAAGCCGCTGACACCCTTCGGCGCCGCGACGCGGCCGCTGGTGGCGCTGGCCGCCGAACGCGGCGTGTTCCTGATGGAAGCCGTGTGGACGCGCTTCCTGCCGGTGTACGGCCAGGTCCGCAGCTGGCTCGACGCCGCCGAGATCGGCGCCGTGCGGGCGATGTGCTCCGACTTCGTGATCGACCGTCCGCCGCGCCCCGGCGACCGCCGCTACACCGCGGCGCTGGGCGGCGGCGCGCTGCTGGACATCGGCATCTACAACATCACGGTGTCGCGCATGGTGCTGCCCGGGGTGCAGGTGCAGGGCTTCGACGTGCGCGCCAAGCTGGGTGACGACAAGGTGGACGTTCAGCTCGCGGCCACGCTGGACTTCGGCGACGGCCGCACGTCGCAGTTCAGCTGCGGCTGGTTCGGCAACGGCGCCAACGAGTTCCGCATCCAGGGCGAGCGAGGGCGAATCGTGGTCCACGGGGGCGGCTTCTGGCAGTCCACCGCCGCCACGCTGGAACGCGATGGCGCGCCCCCGATCACCGTGCAGGCCCCGTTTCGCGTCAACGGCTTCGAGTACGAGATCGAGGAGGCGATGCGCTGCGTGCGTGCGGGCCTGACCGCCAGCCCGGTGCTGCCGCCGGCGGAGTCGCTCGCCGTGGTGGACCTGATGGACGCGATGCGCGAGCGCATCGGCGTGCGCTACCCCTTCGAATGACGGGCCGGCGCGGTCCGTATCATCGCGGCGCATGATCCGCCCCGTCCGTACCCTGCTGCGCATCTTCGCCACCGGCGCCCTGGCCGCTCTGCCTCTGGCCGCCACGCTGCTGATCTTTGCGTGGGCCGCGGGCGTGCTGATCAAGTGGCTGGGCCCGGACAGCGTCGTCGGCCGCACGCTGGTGTCGATCGGCCTCGGTGTCGGTGCCTCGGAAGTGGTGGGTTACGCCATCGGCGTGGCCATCGTGGCCGCGGCGATCTTCGGCCTGGGCCTGCTTGTGGAAGCGGGGCTTCAGCGCGGTCTGGCCGCCGCGGCCCATGCGCTGCTGTCGCGCATTCCGCTGGTGGGTTCGGTGTACGACCTGATCCAGCGCATGGTCGGCCTGCTGCGAAGCAGCGAGTCCGGCGACGGACGCGGCCTGAAGTCGATGAGCGCGGTGTGGTGCCATTTCGGCGGCCCCAGCGCGCAGGGCAGCAGCGCGGCGCTGGCGCTGCTGGGCAGCGATGTGCCGGTGCTGGTCAACGGCCAGCGCTGCCTGGCGGTGCTGATCCCCACGGCGCCCGTGCCGGTGGGCGGCGGCCTGCTCTATGTGCCCGAGGCCTGGATCACGCCCGCGGACATCGGCGTCGAGGCCGTGACCAGCATCTATGTGTCGATGGGCCTGACTTCGCCGCAGTACCTGCCGCGTGCCGACGGCACGACGGCAGCGCCGGTCGCCATCAAGGCCCCTGAAAGCCCCCCGCCCGCAGCGTGACCACCAGCGTGTCGCGGTGACCGGGCCGCGAGGGATCCTGCGGCTGGATCGGCGTCGTCTCGTGGATGACGCGGCTGTCGTCCAGCAGCAAGGCGCTCCACGGCTCGGTGAGCGTGAAGCGCAGGCCGG
>WBZX01001555.1_pt1 | contig 17118 bp, 12 predicted proteins | sample 5204211 | NCBI WGS metagenome assembly WBZX01 (sample SAMN12344362, study PRJNA552823) | activated sludge metagenome | biome: Activated sludge suspended growth; feature: Nitrification reactor; material: Wastewater; isolation source: activated sludge from nitrification reactor of wastewater... | reverse complement strand
GCCATCGATCTCGATACACCGCCTGAACGGCAACCGTTGCATGCACTCGTTCAGGAAGAAGCGCCCATGCTCCTCGGTGTACGGGTGCGGAAAGGCATCACTCAGGAACGCAGCGATGGTAGGGTCGTTGGCATACTTCACCACCGAAGGCAGGTCTTCCAAGGTGAATGGACGCAACGTGAAGCGCTCGGCGGACATGGACTAGTGCTTGGGTGGTTTCGCCGATAGCTCGAATTCCAGCGTAGCGCCGTTCATGAGGTCGCCGTGGCGAAGCATGCGGTCCTCCATCACACGGCCGTTGAGCCTCACCGACCGCACATACTTGTTCTTCGGCCCTTGCCCTTTCGCGATCACGGTGAACGTCTTCCCGTTCGGCAGCGGGATCTCTGCACGATCCACGATAGGTGCGCCCAGTTCGTAGGTATCGCTTCCTGGGCTTATCGGATAGAAACCCAACGCGCTGAAGATGTACCAAGCGCTCATCTGGCCGCAATCATCGTTGCCGCTCAGACCATCGGGCTTGGGCTTGTACATGATGTCCAGCACATCGCGCACGCGTTTGCCGGTCATCCACGGACGGTCGCTGTAGTTGTAGAGATAGGGCACATGGTGACTCGGTTCATTGCCATGCACGTAGTTGCCCATGATGCCGTCGCGCGTGATATCCTCGGTCTTCTCGAAGTACTTATCCGGCAGTTCCATTGTGAAGAGTGAGTCGAGATGCTCGCGGAAGCGAACCCAACCGCCCATGATCTGTACGAGTTCCACCGTTCGATGCGGCACATAGAGGCTGTAGTTCCACGCGTTGCCTTCGATGAAGCCTTTTTGATGGGTGTCCAGCGGATCGAATTCAGCGAGGAATGTGCCGTTGATCATCCGTGGGCGCATGAAGCCGGAGGTTGGATCGAAGACATAGACATATGTCCCGCTTCGTGTCCGGAACTCGGTCGCAATGGCCTCTTCACGCATACGACTGGCCATGCGCGCGATGCAGTGATCATCATAGGCATACTCCAGTGTCTTCGATACGCTGGCCCCACTTCGGTCCTCCGGCACGTAGCCCAGATCGATGTAGTCCCCAAGCCCTTCGAAGCTGCGGTGCCGCGCCGTGGCGACGCACGCATCCAAGGCATGATCCGCATCGAACCCCGTGATCCCCTTCGCATGCGCATCGGCGATCACGCTCACCGCATGGTAGCCGATCATGCACCAGTTCTCGTTGGCGTGGTGGCTCCAGATGGGCAACATGTGGTGCGCGCTTTGGTCGTAGTGAGCCAGCATGGAGTTGATGAGGTCCGAGGAGCGCTCGCGCTGGATGATGTTGAAGAGCGGGTGCAGCGCGCGGTAGGTGTCCCACAGTGAGAAGGTGCCGTGGTTCACAAAGCCCTCGGCTCGGTGGATGTTCTGATCGAGGCCTCGGTACTGCCCATCCACATCCTGGTATACCGTGGGCGATAGACAGGCGTGGTACATGGCCGTGTAGAAGTTGGTGAGCACCTCAGACCGTTCGCTCTCGATACGGACACGCTCCATCTCTTTCTCCCACGCGGACTGTGTTTCCAACACCACACGATCGAAGCCCCAGTGCGGCACCTCTGTCTCCATGTTCTTCAGCGCGCCGTCAGTGCTCACACTGCTCAGCGCCACCTTCACCAGTAGGCGCCCATCCGCCGGTAAGTCGAAATCGAACCAGGCCCGCAGCTGCTTGCCTGCCATCTCGGGGAAGTCCTTCGTCTGATCGAACTTCCGCCAGAAGCCGCGGTACTCCGTGGGCCGCGCATCCATATGCTGGCCATAGTGCGTGATCGACTCGCTGAAGGCCATGGCGAAGTAGACCGTGCGTGTGCGTCCCCAGCCGTTGGTCTGCCGGTAGCCGGTCACGAGCGTATCGTTCTCGACGCGAACGAAGGTCCACACGTTCTTGTCCGCGTGGTTGTAGATGCCGTGCACCAAGTCGAGGATCACGTGCGCGCTATCGAGGTGCGGAAAGGTGTAGCGATGCAAGCCCACGCGTGTGGTGGCCGTCAGTTCGGCCTTGATGTCGTGATCATCGAGCATCACCTGATAGTACCCGGGTTGCGCCTCTTCCCGCTCGTGGCGGAAGCGCGAACGGAACCCGCTGTCCGGCGCAGCGGACGTTCCGGGGTTCAGTTGGAGCCTGCCTTGCGTGGGCATCAGCAGTATGTCGCCGAGATCGCTATGGCCCGTGCCGCTGAAATGCGTGTGACTGAAGCCGACGATGGTGCTGTCGTCGTACTGGTAGCCGGAGCAGGTGCTGTACACCTTGCCGTTGTACTTGCCATCCACCGCGTACGGTATCGTATCCGTGTCCGGGCTCAGTTGCACCATACCGAAAGGTGCGGTGGCCCCCGGATACACGTGGCCCATGCGCTGCGTACCGATCATGGGGTCCACGTACTTCAACAGGTCGAACATCGGAGCCTGTGCCCAGATGACGCGGGCAGCTAGTAGCAGAACAGCGGTGGCGAGCGTGCGCATGGTAGTTACCACAAGGATACTGGCTGTCAGGAAGCCATGCACACGCCCGACCTTTGTACCGCCCGCCTAGCTCCATCAGGATATGGCGGGAACCGATGACCAGACGTACTGTGGAGGCTGTGCTGCCTCCTCCCGCCCCACACATGGTGGGCGATGGGTTCCGCGTGAGCAATTTCTTCCCAAGTGGTTACAGCATGGCGCAGGACAGGCTGAGCCCGTTCTTCCTCATGGACTACAACACACCGGTCGAATTCAGTCCGCGTGAGCATCCCCGTGGTGTTGGCGTTCACCCGCATCGGGGCTTCGAAACGGTCACCTTCGCCTTCAAAGGCAAAGTGGCCCACCATGATAGCGCCGGACACAGCGGCGTGATCGGCGAAGGCGATGTGCAGTGGATGACAGCCGGCAGCGGTGTGCTCCATAAGGAGTACCACGAACAGGAGTTCTCCCGCACCGGCGGGCCCTTCCACATGGTGCAGTTGTGGGTGAACCTGCCTGCCAAGCACAAGATGGAAGCCCCGCGCTACCAACCCATCACGCGTGCGGACATGACCCGCGTAGCGCTGCCGGATGGGGTGAGCGAAGCGTACATCGTAACGGGTGAGCTATTCGGCGCACGCGGCCCGGGCAAGACCTGGTCACCCATCATCGCGGCAGTGGTGAAGGTGGGTGCCGGTGGCGAGGCGACCTTCTCATTGCCTGCGACCTTCAACAGCACCCTGCTCCTGGTGGAAGGCGCCGCGAACGTGAGCGGCAGCGAAGCGCCAGCGGACCACCTCGTTGTCTTCCGCAACGACGGCGATGAGGTGAACGTGAAGAGTGCGAATGGCGCCACCCTGCTCGTATTGAGCGGTGAGCCGCTGAACGAACCCATCGCGGCCTACGGTCCATTCCTCATGAACACGCACGAAGAACTCGAACAGGCCTTCCGGGATGTGGCCGCTGGCAAATTCGGCGTGCTGGAAGAGTGAGCGCTCGCCCTTTCGGGGCGTGACGTCGAAGTGGATACCAAGGGGCCGACTTCCTTCCTGGAGGTAGGCCCCTCACTTTCTTTCCCCTTCACCTTCGAGAGGCGGCTACTCCGCGACGCGATCTTCCTGTTCGTCGAAAGAGCCGGTACCGCGCCGCAACATCACAAGTCGAGGGGCGTATCGCTGCCAAACCCACACCCCAGGAACCATGGAAAAGCGCACCCTCCTCCCCGTGAAGGCCCTTCTTTGTTCCACGGTATTGCTCGGCTCCGCCGCAGCCTTCGCAGCCACCCCGCCCTCCGGTGCTGAAGCTGTGGTCCTTACCGGTTGGCTGCATGTGGAAGGATACACCATGGCCGATGTGGTCGTGGAAGTGGAGGTGAACGGTACGATCGAAGTGGCCAAGGTCACGGAGAACGGACGGTTCGAGGTGACGCTGCCCGGAGACACCGAGGCCACCTTGCGCATCGAGAAACCCGGCCACCTGCCCAAGGAGATCACGGTGGACACGCGCAACTCCCGCGATGGCAAGCCCGGACAACGGCGCGTGCGTCATGTGAGCTTCGCGGTGATCATGCAGTTGGAGCGGCACATGGCGGGCCTGCGCTACACGGGTCCCGTTGGCAACATCGGTTTCGACCAGGGTGGCGGCTGCCTGGCCGTGGCCCACAACAAGGAACTCGTTCCCGCCTCGCGTCAGGCACCCATGGTGTTCTAGGCCCATCTGCACGACGAACAAGAAGGGGCATGCGTGTGCATGCCCCTTCTTGCGTTCACAGCGGTCGCAGCGTCAGAACCACGCGATCACCTTCAAGTTGAAGCGGCGCGGTGTGAGGTAATCGGGAATGGAATACTGTCTTCCGCTCACATCGGTGATCCACGTGTGGCTGATGGTATTGTCGATGTTGAGCAGGTTGAACACCTCGGCGGTGAGCCAGAGGTTATCGATGTGCTTGCGCCACCCGCGTGTGCTCTGTCCCTTGGCACCCAGGAATTGCTTGCTGAAACCGATGTCCACCCGCCGGTAGATGGTCGTGCGCAAGGTGTCGGCATAGCGCGTTTGGTTGGGCGGGCCGAACGGAAGTCCGGTGCCGAACACCAGGTTCAAGTGCACCTTGAAGGTCGGCCAGCGCGGCATCTCGTCCTGGAAGAACATGGCCACATTCACGCGTTGGTCAGTGGGACGCGGGATGAAGCCAGGCTCAACGCGGTCGCTATCGACTGCGACCGCATCGGCCGTGTACCCAGGGAAGATGGTATCGCCGGCAGCGTTGAACCGCCAGTAGTAGAAATCGTCCTTCAGGTCTTCGCGCGCGCTCATCACGCTCACGCCCATCCAGCTATCCACACCTTCGATGAACTGCCCGCTCAACTTGGTGTCCACCCCCATCGCGTAGCCCTTCGCGTTGTTGGTGCCGTAGTAGCGTATGCGCACGTTGTCCACTTCGTACGGGATCAGGTCGTCCATGTACTTGTAGTACGCCTCCGCAGTGAACTTGAACGGCCGCTCCCAGATCTCGAACATGCGGTCCATGCCCAACAGCATATGGATGCTCTGCTGCGCGCGGATGTCCGGGTTGAGCGTGCCATCGAAACGGCGCACTTCCCGGTAGAACGGCGGCTGGTAGTACAGACCACCGGCCAACCAGAAACTGTAGTCGCGGTCAATGGTATCGCCCGGCGCTATCACGCGCTTCCAACCCGGATGGAAGGTGAGGCGGGCCCGCGGGCTCGTCACCGTCTGTCCATTGTAGGTCCAGTGCTGCGCGCGTGCACCGGCGATCAATGTCCACCAGCGGCCATTGCCTTGCTCCCAGCGCCAGGTGTTCTGTAGGTAGGCGCTGGCCCGCGTGCTTTCCATGGCGAGGCTGGTCTTCAGCACATAGCCCAGTTCCAGGTCCTCCCCGGTGTTCAGGGGTGTGCTGTAATCCGCGCTATCCACCATGCTCCACTCGTTCAGGCGGTCGGTGATCACCTCATGCCGGGCATCAATCCCCCATTGCAGGTAGCTGTTGGGCAGTTGCATGTAGCCCTTGTGCGCCACCGTGTACACCGTGGCCTCGAGCGAATTGCGCGCATGATCCAGGAAGGTGCCCACACCTAGGTCACGCACCACTTCGCCGTACTGGCTGCTGTTGGGGTCTCGCTCCAACTCGCCCAGCAGGTATTGGCCTTGTACGGTGAAGGTCTCATCCTCATAGGTGCGGTAGGCGCTGCTCTGGAACTTGAGCAACGTGTTCTTGCCAGCCTTCACGTTGGCATTGAGCGCTCCGAAGAAGGTCTCGAACTGCGTACGCTCCTGACCGTCGAAGTAGACGGTGAACCGAAGTGCCTGGTTGAACGGGCCGAACTCCGTCTCCCGGTTCGTGGGCACCACGTTGTAGCGGTTGCGGGAATACAAGCCCAGGAAGCCCAATTCGACCTTGTCGGTGAGGTCATAGGTCCAGTAGGTCTGGAGGTCGGCGTACACCGGGCGATACTCGCCCTTGGTATCCAGACCGCCCAACAGCAGTTGGTTGGTGCGGTAGCGGAACCCCGTGATCTGGCGGAGGCGCGAAGCCATCATCGTGTTCTCCACGTGCACCGCACCACCGAGCAAGCTGGCCATGGCGGTACCGGCGAAGGCCTTCGGTCGTTTGTAGTGTATATCGAGCACGCTGCTCATCTTGTCACCGTAGCGCGCTTCGAAACCGCCCGCACTGAACTGGAGGCGGTCTATCATGTCCGGGTTCGGGAAGCTCAATCCCTCCTGCTGGCCCGCACGCACGAGGAATGGACGGTACACCTCGATGTCGTTGACATAAACGAGGTTCTCATCGAAGTTGCCGCCACGCACGCTGTAGCCGCTGCTCAACTCATTGCGCATGACCACGCCGAGTTGACCGCCCAATAAGCTCTCGATGCCTCCCTGCGGCGACGGGTTGAAACGCGCGAGACGGGGGTCGATGCGCTCTAACCCCGTTTCCCGATCGGCTTGCGTGCCGCGCACATCCACGGCGCCCAGCGTGCGGAACTTCAACCGCACGTTCACGACGCGCTCTTCCCCTTCGTTCAACAACACCTGCTCCTCGTAGGCGTCCATGCCGGTGAAGCTCCAGCGCAGCGTTACGCTCCGACCCGCTGGAACGACCAGCCGGAAGTTGCCGTTGTCATCACTCGCGGTGGCCTCCCGCGTGCCCATGATGGAAAGGCCCGCTCCGGGAAGTGTGGCCCCGGTCTCATCGCGCACCACGCCACGCACCACGGCCGTGGCCTGCGCAACGGCACCGCCAGCGAGCAGCAGAAAGAGGAAGGAGAGTAGGGGGCGCATCAACGGGGCGGCAAAGTAACGGACGCGCCTTCGCTATGGTATGTGACGCCCTGGCCACTTATGACAACACCCCGGTCTTTGCGACCGGGGTGTTGCGCGACAGGGTCTCGGAAACCCGGTTCAGCCCAGCGTGGCCGTGAGCGTGATGGGCACGCTCTTGAGCAACTGGCTGATGGGGCAATTGGCCTTGGCATCCTCCGCGCACGCTTGGAACTGCGCAGCTTCGATACCGGGCACGGTGCCTTTCAGGTCCAGATGGATGCCCACCACGCCCATGCCCTCTCCCACCTTGTCCATCTTCACATTGGCGGTGCATTCGAGGTTATCGGCCGTGAAACCGGCGCCGTTCAGCACGAAGCTCAGCTTCATGGTGAAGCAGCTGGCGTGCGCTGCCGCGATGAGTTCCTCCGGGTTCGTTCCTGCCTTCCCGTCCTCGCTCACGAAGCGGGTGAGGAAACTGTGCGGCGTGTTGTTGAGCACTCCGCTGGTGGTGGAGACCGCTCCTGCTCCTTCCTTGCCCGTTCCCTTCCACGTGGCGGTGGCTTTGCGTGTGATGGCCATGTTCTTCGGTTCGTTTCAGTTGGTTGATGGTTCTATCCGATCGCTGCACGGGCACTACCCGGCAGCACTCATTTCTTCAGCAGTTTGAACGCGTGCGTCCACTGGTTGCGGGCGAAACCGGGGATGCACCACAACATGCACAGCGGCTCGATGGCCCGTGCACTTTCCACACCGCCCATGTCCTCGGTCTCCCAGCCGAACTGGTCCAGGATACCACGTACCTGTTGCTTGGCGTCCGCATCGTTGCCGCAGATGAACATGGTCGGCTTCACCCCACCGAGGTCGGGGTCCACCATGTAGGCATTGCCCACACTGTTGAAGGCCTTCACGAAGTGCGCACCGGGCACCGCGCGTTGCAGGCGTTCCATCAAGCTATCCTCCAGCGTGGTGAAGTAGTGGAGCACGCCGTTCGTGGGTGCTGCGTCCGCAATGGGGTTGGTGGTGTCGATGATGGTCTTGCCCTGCAGGTCCGCTGCGTCGCACATGGCGATGGCCGCCTCGGCGCCGGTGCCCTTGCTCGATAGCACGATGATATCCGCCCACGCACCCACTTCCTTGTGGCTGCCCACCTTCCCTTCGGGATTCTTGTCCAACCAGTCGGCCACCTTGTCCGGGTTGCGCGTGGCGATGGTCACCTGATGCCCATACTTGAGGAAACCGCTGGCGAGCACTTGCCCGACCATGCCAGTACCGAGGATGCCGATCTTGCTCATGGCGTTGGTTAAGGGGTGCGAAAGTAACCCCGTGTCAGGCCGCCCGGTTCGTAGCACCTTTGCGCCCATGACCGCGAACGACCCCCGTGCCGAGGCTTTCCTGCGCCTGCTGAAGATCATGGACGAACTACGTGAGCAGTGTCCGTGGGACCGCAAGCAGACCATGGAGACGCTACGGCCGCTCACGATCGAAGAGACCTATGAACTGGGGGATGCCATCCTGGAGAACGATGTGGATGGGGTGAAGAAGGAACTAGGCGACCTGCTCCTGCACATGGTCTTCTACGCGCGCATCGGCAAGGAGCAAGGAGCCTTCGACATCACCGACGTGCTCCATGGGATCTGCGAGAAGCTGATACACCGCCACCCGCACATCTATGGCGACGTGAAGGTGAGCGGCGAAGAGGAGGTGAAGGCGAACTGGGAGAAGATCAAGCTGGCGGAAAAGTCCAAGGACGGGAGTACCGAGAAGAGCGTGCTGGAAGGTGTGCCCAGAGGATTGCCCAGCATGGTGAAAGCCATACGCATACAGGACAAGGCACGCGGCGTGGGTTTCGATTGGGAGCACCGGGACCAGGTGTGGGAAAAGGTGCAGGAGGAACTGGCCGAACTGAAGCACGAAGTGGACGCCGCCAGCGACAAGCAACAGGACGAATTGGGCGATGTGCTCTTCAGCTTGGTGAACTATGCGCGCTTCCTGGGCATCGACCCGGACGAGGCGCTGGAGCGCACCAACCGGAAGTTCATCGCCCGCTTCCAATACCTGGAGCGGGAGAGCCGGAAGGATGGTAAGCAACTCGGATCCATGTCACTGGCGGAAATGGACATGTATTGGGAGCGAGCGAAGGGCGCCTCATAGCCGCAACCGACCTTATCGGACACCTGACGGGACCGATGTGGGGTAGATCGTTCAACCGTTACCTTGGCGTTGCCCTACCAACCAACGACCATGAAGCGAACCACTACCCTCCTGCTTTCCGCACTGTTGGCCACCCCGCTGCTCGCAGCCACTGGCGGCCCCGATGCCTACGGTTACACTTGGAAGGATAGCAACGAGCCGGATGGCCCGGTGTACAACTGGGTGGACATCACCACCACTGGCACGCTCATCACTGGCTTGGGAGACGATAACGTGGTGGGGCCGTTCGTGATGACCACCGACATGCCCTTCTACTGGTACGGCCGCAAGTTCATCTGGATCGGCAGCAACGGCTATGTTTCGTTCGGAGGCGGCAACATCGCATCGCCCTTCCCGGCCATACCGCAAGGCGGCGGAGTGAACGATTACGTGGCTGGCATGGCCACGGACCTCAACTTCCTGGGCACGGGCAACCAAGGCCGGTGTTACCTGTATGATGATGCCGACCAGACCATCGTGGCCTGGGTGGGCGTTCCCTTCTGGAATGCCGCCGCGCCTACCTATAGCGGAAGCAACACCTTCGAGATCATCCTGAACAAGCTGGACAGCTCCATCACCGTACAGTTCCAAGAGCAGCTTGGCACCGTTGCCAACGGCAGCCTCTCCCTGGGCATCGAGAGCGTGGCGGGCAGCATCGGTCTGCAGCACTCGCTCAACGCCTACCCGGCCGTCAACTATGCCATCCGCTACACCATGCCACCGGCTTCCACCTTGGAAGTGAAGGATGGCACCGTGCTGTGGAACACCGACCAAAGCAGTGGTGGCCTCTTCCGCTCCAAGAACGGACAGCCCTTCCAACTGACCAGCACAGCGGGTAATGTGGGCAACGTGGATCTTGCCAACTACACACTGCAAGGCCAGGTGTTCAATCCTGCGGGAACGGCCATTCTAAGTGACCAGGTGACAGTAGGCCTAACTGGTGCAGGTCTCGACACCACGGTGAACTTCTCGCCAACATGGACACCGACCGCAGCGGGTACGCATCGGTTCGTATCCACCGTGGGCGGTATCCCGGGCGAGCTTGTCCCCACCAACAATCAACTGACACAGGAGATCGTCGTCGTTGATACGACGACCGCCATCCAGGACCTGCGCTACCACGGCACCACGGACAATGGCGTCGGCATCGGCTGGGATGGTGGTAACGGCGGAGTGGGCATCTATATCAGGCCGCCGTACTATCCTGCTTACGCCACGCACACCACCATCCGCATCGCGAGCGACCTCGGTACCGCTGGCTACACCATCAAGGTGTTCGACGACGATGCGCCCGGCGGCATGCCCGGTACCTTGCTTGACTCTGTTCAGGTGCCCGTAGGCTCCGTGGTGGTAGGCGATCAGGTGCTGGCGCTGAGCGCACCCCTCACCATCACCAGCGGTGGTGTGTACATCCAGTGGTACATGCTGGGCGCCAACGTGAACATCGCCGTGGATGCCACGCCCCCCTTCTCGCTGCGCACCTATGAGGTCATCGATGGCATCTGGGCAGAGTACCGCGACCGCACCACGCAGGATTTCTTCCTGGGCCTGCGTCTGCAACAAGCACCGGTGTTCGACATCGGCTGTACGGGCTTCTTCGGACTTGCTAATGGGCAGGACGTAGGCGGACAAACGGCGGTGCGCACCTGGGTGAACAACTTCGGCAACCAACCCGTGAGCAATTTCACCGTGCATTATCGATTCGGCAATGGGCCCATCGTGGATCAGGTCTACAGCGGTTCCGCCATCGCACCCGGCGCGCAGACCCTTGTCACCTTCGGCAGCTACTTCGTGCCCACCGCCGATGTGAACGCCGACCTCTGCGCCTGGACCACCCTGGTGGACGATGCGAGCATGGACAACGACACGGCCTGCGTTTCCATACACAGCTATGTGGGCATGGAGGAACTGGAGGAACTCGGTGTCTCCATCGCCCCCAACCCCGCCGATGCCGACGTGCGCTTGAGCGGGCTCCCCACGGGAACATGGCAGGTGCGCCTGGTGGATGGTCGCGGGCGGGTGGTGCGTGACCTCGCCAGCAACGGTAGCGTCACCATCATCGGTGTGAGCGACCTGGCCAACGGCAACTACCAGCTGGTCATCAGCGATGGCCAGCATCACTATCGCGGCCCGCTGCTGGTGCAGCACTAGGCCCGCCACTTCCGGCTAACTTCGCGCGCCCCTTCCCCACCGGGAAGGGGCGCCTACGTAAGACCATGTCCAAGAACACCTCCATCCTGCTCATCATCTGGAACGTCGTCCTATCCGCCCTGGTGGCGTGGGGACTGTTCAAGAGCCCTTCCGCCCCAGCGGCAGCCGAACTCGCACCGGACGATACCGCCACCATTGCCGAAGCGATCCCCATGGTACGCGATACCGGTGCGTTGAAAGAAGCGCGCATCGCCTATTTCCGCATGGATAGCCTGCGCAGCAAGTACGAGCTGATCAAGGAGAAGGACCAGCGCTTCCAAGCCGAAGTACGCAAGCTGGAGAACGGTCTGCAGAGCGAGCAGGCCCGCGCCCAGCAGCGGTACCAAGAGCTCATGGAGAAGGACCATACCTACAGCACACAGGCCGAAGTGGCCAAGGATGAAGAGGAGTTGCAACGCCTGATGGCCTCTCTGCAGAACAAGCAGGCGGCAGGCGAACAGCGCATGGCCAAGATGGAGGCCGAGATGCTCACCGAGATCAGCAAGGAACTGGACGAATACCTGAAGGTGTACAACGCAGCGGCCGGCTTCGACTACATCTTCAGCATACAGGGTAGCGGCCAGATCTGGACCGGGAACACCGGCCTGGACGTGACCAACGAACTCGTTGCAGGTCTGAACGCCCGCTACCGCGCCAACAAAGCGAAGAAGTGAGCCCATGCACCCGCTGCAACATCGCAAGGAGGAGAACGTTGCCAGCTACATCATCAGCATGTGGCATCTGGAAGACCTGATGCGCGCCGCCGACCTGGACCTTCGCAAAGTGGAAGAGCGCCTGGTGGCCCCGTTGGGTGGTGATGAAGCGACGCGGGAGCAAATGCGCAACTGGTACGCGGACATCATCACCCGTATGCGCGCCGAAGGCATCGAGCGCACCGGCCACCTGACCGAAGTGGAGGAGGTATTGAACGAACTGGAGTTCCTGCACCGTTCGTTCATCGACGTGCTGGACGATGCGGAGTACGATGCGCTCTTCGCGAAAGCCGAGCCGGGCATACGCACCCTGCAACAACATGCTGGCGGTGACCCCGATGGCGTCATCGAGACCTGCTTCACCGCCATCTATGGAGTGATGGTGCTGAAGGCACAGGACAAGCAGGTGAGCAAGGACACGTTGGAAGCCGAAGGGCACATCCGGCGCCTGCTCGAACGCCTAAGCGTGCACTACAAGCAGATGCGTCGCCTCCCCGGCGTATCCATGAACTAGCAGCATGTCCGTGCGCTCCTCGTTGGTACGTGCTTTGACCAGCGGGCTGCTCGTGCGCAACCTACTCCTCACCATCCTTTTCGTCGCCGCTGCGATCCACTGCGGCGCGCAATCGAACGTTGGCACAAGCAACGGAAGGGTCGAGATCCTCAACGCCGACTCGTGGGAATTCGATGATGCCCTCGCGGCCGGTGCACAACGCCTGAAGGGGAACGTCCGCTTCAAGCATGCGGACGCGATCATGCGGTGTGACAGCGCACACCTGTACAAGGACCAGCGCGTGGACGCCTATGGACATGTGGCCATCGACCAAGGCGACTCCATGCACGTGGACGCCGACCGCTTGAAGTATGATGGGCAGCAGCGCCTCGCCCGGCTTGAAGGCGACGTGCGGTTGCGCAACGGTGATATGGAACTGACCACGCCCTCGCTGGACTATGACCTCCGCGCGCGAAAGGCCGTCTACGCCCAAGGCGGGCGGATCGTAAGTCAGCGCGAGGGGAACACCCTCACCAGCAGCGCAGGCACCTACCTGGCCGCACAACGCCGGTTCATCTTCAGCAGGAACGTGCAACTGGAGAACCCACAGCACAGCATCGCCAGTGACACCATGCACTACGTCACCTCATCCGGGGTGAGCGAGTTCTTCGGACCCACCACCATCACGCAGCGGCAGGCCACACGTCCGGGTACGAACGGAACCATCATACGCACCCTTCGGGGCGCATACGACACGCGGACGCAGCGTGCGCGTTTCACCCGGCGCTCCAGCGTGGAGAGCGATGGGCGCCTGCTGGAAGGTGACAGCCTGCACTATGACCGCCGCACTGGTCTCGGCGAAGCCTGGGGCAACGTATCCGTGGCCGATAGCAGCGGCGACGTGCGCGCATTGGGCGACCACGGACGATACTACGAGACGGAACAGCGTAGCATGATAACGGGTGGCGCAGAGTTGGTGATGCGCATGGGAACGGACACGCTCTTCCTCCATGCGGATACGCTATTCACCGCTCCGGATAGTGTAGGCAGGCGCATCACCGCGCGACGCGGCGTCCGTTTCTTCAAGAGCGACCTGCAAGGCGTCTGTGATACGCTGGTCCACAGTGATGCAGACAGCCTCATCCGCATGTACCATAGGCCCGCACTGTGGAGCACGGCGGACCAGATAACCGGTGATCACATCCGGATCCAACTGCGCAACGGCATGGCGCATACGCTCCACGTGGACAACAATGCCTTCCTGATGTCCGCCGCCGACAGCGTGCATTTCGACCAGGTGACGGGCACCACGCTCGTAGGTCACTTCCGCGACAATGCGCTGTACCGGCTGGATGCCGAAGGAAATGCGCGCACGGTCTACTTCGCGCGGGAGAAGAAGGAGGGCAAAGAAGTCGTCTTCGGTGTGAACCGCGCTGATTGCAGCCGCATCCAAGTAGTGCTCCGTGAAGGCAAGGTCGTTGGTGTGAGCTTCTTAGAACGACCGGATGCCGTGCTCTACCCGCTGGACAAGGCGCCCCCCGAGGAACTGCGGATGAAGGGTGCTGAATACCGTATCGACGAACGTCCGGTGGACCGCGCGGACATCTTTCGCCGCTAGACCCTACTCCACGCCGAAGGCCTTGAGGGTCTTCGCATCCAACTCCTGCTGCACCACAGCGGAAAGCTCGTCCACTTCCTGCTCCCTGCCATTCCCAACGTACTCGTTCGTGCCACGCATCACACGCGCGCCGCCGTAGATGGGTTTCTTGCGGTACGCTCCGAAGACGATCCCGTTGTCAACGAAGATGTTGTCCTGCACATAGGCGATACTGAGGTCCTTGGAAGCAAGCGCCAACCGGTTGCCTTGGAAGCGCGAGGCGCGTACGAGCACCTGGCTCGCCTCTCCCACGCTCATACCCTTGTCCATCATATTGCTGAACAGGCAACTCCACACGCTCACGCGCGCACCGCTCACATCCAACCCATCACCATTGCTGTCCTTGCGGCCACTGCGGAAGGTGCAATAGGAAACGGAACCCTTACAGCCGTCCAGATCCACCAGGTCCGCATGCCCATCTTGGAAGATGCAGTGGTCCAACTGGACCAGGCCTCCCTTGATATTGAGCAGGTCTTCACCGTGTGAATCGCTGATGATGCAATCGCTCAGGAGCGTGGTGCCTGCATTGTGGATGGCGAACATGCCGCTGAAGTAGACGCCGTTCAACCGTGCCTCACTGCCGCCGCTGAGTTGCAGTCCTGCGATGGAGCAACGCGTATCCCCATCACCGACCACAGCAAAGGTTCCGAACGGTACACCTTCTTCCGCCGGACGCACGAACACCGGGTTACGCTCCGTGCCCCGCACGAACAAAGGACCTTGGACCACCACGCTGCGTCCGGGTCCCAGCTCGAAACGAGCTCCCTGTTCGAGCACCACTTTGTACCCGTAGGGGATAGTGAGGTCCTCGCTGATCACATACCGTCCGCGGGGGAAGACGAGCGTATCCCCGGCCACCCGGGCTTTCGTGCGATCGGCGATACGGGCGAGCGTCTCCGTGTCGTGCACGGATGGCCAATAACGCGTGGCGGCGCCTTGCTCCGCGAACCCCTCGGCACCGCATGCACGGACCAAGGGCCGGTCCAGCGCATCGATCACATCCTTCTGTCCCCTTTCATCACCGATAAGGTCTTCTTGGATGCGTTGCGTTCGTGCCTGCGCCAATGCCAGCGACGATCCTTCCGCGAGGATGGGAAGCCACGCGCGGTCCATGGCGGCGAAGCGCTCCTTCATGCGCCACCGTTGTTCCGCGAAGCGCGACCATCGCGCTTCAAGGGCCTTTCGCACCTCGGCATCCTTCAGCAAAGCGGTGAAGAAGTCCAACGACCGTGCTTCGCCGGTGACGTGTTGATGCTCCTCGCGTGCATGGCGATAGATGGGTACGATGCGCCCCTTCGCCCAGTTGTAAGCGAACAAGTGCTCTTGGGAAAAAGGGTCCCCCTCGTTCTCCAACCATTCCATGAGCAGCATTCCCAACGCCGCATCCATGTCGACGATGTACGGCAACGAGCCGGACCGTCCTTGTGCGATATCCGCATAGGCCAGACCGAGCGTCCGTCGGAGCGCTGGCCCCGCGAGGGTATCATCCTCGAAGGCTGGGAATAAGTGATCGGGCCTGTTCGGATCATGTCCTTGCGTGAAGAGGCTCGACCCAGCGGCGCCCTGCTTCTCGAGGAAGTCCGTGTCGATACGCTCCTCTTTGACGTAGATACCTTGATCAAGGCCACAGGCTACAAGTCGAACGAAACTCACCTCCGGCGTGATGAGACCGAGTTCCTGCGCCAACAGTTCCAAGTACTTCAGACGTATGCTCTCCACCGTGGCCGGGACCAGCACGATGTGACGCTGGGCGCGGAAGGGCTCCTCCCTGCGGAACTTGATCACGAAACCACCCTTGGCTGTGCGCAAACGCCGCACCTCCACGGAATCCCCGTGACCTTCCGCCTCGAACCAATGTGTGCTCCAGCCAGGGCCGCTTTGTTCAAGAGCGCACATTCCAGCCGGACTGCTCAACAAGTAGCGCTCCGCCTTCGCGTGCAACGTATCATCCATGCGCCGGTCCAGCAGCGTGGCGTACGCATCCAACTCCTTCTGCCCGATACCCAAGGGCCAGTCGCCGGCGATGCGCTGCGGCTCCACGAACGTGAACAGCACAACGAGGATGATGCCGACCACGCCCACCGACATGCCCCAAGCCAGCGCACCCACCTTGCGGCCTCTACTGGATCGCTTCATTGGTGATGGCATTGGTGATGCGCAATGACGGAGGGATGCCATTGGCGAAGGCGACAACGATATCGAGCGGTTCCACGACCAAGACTTGCCGGTCCGCTAGCGGATGGTCCTTCCCTCCGGCCGGTGGCTTCAAGTCGCGGTGCAGGAGAAGGCGCCATTCGCCTTCCACCGACTCCGCGCGATGCTCAGTACCATTCACCGTGAGGACACCATCACCTCCCTGCCAATGCAGACAGAGCGGAGCCTCCGACGCCGTGCGGATCCGCCATTGCGCACCACGGTCCACCTTCACCGTGCACACCTCCATGCGCTGGAGCGTGCGCTCCCAGTAGGAGTGCACGCTGGACCGCAGTCCGGCCAACGACCCGATGACATGCAGCACGGAGTACCGGTGAACGTCCTCGGGGAACAGCGTGACATTCCCGAATTTGTTCCTGTCGGCCAGCACGGATGGTGCGATGCGATCCACGGTGGCATCCAGCTGCCGGTCGAAGCCACCCTGACGCTGCAAGGCGAGTAGTGCCTGGTAGGCATAGCGGTCTCGTTGCAAGCGCCACTCGGGTACGCGGAGCACCCACCATGCCATGGCATCGTGTACCCGATACAAGGGCGCGTCGGCCGACGCGAACATGAGCAGCGCGTCCCACAGCACCGGATAGAAGCGCTGCGTACGTGGGTCGAGCACCAGCCATTGATTGTGGTACTGGTCCACATGCAGCGAGTTGATAACGAGTAGCGCGGCCTCGTAGCGCAAGAAGGCATCCACATCCACGAGTCGGGCGATGCTATCCCTGTGGGCCTCCACCGGAGCGTCGTCCTTTGCGAGCGCTGACACCAACGCTACGAGCTTCGCGTGCGCCTCCGTGCTATCGGCTTTGCTCACATACTCCCAATGCGCGGCGCTTTGCCACAGGGTGCGTCCCTTGGGTAGTTGCTTCCCTTCCACGGAAGGATAGTCGCCCTTGTACACGGGCACT
>WBZX01000526.1_pt3 | contig 17128 bp, 14 predicted proteins | sample 5204211 | NCBI WGS metagenome assembly WBZX01 (sample SAMN12344362, study PRJNA552823) | activated sludge metagenome | biome: Activated sludge suspended growth; feature: Nitrification reactor; material: Wastewater; isolation source: activated sludge from nitrification reactor of wastewater... | reverse complement strand
TGTGAAGGGTGTAGGCATCATCGCCGCGCGGGATCAGCACCTTGTGCTGTTGCAATAACTCAATCCCTCGGGCGTTCTCCTCGTCCTTAATCAACTCGCTGTTGTAATAGGCGTGGGAAACCAGATGCTGGTGAGTGGCCAGGCGGCCGATCAGGTGCTTTACACCATCCCGACTCAAAACAACCTCCCAGTCTCGCCCTCGGATTCTTGGTCTTGTGCCTCGCGAATGGCCTGTTCATTTTCGGCAAGGAAATCCACGACTTCGTAGAAGTAATCGATCTTGCCGGTGACTTCGAAGCGGTCGCCCTGGCGATCCGGGATGAGGTAGCCAGTCTTCACCATCTGCTGCAACAAGCGATCCAGCAACGTGCGCAGGCTGGCATCACTGGAGGCGAACTCTTTCCCCAGCGCCGCGAAGCCCCGCAACATCTCACCCAGATGTGGGTTCTCGGAGATGTGTAGCAGCGTCTTGGGGAAATCGATCACATCGCCCGTACCAAGGGTTCGGTCGGCACGCTGTGCCTGCATGATCAGGTTAAGGAAACCCAGCACAGGCCGAAGCTCGTGTTTCACTTCCTTGAACAGGGATCTGATTTCCGTTCGTTCGCTGGGCCCAACCGCTCTGTGGGCTGCGTAGTACGCCTCGCCATGGGAAGTCGCGGCCAGACGACGGCCGATCTGGGTCAGATAACCGTCCACCTGGCGGCGGGTTGATTCATCCTCCAGAAAGGAAAACAGATCGGGGTATGCCGTGCGGCAAATAAACGCCCCTTCCAGAAGCTTGATGACCGTCGCTTCAAACATTGGCCACCTCCGGCTGGAACGTTGCAAGGCGACGCCCTTCCTGGATGGCGTACCGATTCTTCAATAGGGCCAGGATTTCAGGCTCTGGGTCGGGGAAGGCGGAAACCAAGTGAATTTGATTGTCCGCCAACATATCCAGCAGCACTCTCACGTTGTCGAGATCCAGATCGCGCAGCTCGTCCAAGGCCCAGACCAGTTGTACAGGTTGGCCGGCGCGAATTTTGTTGATCAGGCCGACAAACACGACGCAGAGAATGAGATAGGAAAGGCCGTTGCTGGAAGCATCTCGCAGTTGCCCTTCATCTTTTACCGTCTTCTTCGGTTGCCCCGCTTCTTCGATGTCGATTTCCAGACCAAGCAGATCTTCCAGCTTCACATCCAGGGTATGGCGGCCCTGTAGCCAATCGCTGACCTGATCGACCGCATCAGCGAACGCGGGGCCGGGTAAATCGTTGCTGTCCTTGCCGGCCCACACGCTGTACTCCTCGTCCAGCTGCTTGATTTTGTCCCAACCATCCAAGCCATCGAATGAAGTGGTGATACGCACCGCCACACTGCTGATGAAGCGGAAACGCGTCGATGCCGCCATGTTCTCCTGCAAGTCCTTCGAGAAGATGCCGACCTTGCGCTTGAAGCCATCGAGCCGATCATGGAACTCGTGGATGCCCGAGGCGAAGTTGCGACACTGGCTCAAAAGCAATCTGCGGGTATTTTCGTGTTCGGCCTCGAACCACTCTTGCATGGGAGCAAGCCACAGGAATGGCGAAGCCCCGTCCTGATCCGGCCCCAACTCCAGACGCTTCTTGTCATAGAACTGATAAGGCGTGGTGCCCGGTGACTCAAAAAATACTCGCTTGATCGGTGCCAACGCCTCTCGAGCTCGCGCTTCCTCACCATGAATATCCAGAAGCAGCCGATCCATATCTGCTTCCAAGGCATCTTGGTCTCGCAGCGGCTTGGCCAGCGGCCCGATAGGATCCGCCGGCCATCGGGTCAGCTTCTCTCTGCGCTTGACCACGAAGCCATGTAGTTTCTCTACCTTGGCTTTTTCCTGATTGACTTGGCCTAGCGCCTTATCTAGCTCACCATGCTTGATCTCACGCGCCTTGCGGGCCTTGGACTCCTGCTCCAGCAACTGCTGGACACTGGCTTCCGCCACCTTCAATTCAGCTTCTTTCTCTGAGCGGGTTTCCCACTCGGATTTCAGCCAACGCCGCCAATCGCCGACCTTAGCCTCATTGGACCGGGCTTTCTGCAACCTCTCCTGCGCCTCCGACTTCTCCTTCTGAAGCTTCTCGAGCGAAGCGGTGTCGACGCCCCGCGCCTTCAACGCCGAGTCCAACTCCTTATTCAGCGCACCGATGTCCTGATCGCAGGTTGATTTTGCTGACGCAATAACCTGATCAATCTCACCGATCTCGGCTCGAACCTGAGATTCAATTGCCGCCAAGCGCTTTTTCAGCTCGCTTTCATGGTTCTGCTTGCGTGCGCTTCGGGTCGATTTGAGTGTGTTCAGCGCCTGCTTATTCTTCTCAACAGATTGCTGGACTTCTTGCAGTTGCTGTCGGGCACGGATGCCGGCCTGACGAATATCCTCTGCCAATGCCCGCTCCGCCGCCTCCAGGGCTGTCTGGCATGACCGTGTTGCGTTCGCGGCCTGGGCATGAAGGCGTTGCTTGTCGTCAGAGGCAGTTTTCGCCTGGCGGACGCGCTCGGATTGGGCTTCCAGTTCTTTTTCCTTGGCCTTTGCATCTCGCTGATGCCGCTCGATGGCCCGATCGACTTCCTCGATTTTCTGCCGCAGCACCTCCTCGTCGGCTGCCCTCGGAACATCGAGCGCAGCCAGATCCAGGCCGACGCCATACAGAGAAAGGGCCTCCTCACTGACCAGCGTGGGCGTGAGATCGGTGCGCAACAACAGCTCCTCGGGTACCACCCTTGCGATGTCCTTGGTCCAGTCTGGACGGTTTTCACGCAAGAAATGCAGCAGCGTGCCTGGCGCTGCGTCTCTAAGGGAGAGCAGGTGCACCCGCACCGCTTGATCCTTCTTTTCTCGCTCTCGTAGATCCTGAATCTGGTCATCGATGGCACGGAACGCATCCGTCGCTGCCTGATGCGCGTCCTTTGCTTCCTCATATGCCGACAGCGCCGTGGCAGCGGCCTCCGCTGCTGTGTCACGCTCAGTGTGAGCCTGCTCTTTGGCTGCAGCGACCTGGGGGTTGGCTTGCGGATACTCAGCTGCCTGCTTTAGCCCGCCCAATTGCTCGACCAGCCGCTCCTTCGCGTTGCTGATCGCTTCTTCCTGTCGATCGAATTCCGCAACGATGGCCTGCCATGTCTCATCAGCCGCCTGCCGCGCTTGCGCTTCCTCGTCTCGGCCTCTGACCCGAATTGGCTCCTTCAGCGAATTCCTTTCCCGTTCCAGCGTATGGAAGGCTTCGATACGCAAATTGCGCATCTCGGCATAACGGTTGGCCAGATCCTGCGACTCTCCGAGTAGCGCCTTCTCCCGCTTGTCTTTCGTTTCCAGATCGTCGGCCAGCTGCGGCAAGGCATCGACCAAACGGGCAAGGCCAGGAAGATCTTCCTTCTCGTAGGCGCGGTATTGCTTATCCAACCCCTGTAGCGTGCCCTTCAGGCTCTTAACCTGTCCTTCGGCCACACCAAGCTGACTGCCGATTTCGCGCAACTGAGCGTTGGTTTGGTCTTCCAGGAGTTGCATTTCGCCCTGGATTTCACCCGCCCTGGATTTTGCCTGCTCGATTGCAGTTTCTTGCACCTGCTGCAAGCGGGCGAAATCGGTGTGAACAAGCTGAAGTTGCCGCGCAGCCGCTTCATGGCGCATTTGCGCTGCTTGGAAATCCCGCATGCGACCAGCCTGTTCCATCACCACTGCGTAGGCGCGGTATTCACGCACCCAGTCCTTCATGGTCGTCTTGCTGGATTCAAGGCGGATGCTGGTCTTGTCATCGACAATGCAGGAAACGATCATCCGTTTGATGTCGCGGAAATTCGTTACCCGCGAAAACATGCCGGTCACGATCTTTTCGACATGGCTCAGACGGCTACCCGGCCCGACGAATGAGAAGTTCGCCGCCAGCGTCCGGTGATCGCGATTTCCGGAAACAGCGTTCTGAATGATGGCCCGATAATCCGAGAGGGCGGTGATTTGCTCCGAACAGAACTCACCTCGCTTCCGGATATGGCGGTTCAGATCTGGGCCGATGACAAGGTCACCAAACTCGTCGCGGAACCGCTCCAAGGCGAATGGTTGATCAATGAAACGGTAGTAAACGCTTTCGCCGGAGCGGGAAGCATGTAACACCACCATGCAGACCTTGCCGCGCCGGCTGTACTCAAACACGATGAAAGAGGTGGTGTGGGGCAGGTAGTACTGCACAAAGGACTGATTCACGCCTCCGCCCTGCACCAGCTTGTTCGGGCTTTCCCCATAGAACAAGGGAATCAGTCGCAGCAGCGACGTCTTGCCCACGCCATTCGCTCCTGTGAGGGAGGTATGGCCATCAAGCTTCAATTCAGTGATGGCGCCTTTGCGGTAGGCATCAATGAGAATGAGCCGCCGCAGGGCAAAATAATCAGCTTCCGACGTGTTCAACAATGATCACTACCTCCCTTTACGAGCCCCTACCTTAACGGGTGAGGTGGCTCAAATACTGCGCCTCATGAACTGATCAAATGGCAACCGTGGTACGTCGCTGCCAGTGCCGCCACTTCGTCGGCAACACTTCGACGTAACGATTGCGGCGCCTCGACTTCCACATGTCGGCCATGTCGCATGATGTCCATGAGCAACTCGCGCTCATCCGCATAGGGCACCCGCAAGCGATAACTACCGTCAGGAAGCATTTCCGACTGCTGCTCCCCATGCCAGCGCTCGGACTGGACCCAGCGTGCCCGTTCCGGCGAGAACCGGAGCACTGCCCAGTCCTTCGGCTGGCCGGCAAATATGCCGTAGGCCGAGGTGAAATGGCTGTCGAGCTTGGCTAACGCCACATTCTTTGCCTTCTCGCGCAACACCTTCACCCGCTGTATCGCATCAATCGAGAAGCTGCGCAGGTCGTTGCGTAGATGACACCAGGCATCCACATACCAATTGTCCCGGTAATGAACCAGGCGTTGCGGCGAGATCGTTCGGGTATTGGTCTCGTTCCGCCCCCGGTTCCAGGCATCGATCTCCAGGCGCTTCCGTTCCAGCAAGGCAATGGTGATGTCAGTGAAAAAACGGGACTCGACCGTGCGTTTGGCCATCGAGAGCAGACGAACCCGCTGGGTAATCTCGGTGGCAGAGTGGCCCGACGCCTCCAGAAGCGCGGCCAGACGTGCCTGCAGCGGCGCGACATGAGATGCCAGGATGCCGGGCTCGATGTCGCCCAACAGCTTGTGCGCGGCCAGCAAGGCGTACAACTCCCCTGCTGAAAACCAGAGGCCGGGCAGCTCGTAGGCGGGGCCTGTGGTTTTGACGTTCTCGAAGTGGTACCCCCCGGCATCCCGATCCCAGACGATCGGGGCATGAAGCCGGTCTCGCATGTATTCTATGTCCCGCTTGAAGGTGGCGCGGGAAACGTCCAGCTCCTCCAGAAAAACCTCGATCGGCACGACCCGCCGCTCGTGGAGCATCTGGTCGATCTTGTAGAAGCGCTCGGTACGGTTCATGGCTCCGCTCAGGATGGCAATGGCTCAGTTTTTGAGCCACAATAGCGGCATTATTCCACGTGCAATCTTTTGCTGGAAGAACGCTGCAGAATTTTTGTTTCTGCAGCGAAATGCATTTGCAGCGATCGGGGGCAGGTAAATTAACAATTACAAATGGGCAAGGAATGGCTGCAATACATGATCTGATTTCGCAAATCAGCGACCCTCGACTGAGGGAACGCTTGTCGGCGGAATGGAAAGCTGCTTCACACGGCAAGAAATTTGGCTTGGTATTCGAGGACCACCTGCCGGAATTACTTCCACTCTATAAAGCGAAGCCAAGGCGTGGCGACCTTGTTTGCCGAAAACAAGGCCAGTTGAAAGATGTCTGGCAAGTAAAGGGCATCAAAGAGGGCGTGGTGACCTGCGTTAAGCCGCAGAATGAAATTGACCCGTCAGAGCCAAGCCGTGCAACAACCGAAACGATCAGTTTTTCCGTTGATGAGCTTTTGGTTGTTCGGCAATTCGGCGAACCTATTTTCCCTGCACTTGTTCCCGTTGATGAGGTCGCTAATGGGGCCCAGGAGAGTTCGTGGCATACGCTAATTGAAGCTGATAACTATCACGCTTTACAGCTACTGGACTACCTCTATGCCGGAAAGGTGGACTGCATTTACATCGACCCCCCCTACAACAGCGGCGCATCAGACTGGAAATACAACAACGACTACGTTGATAAAAACGATCAATGGCGACACAGCAAATGGCTGGCATTTATGGAGCGGCGACTTGCACTAGCCAAGCGCTTGCTCAATCCGGCAGCCTCAGTGTTGATTGTGACTATTGATGAAAAAGAGGTTCTTCGGCTCGGCATCTTGCTCGAACAGGTTTTTCCAGGATGCAAAGTTCAGAAGACCACAATTGTGATCAACCCCAAAGGGACTGCGCGATATAACGAGTTCGCGAGAGTTGAAGAATACGCATTCTTTGTCTTCATCGGCGACATAAAGATTTGCCCATTCGGGAGCGACCTACTAACCAGCAGGGACTACTCGAGTGAAACTCATGTGCGTTGGCGAGGACTTGCGCGAACTGGACGGAAAGGACTTCGATCTAACAACCCCGGTTCGTGGTATCCGATTTTCTTACGCACTTCCGATTACACGATTCACTCAATCGGGGATCCCTTAAGTGAGGATGAGACAGAATCATCTGTTAAGGCTCCCAAAGGAACGATTGCCATTTGGCCACCAAGCAAGAATGGAAAACAATACAGTTGGGGGACTATCCCAGCCACTCTTCGCCAGATTTGGGCGAAAGGGGGATTCAAGACCGGCATCGTCAAACCAGACAAGCAGCAGTTTCCGTTCTACTACCTGTCGTCAGGGCTTTTTCAGAAAATCGAGAATGGCCAAATTTCTGTGATTGGTCGTGGGGCACAAAACGAATTGTTGCTTGAATATGTAGAGGGACAAAAACAAGCAATGCCAAGAAGTGTATGGAACCGGGTCGAGTATGACGCCGGAAGCCATGGAACGGGCATATTGCAATCGATATTAGGCGACTCCAGCTTTCCCTTCCCCAAGAGTCTCTATGCTGTGCGCGATTCGATTAGGCTGTTTATGGAGAAGAAAAAAGATGCCCTCATTCTCGACTTCTTTGCTGGAAGTGGGACCACATTAAATGCCGTCAACTTGCTCAATGCCGCCGATGGTGGTCAGCGCCGATGCATTCTAGTAACCAACAATGAAGTTTCCGCCGATGAGGCGAGTGCCCTGAACGCCCGTGGCCTGCAGCCAGGAGACGAGGAGTGGGAATCGGAAGGCATTTGCCGTTCAGTCACCTGGCCACGCTCAAAATTCAGCATTCTTGGCAAACGCGACGATGGAACACTGCTTTCCGGTGAGTATCTGACCGGCAAGATGGTCGAAAAAGAAAAGGCCCGCAACGTCACTCAGATTGGTTTCGTCGATCCGGCCTCTCTCGACACCCCCGCAAAGAAGAAGCAGGTCGTGGCAATGATCGATGGCCTACCGCAAACGCTGGTGAAAGACCTCTGCCCCTTCATAGTGTCAGAAGATCACAAAGCCAGCGTCCTATTCGACCCAGCTTCAGCCGAGGACTGGCTGGAGGCGCTGGATGGTCAGGACCACATTACAGACTTCTACATCGTCACGCCTACCAAACGGGTGTTCGATAGTCTGAAGGCACAAATCAATGATTTACTGGGCCCCATGCTGACACCAGAGGACGAGAAGCGCCCGATGAGCGAGGGCTTTCCCGCCAATTTGGCTTATTTCAAGTTGGACTTCCTCGACAAGGATCGCGTCACGCTCAAGCGAGCCTTCCGGGAAATCCTACCGCTTCTGTGGTTGAAGGCGGGTGCGGTAGGGCCGCGACCGGAATTGGCACGAGGGGAACCGGAACCTGTCGTCTTCGCACCCGCCAACAGTAACTTCGTCGTGCTGTTGGAAGAGAGCCGCATGGCGAAGCTGATAAAAGCATTGAAGGAACGCTCAAGCTTGTCGCACGTGTTCATCGTCACTGACTCCGACGAGTCATTCAAGGCGATGGCTGCCGAGGTCCGTGAAACGGCAGGGCGGGCAAACCCCAATCTTCAGGTAGTTCAGCTCTACCGCGACTACCTCGTCAATTTTATGATCAATAAACGACAAGACGCCGCCCGTTCCAGCACCGTGGTTGGCCTGGGAGGCCAAGCATGAAGGTAACCCTATTCGACTTCCAGAAGGATGCGCTGCACCAGCTGCGCGACAAGCTCACGGCAGCGCGAAATTTTGCTAGTAGTGATAATCCTCAGGCACTTGCCTTTTCCGCACCAACCGGCAGCGGCAAGACTATCGTGATGACCGCCCTATTCGAGGCGATTCTCGATGAGCCCGACGATCAACTGGAATGGCCTCTGGATTGGCAGCCGCAGCCGGACGCTGTGATCCTGTGGGTTTCAGACATGCCTGAGCTGAACGAGCAGACCAAGCTCAAGATTGAGAGCAAGTCGGACCGCGTCTATCGGGTGAACCAGCTTATTCCGATCGACTCCAGCTTTGATGCCGAGCGCCTTGAGGGCGGCAAGGTGTATTTCATCAACACCCAGAAGCTGGGTAACGACAAACTACTGACCAAGGTGGGCGACGGCCGCAACTGGTCAATCTGGACGACGCTGACCAACACGGCAAAGGCAATCCCAGACCGCTTCTATGTGGTGATCGATGAGGCACACCGAGGAATGGCTGGGGGAAAGGGCGCGAAGGAGGCTCAGACCCTGATGCAACGCTTCCTGCTTGGTTATCCCGAGGCGGGTTTGATCAAGATGCCGCTGGTCATCGGGGTGTCGGCAACACCCAAGCGGTTCATGGATTTGCTGGAGCACGCACCCCATACAGTGCATAAGGTGGCCATTCCGCCCGACGAGGTGCGACTGTCTGGCCTGCTAAAAGATCGAATTCTGATTCATCACCCCGAGTCAGCCACAACTGCCGAGATGGCGCTACTCGAGGAAGCAGCACGCCGCTGGGCGCAAATGTCAGCCGCCTGGGCCAACTACTGCAAGGAAGAAGGCGAGCAGCCGATCTGGCCCGTGCTGGTGGTACAGGTCGACAACGCCACGGCCAATGCCGTGACCAAGACCAGCTTGACCGATGCCCTGAACGTCATTGAGAGCGCCATCGGGCGTCGCCTCAACGAAGGGGAGGTAGCGCACGCTTTGCACGACAGCGGCGACATGGACGTGGGTGGCCGCAAGGTACGAAAAGTCGATGCTTCGCGTATCGACGCGGACAAAAATATCGGTGTGGTGTTCTTCAAGACCAGCCTATCCACGGGCTGGGATTGCCCGCGGGCAGAGGTCATGATGTCTTTCCGACGCGCTGAGGATCACACCTACATCGCGCAACTGCTGGGCCGGATGGTGCGCACGCCACTGGCGCGCCGCATCGAGCGAGACGCAGCGCTGAATGACGTCCATCTGTTCCTGCCTTATTTCGACACGCAGGCAGTGACCAGCGTGGTGGAATCACTGCACAACGTCGAGGACGTGCCGCCGTCGGAGACCGGCTCCAGCCGCAATCTGGTGGTACTCGGCCGCCGTGCCGGCACAGAGGATGTCTTCGCAGCCCTGGACGAGTTGATTACCTACCGCGTCAATGCCGCACGAGCACAGAGCCACCTGCGGCGCTTCATGGCAATTTCCCGCAATCTGACGATGGACGAGATTGACGACGATGCTTGGGATGGCGCAAAGCGCCAGATCGTCGAATGGATGGCGGCGCAGATTGCGACCATGAAATCTGCCAACCAATACGACACGGCGGCACAAGCCATAACCCGCGTCGGTCTGAAGACACTGGCGGTAAAGAACGGGACGGGCGTTGCCGAACCGGAGGCGGACTATCACATTGATGCATCGGACGTGGATATCGACCGATTGTTTGAGGAAGCTGGACGCGTATTGAGTCATGGCCTGCATATGACGTACTGGCAGGCAAACGCTGATCGCGATGCATTGGATGCGAAGGTCGAAGTAATCGTCCTGGCGCGTAACCATTCGGCCATGTCCGCAATGGAGTCTTCGGCCGAAAAGGCATTCGATACGCTCTACGACACGCACAAGAAGGCCATCGCCAAACTCAAGGAGCAACGGCGAAGTCACTATGAAAAGCTGAGGCTGGCCACGGCCAAACCCACTGAGGTGTCTTGGCATTTGCCCGAATCAATCGATTTCAAGCGCTTGCCAACTGATCCGCAATGGGAACGCCATCTCTATGTGGAGGGTGATGGGCAATTCCGTGCCGAACTCGGAACCTGGGAGTCGGGAGTGCTGAAGGAAGAGTTGGCAAAGCCCGAGGTGATCGGCTGGTTGCGCAATTTAGATCGCAAGCCGTGGTCGCTGGAAATACCTTACGAAACTGGCGGTGACATTCGCCCGATATTCCCGGATCTGGTAATCGTGCGCAAAGTCGGCGCTGACACCACGGGAGATATTCTGGAGCCGCATGATCCTTCGTTAGGAGACAACTTCGAAAAGGCGGTGGGGCTCGCTCGTTTCGCTGAACGCCACGGCGCATTGTTTGGACGCATCCAGATGATCCGCAAACAGTCGTCGCCAGCCGGCGGCGAGCATTACGCTCGACTTGAAATCAACAAAGAGTCGACCATCAAGCAGCTGCTACTCGTGACAAGCAACCCTCAGCTGGATGCGCTATTCAGCTCATTGGCAACCTGACCGACGACCATGGCAAATTCCGACTCGAACACTTACTGGTTTGTGGGTGCAAGTTATGGGGGCACAGATGATCAGACCCCCCGCTTTCTAGCTGAGGGGATTTGGGAGAACGGCTACGAAGATAAGTATCTCGACACCGTTCGCGCCATGCAGCCCGGAGAGCGGATAGCGATCAAGGCTGCCTATACGCAGAAGCACGAGCTTCCTTTCGACAACCGAGACCAGACGGTATCGGTGATGGCAATCAAAGCGATCGGCACGATCACTGAGAATCTCGGCGATGGACGGCACGTCAAGGTGGATTGGACGCCACTCGACCCAGCCAAGATCTGGTATTTCTACACCTATCAACGAACGATTTGGCGTGTGCAGCGTGGCAAGTGGACAGCTGACGCACTGATCGATTTCGCTTTCGGAGATGCCCAGCAGGATATCGATCGTTTCCGCAACGCCCCATACTGGGCAGAGCGTTTCGGAGACGGAGCAGCTGACAAACGGCGCTTCGGCTGGACTAAGTTTTACGAAGCCATTGCCACCAAGCTGCTCGACTACAGGAACAATCGGGCAGCACTGGTTGCGGGCATTCGAGAGATCGCTGGGCGTGTTGAAGGTCTTGGATACCTAACGGAAGACAAGTACGTCGACGGCACGACCGGATTTGTACGCGACATTTGCCCGTTCACCACGATGGGCATGATCAACCGGGGGATCACCAACGATAACCGGAAAATCATCGCCGCCGAGCTGGCCAAGTTTCTCGGCGTAACGATTCCTGTGCCGGATTCCTTTGAGGGAATTCCTGTGCTGAATAACATGAAGTCTTGGTACTTCGGTTATGAAAACGTGCGCCCTGCCGACCATATCGATGCACTATGGAATGTATTTGCAGCCGGCCTGCGCTACGCAGACACAGACGATGCCAAGGCGCGGGATGAATTTTCCACAGCATTCGACAACGCCAATGGGCGTCGTGGCGTCGCTTGGAATCTGACGTTTGGCCTGTACTGGGCGCGGCCTTGGACCTTCCTCAGCCTCGACAACAATTCCCAGGCCTACATCACGAACTCACTCGGCATTACGATCGGACGTCATGGCCCGAAGCGGCGCTGCAATGCTGCGGATTACCTAGCCACCATGGACACCCTGGAATCCAAGTTCGAGGGTGAGTCGTACCCCGTCCACTCGTTTCCCGAGCTTTCCCTGGTGGCATGGACCGACAAAGGATCAGAGGCATCGCCAGCAGATCCGGAGGACGAAGATGGCGATGACCACCCGAGTGACAGTGCAATGCCAGCGGGAGACGAGGCACCTGCCGATCCCTACTCCGTTGACGACATCGTTGCGGATGGATGCTTCCTTGATCGTGACGAGCTCGACCGGTTAATCAGCCGGCTGCGCAGCAAGAAGAATCTCATCCTGCAAGGTCCTCCAGGCACGGGAAAGACCTGGCTGGCAAAACGGCTGGCGTTTGCCTTGGTCGGGCAGCGCGATCACCGCAAGGTCAGAGCAGTTCAGTTTCACCCGAATCTGTCCTATGAGGATTTCGTGCGCGGCTGGCGCCCATCGGGCGATGGCAAGCTGTCGTTGGTGGATGGCGCATTCATGGAAGCCGTGGAAGCCGCACGGGCAACGACACAGCCCTACGTTGTCGTTATTGAAGAGATCAACCGTGGCAATCCGGCGCAGATTTTTGGCGAGATGCTGACGCTGCTTGAGGCAGACAAACGGTCGCCTCATGAGGCACTTGAACTTTGCTACAGGCGCAAGGCAGATGAGCGGGTATTCATTCCTGACAATCTGTACGTCATCGGCACGATGAATATCGCCGATCGCTCACTGGCGTTGGTTGACCTTGCCTTGCGGCGACGATTTGCTTTCGTGGATTTGGAACCCCGACTTGGGGCCGCGTGGCGCGAGTGGCTCACGGGGCGCTGCGGCCTTTCGGCTGATTTCGTGGGTGAAATCGAGTTGCGCATCGCCAAGCTCAACGAAACGATCACCGAAGACCCAACGCTTGGGCGTCAATTCCGAATCGGCCACAGCTATGTGACGCCACGAATCGGATCAATCGAAGGCGATCAGAAGGAGTGGTTCAAGCAAGTGGTGATGACCGAAATCGGTCCGCTGCTTGATGAATACTGGTTCGATGCGTTGGATAAAGCCAGAACAGCGCGGCAACGCCTGATCGAAGGGCTGTAGGCGTGACAGCGTTGGCGGTGGATGATGGCGCCCAGGATGCCTTCGGGCTCGTGGGGCGCATCCCCGTTCGTAATTTGTGGCTGTTGATGCTGTATGCCTCCGATCTATACCGATCGATCGGCAAGGGCGCGGTGGCAGTTGAAGACAATCCAGACGATATTCCGGATCTCGTCGCGGAAATCCTCGCGCATGCTGTCGAGGAGCGGCTACGCCAAAACTTGAGCTCGGGATTCCGTCAGCGAGAAGCCGAGCTTACCCGTGTCCGTGGCCGCATCGATATGCTCACCACGGAGCGGCATCAATTGCTGACTCGCGGGAAAGTGGCGTGTCGATTCGAGGAATTGACAATCGATACCCCACGTAACCGCTTGGTGTTGGCAGCTCTCGGGGAAATATCAACCGTAGTCCGCAGACCGGCGTTATCTCATCGATGCCGGAATCTCGCGAACACCCTGAAGCGGTTGGGCGTATCAGGCTTGCGACCGACACGATCAGAAATCAGCACTGACCGTTTTGGTCGCAACGATGCCAAAGACCGCTTCATGGTCGCGGCCGCGCAGCTGGCCTTGGATATCGCGCTTCCGACTGAAGGAGATGGTGGCGACTACTTGGCGCTACCCGATCGAGAGGAAATCTGGGTGCGCCGTCTTTATGAACGCGCCGTGGGAGGCTTCTATCAGGTGGTGTTGTCGCAGGACGGCTGGCAGGTTTACACAGGGAAACCACTCGGCTGGCAGATCAATGCCAAGACCACAGGGATCGACTCCATTCTGCCTTCAATGCGCACCGACGTCGTTTTGGATCATGTCGCGGGCGGGAGGAGAATCGTCATCGACACAAAATTTAATTCGATCGTAACCAAGGGCTGGTTTCGGGAGGAATCCGTCCGCAGCGGCTACGTCTATCAGATTTATGCCTATCTGATGTCGCAGTCTGGAAGTGGGGATTCGTTGGATCAATGTGCATGTGGCCTACTTCTTCACCCGGCAATCGGACAGTCAGTGGACGAAACAGTAGTAATCCAGGGGCACCCGATTCGCTTTGCGACAGTAGATCTCACAGCACCTGCGCTGGCAATTCGCCAGCAGTTGCTTGATGTGCTCAACTTCCCCTTGCATTAGCTGGCCAGAAGCAGGTTTGACGCTTCTCTGCGCCGCAGAACGAGGCCGGGCAAAGGTCTCCCGCCACCATAAATCCACCTCTGCAGCTCACTTGCAGCTTGTGACCAATCTCTCTGATTGATCCGTCGCCGCAGCGTTGATGTCTGCAGTCGACCGGCACCGAGGTTGAATGTGAAATCGATAATGGCTGCGAGACGCCCTTCTGGTTCTGTGGCCAGCACAGGGCAGTAGCGCAAGGTCGCCACCAGCGCAGTCTGTAGATCGCACGCCAGATAGACCTCGGCCTTTGCTTCGGTAATCGGCGGATGCTTCGGGTCGCAAAGGTGGCCGTAGCCAATCGTCCAGAAACCTGCGGGGCAGATGTAGGGAACAGCGGTGATCTCGATCCCACTCTTTACCTTGCGTTCGAAACCCTCGAAGCGCTTGGCGAGATTGATCGCCGCTTTCGGCACCGCGATCACGGCCGCATCCGGTCAAACACACGCCCCAGGAACCAGAAATTCAGCACCCCGGCCCACAGCGCCTGGTCGGCATCCGTCCAGGCGTGCAGGATCGCCGTACCCCACCCAGCGCCGGCAGTAATGGCAGCTACAAACGCTGCCGTTTTCGCCGCGCAGTAGAGCAACATGAACCAGTAGGTAATCACCGGCCGCACGCTGACCGACAAGGCATCAGCCCAGCGCACGCCGGAACGCTGGCCTTGGGCAGCGACCGCATCCTTCAATGCTTCGATGGCCCCGGTATTCCATGCCGCATCGGCTGCTGCCCCGATTTCCGACATTCGTTGCGCCCCGCGCAGCTTCTCGAACTCCAGCGCCTTGTCCTGCATCGCCAGTTCATGTCTGCGCTCGCCATTGCGGTCAAGCCACTTGAGGATTTCCGGGGCAAGTCGGAAGGCCCCACCCAGGAGGCCGCCAAGTAGCGTTTCGATCATTGCCCACCTCCGAACAGCTTGAGTTTCAGGAACGCGCCGGCCAGCAGCGCCATTACCAACCCTGTGACCAGCATCTTCACGATGGTCAGGCCTGCGGTTTTCTTGGCCTCGTTGAATGCGTCGAGCAGATTGCGTAGTTCGCGGATGTCGTGGGCCGCATCCTCACCATCAAGTCCGACCTCATGCAGTGCATGCCGGGCTCCGCGTTCGGCGGCACGCTCCAGCATCGCCTCGAATTCTTCTTGTGGGATGGTCACCATCTTCCGGCGCTCCATTTGGGTGGAATCCATGATCTCGTCCTCCAGAAATGCAAAACCCGCCTCGTGGGCGGGTTCGCGGGTGTGAATTGGGGTTGCCTCGGTGCTACGGTTTCTTGCCGCGCCCTTGGGCCGGACGCCCGGCCTTATTGCTGGCCACAGCGGCAGCACCGCCCACCAGCCGGCGCATGGCCTGCGCTCGCTGCTTCGGATGCACATCACCGCGCTCAATGGTGTCTTGTGCCTCGGCCAGGGCCAGCAACGTGTCCTTGTCGCCCCCATCAGGCAGAGCATCGATGGCGGGTCTGACCCGCTCCAGAAATGTTGTCGATTGCTTCATTTCGATTCCTCCAATTGTCGTCAGACGGGAAACACCTGCTTGGCCACCGGTGCCTTGGTGGCGATGCCGTTCTTGATCTGCACGCGGTCGCCGACATTTACAGCGTCGAGCGTCCGTGCGGTGACCGCACCCCGCTCGGTGGCCACGCGCACCATGGATCCATCGACGCCGACCACCGCGCCCACCACCGGCGCATCCGTGGCCAGCAGACGGGAAAGCTCCTTCAGCGCGAAGCTCATCGCGGCTGCTCCAGGGTGAGTTGAGTTTCGATGGCCGCCTCCGACACCGTGATCTGGATGCCGGTCACCTTGGCGCGATACGGGCTTGCCGTGGACGGATCGGTCGCCTCGACGATCTGACCGAGACGAATCCCCGGCCGAAAAACCACCGCCATCTCGACCCGGTTGAAGGCGTGCGCATTGGCGTCCATCTCGGCCACGCCACGATGGATCAGCGCGTCGTCTGCGAGCAGCGGATCGACGATGGGCGAACCCTCGCGCGCACCGTCGCCCCGGTAGACCTCGATGATCACGATGCCGTCCCCTTGATGAGGGCCAGGATCGAGAAATCCGTCTCGCCGTTGAGTGTGGAGGGCGACGACAGGGCATAGACCAGCGCCAGGGCGTCGTAGGTGACCTTGGCCACCGCCACGCCTTTGCTGGATGCCTTCACCGTGACCTTGTCGGACTGCAGCGTGAGGCCGCCGAGGCTGCGTCCATACCAGACCGACTGCGAGATGGCCGATCGCGCCGGCTTGCCCAGCGTCGCCGTATCGGCATCCTCGAACATCAGTTCCTCGGTCACCGTCACCACAGCACTGCCCTGTGCCGAAAGCGATCCGGCCGAGCAGATGGTGTCGGTGATGCTGACGTTGTCGGACTTGTAGACGAGGATGTAGGCGGTTTCGCCCGGGCTGAACGAACTGCGGCCGCCGTTCAGGCCATCAGGCCGGGTGTCGACCTCGGCTGACAAGTGACCGTCCGAACCAGAGCCGTCCGGGTTGCCGAATTGAACGCGAATGGTGGCATTGGCCATGATGTGTCCTCAGGCATCGACCAGCACGAACTGCACTTCCTCGTCGATGGGAAGCGCCACGCGCCAGTCGAGCGACGTGGTGGTGTAAGTGATTCGAAGCAAGCTGTAACCGCTGGTGTCCGCCGTGAGGGTCTGGCCCGAGGCGGTCACATCGCCCAACCCGGTGTGCTGCCAGGCGAGATCGACAACGGCCGTAACGGGGTAGCGGGTACTGGCCTGCCCCTCGATGAACTCAACCGTCTCAGTCTCGGTGCGGATGACTACGCCGAGGCTCGCGATAACCGTGGACGGATGCCCGGTGTGGGCCAGCACCACCGCACGGGCACTGGCGAGATAGGCGCGCACCGTGCCACGATAGGCATCATCGGCATCGGCCACGTACTCGATCCGGTCAGCGGACGTGCCCGTACTACCTTCCTCGTTGGCGATGGTCACCCGGTTGTAGCCGCGCATCGGCGCAATCTGCGCCTGTGCCGACATCACGTCGGCATCGAACAGACTGTGCGCGACTGTGGCAGCGCCGTACTGCGGGATGCTGACCGGGTG
>WBZX01001554.1_pt1 | contig 17132 bp, 12 predicted proteins | sample 5204211 | NCBI WGS metagenome assembly WBZX01 (sample SAMN12344362, study PRJNA552823) | activated sludge metagenome | biome: Activated sludge suspended growth; feature: Nitrification reactor; material: Wastewater; isolation source: activated sludge from nitrification reactor of wastewater... | reverse complement strand
AGTCGGGTCCGACCCGCTGGCGGATCGCGCGGAGCACGCGCATCGGGAAGCGCATGCGGTTCTCGAACGACCCGCCGTACAGGTCGGTGCGGTGGTTCGTCGCGGGTGACCAGAACTGGTCGAGCAGGTGGCCGTACGCCTCGATCTCGACGCCGTCCATGCCGCCCGCCTGCATGCGCTCGGCGGCGTCCGCGTAGTGCCCGACGATCCGGTCGATGTCCCACTCCTCGGCCGCCTTCGGGTGCGACCGGTGGGCCGGCTCGCGGATCGGCGACGGTGCGAGCACCGGCAGCCAGTCGTCCTGGCCCCATCCGGTACGGCGCCCGAGATGGCTGATCTGGATCATCGCGGCCGCGCCGTGTTCGTGGATCTCGTCGGTCATCCGACGCAGCCAGGGCACGATGTCGTCGCGGTAGGCGAACAGGTTGCCGAACGCCGGTGGGCTGTCGGGCGACACCACCGCGGTGCCGGCCGTCATCGTGAGCGCGAGGCCACCCTTGGCCTTCTCGACGTGGTACGCCCGGTACCGGTCCTTCGGCATCCCGTCCTCGGAGTACGCGGGCTCGTGCGAGGTGCTCATGATCCGGTTGCGGAGCACGAGGTGCTTCAACCGGAAGGGCTGCAGCAGGGGATCGTTGGTGCCGGTCATCTCGCGGTCGTCTCGGGGTGGTGTCGGGCTGGTGTCGGATGTTGTGGCTGGCGCCCGGTCAGTACCACTGGTCGGGCATCTCGGCCTTGCGTCGGGCGACGAAGTCTCGCAGGGCCTCGTCGACCGAGTCGTCGATGGGGGGCGCCTCGTAGTCGGCGAGCACGCTGCGGCACAGCTGGGCCGCACGCTGCTCGGTGTCGGCCGAGCCGGCGTCGCGCCACTGCTCGAAGCTGGTGTTGTCGCTGAGCGGTGCGTCGTAGAACGCGGTCTCGTAGTGGCGCAGCGTGTGCTGCGAACCGAAGAAGTGCTTGCCGGGACCCACCTCGGCGAATCCGTCGAGCGCGAACTGGTCGTCGCTCAGGTCGACACCCGCCAGGTAGGTGTGCGCCGCGCCGCACAGGTCGAGATCCATCATGAACTTCTCGTAGCCCATCGCGAGGCCGCCCTCGAGCCATCCGGCCGAGTGGAGGATGAAGTTCGCGCCGCACAGCAACGCCGCCATCATCGACACCGCCGACTCCTGCATCGCCTGGCCGTCGGGCACCTTCGACGACGTGAACGCACCCGAGCAGCGCAGGGGGAGTCCCACCCGGCGGGCGAGCTGGCCGACGATCAGCGAACCGAGCGCCGGCTCGGGGGTGCCGAACGTGGGGCTGCCGCTGCGCAACGCCATCGACGACAGGAAGTTGCCGTAGATCACCGGCGATCCCGGCCGGACCAGCTGCCCGAGCGCGACGCCGACCAGGGTCTCGGCATGCGCCTGCGCCACCGCACCCGCGGTGGTGACCGGGCCCATCGCACCGCCCAGGATGAACGGCACCACCACCGGTGCCTGATTGGCGCGGGCGTAGGTCTTCAGCGCGCCCGTCATGGTGGCGTCCCACACCAGGGGCGAGTTGACGTTGACGTTGCCGAGGATCACGCACTCGCGATCGACGACGTCGGCACCGAAGGCGATGCGGGCCAGTTCGATCGAGTCGGCGGCCCGCGACGGAGCGGTGACCGATCCCATGAACGCCTTGTCGCTGTACCGCAGGTGGCTGTACACCATGTCGAGGTGTCGCTTGTTGACGGGCACGTCGGTGGGCTCGCACACCGTGCCGCCCGAGTGGTGCAGCCACGGCGTGGCGTACGAGAGCTTCACGAAGTTCCGGAAGTCCTCGATCGTGGCGTAGCGACGGCCGTCCGCGAGGTCGCGCACGAACGGCGAGCCGTACGTGGGAGCGAGCACGACGTTGCCCCCACCGATGCGCACCGATCGTTCCGGGTTGCGGGCGAGCTGGGTGAACTCGCGGGGCGCGGTCGCGCACAAGGCGCGCACGTGCCCCGGGTCGAACCGCACCCGCAGTCCGTCGACGGTGGCGCCGGCGTCGCGGAACAACTGCAGCGCCTCGGGGTCGTCGTGGAACTCGATGCCGACGGTCGCGAGCAGTTCGTCCGCCTTGGCCTCGACCAGGGCGAGCCCTTCCTCGCCGAGGAGCTCGTAGGTGGGGATCCGGCGGCGGATGAACGCGGGAGCGGTCGGCCGCGTGCCGCCGGCGCGGGCCGCGTGTCGGGCGGCGCGACCACCGGCTCGTCCGCCGGAGCGTGGGGAGGCGGGCGGCCGGTCGTCGATCGTCATCCCGCGCACCGTAGTGCCGCACCCCGGGGCCGAAAACGAGATCTTGTAGCATGCGCCCATGAGCTCAGGTCATGCCTCGGTCCGAGGCGACGGGGCGCTGCGCTCGTTCGTGGCGGCCGCTCGACACGGCAACTTCTCGGCGGCGGCGCTCGACCTCGGGGTGACCCAGTCGGCGATCAGCCACGCCGTCGCCCGTCTCGAACGCCAGATCGGCGTGCCGCTGTTCGAGCGCCGGCCCGGCGGGGTCACGCTCACCCCGATCGGGGCCCGGCTGCACGATGAGCTGCGCCGCGGGTTCGGCATCGTCGACCGGGCGGTGTCGTCGGCGGTCAACGCCGCGACGGCCGTCGCCGGACCCCGACCGTCGGTGGTCACGCTCTCGGTGTCCAGCTCGTTCGCCGCGCACTGGCTGCTGCCACGCCTCGGCTCGTTCCGGCGTCGCCATCCGGGCATCGACCTCCGCTACCTCACCAACGACCACGACGGTCGAGTGGGGCTCGACGGCGCCGACATCTGGATCCCGCTCGGCAGCGGCGCGTGGCCCGACCTCGAGTCCCACCACTTCTGCGACGAGGAGATCGTGCTGGTCGCGGCGCCCGACGTCGCCGACGCGTGGCACGGCGCCACCCCCGCACAGCTGGTCGACGCACCGCTGCTCCACCTCGACGAGCGCTACCCGACACGGTTCACCTGGGAGCGTTGGTTCGACCACCACGGCGTGGTGCTCGACCGCCCGCTGGGCGGCGACCACTCGAACGACTACGCCGTGGTGGTACAGGCGGCGATGGCGGGGCAGGGGATCGCGCTCGGCTGGGCCCACATCGTCGGCGATGCGCTCGAGGGCGGACGCCTCGTGCAGGTCGGCGACCAGCGGGTGCGCACCGAGCACTCGCTCACGCTGCTCGTCGAGCCCGGCAATGCCCTCGACGGACCGATCGGCACCGTCGTCGGCTGGCTGCTCGAGGCCGCGAACGGGACGGTTCCATATCGTGGAACGACCGTACCGTGAAATCTCTGTTTCCGGGCCGAAGACCCTTGACCCTCCGTCCCCCGGTCGGTAACTTGCGCGCGCCGCGACGGACACACCGTCGCGTTGGGAAACACGGGGGAACCATGGATCTATCTTCGCTCGGACGCACCCGCAGCCGACTGGGCAAGCTCGAGAACGAACTCATCGACGAGTTCGAGTCGGGCCTCATCTCGCGCCGCGGCTTCCTCGTGAAGGGCTCGGTGCTCGGCCTCAGCCTCGCCACCATCGGCTCGATCGTCACGGCGTGCGGTGGCGACGACGAGGGTGACAGCAGCGGCAGCGAGAGCACCGACGGCGGCACCGCCACCACGGCGGCCGGTGGCAGCACCGAGACCACCGCTGCGTCGTCGGGCGGCGTGAAGAAGGGCGGCACGCTCAAGGTCGCGTCGCAGAAGCCGGGCAGCCCGCTCGACCCGGTCGGCATGGACAACCTCGGCACCTACACCATCGTCGCCACCCCGCTCGAGTACCTGTGCGGCAAGGGCGAGGGTGCGGCGCTCGCGCCGATGCTCGCCACCGAGTGGAGCCCGAACGACGACGGCAGCGTGTGGACCTTCAAGCTCCGCGAGGGCGTGAAGTGGCACGACGGTACGCCGTTCACGGCCGCCGACGTGGTCGCCACGCTCGACCGTCTGGCCCCGGGCAACCTCGTCGCCTACATCGTCGAGGGTGCCGCGAAGGCCATCGACGACCTCACGGTCGAAGTGACGCTCAACGCTCCCGACGGCCAGTTCCCGTACCTGGTGTCGCTGTGGAACCCGCAGTCGCTCATCACGCCGGCCTCGTACGCCGTCGGCACCACGCTCGACGCGACCCCGGTGGGCACCGGCCCGTTCAAGCTCGACAGCTACGACGTCGCCACCGGCGCCAAGTTCGTCCGCAACGACGACTGGTGGGGCGGCACGCCGAACCTCGATGCCGTCGAGTACATCTTCTCCGACGACATCCAGACCCAGATCACCGGCGTGCTCGGCGGTCAGGCCGACGCGATCGTGCTGTTCGCGGTCCAGGGCGGCGACGCCCTGCTCAGCAACGACGAGGTCGTGGTCGAGTCGATCCCGGGTGCATCGCACCGTCAGCTGTGGATGAACACCCGCGAGGGCACGTTCACCAACAAGCCGCTCCGTCAGGCGATCGCCTGGGCGATCAACCGCCAGGAGCTCATCGACGTGATCCTGAAGGGCAAGGGTGTCATCGGCAACGACCACCCGATCGCCCCGGCCTACGAGTACTTCGACCCGTCGCTGGCCCAGCGCGAGCAGGACCTCGACAAGGCGAAGGCGCTCATGGAGGAGGCCGGCCTGGCCGACGGCATCGATCTCACGATGCACGTGCCCGACCTGGTCGAGATCCCGCAGCTCGCCGAGCTGATGCAGACGCAGCTGAAGGAGATCGGCGTCAACGTCACGCTCAACGTCGAGTCGACCGACACCTTCTACGACCGCTGGTGCAAGGTGTACGACTCCACCAACGAGCCGGCCGGCTGTGACGGCGGCGAGGAGTTCGGCATCGTCGACTACGGCAACCGTGGTACCCCCGACGTGTACCTCGTCAAGGCCTACGCCACGGGCGAGTGGAACTCGGCGCACTACGTGTCGGAGGACTTCCGGGCCGCGGTCAAGGAGTACCAGGCGGCGCTCGACCTCGACGGGCGCAAGGCCGCGGTCAAGAAGATCCAGGCCATCGCCCAGGAGGACGTGCCGTACGTGATCCCGTACTTCTACGACTCGCTGTTCGCCTACAAGAAGGGCGTCACCGGCATCGTCGCCACGGGCCTCGGCCACTTCTACCTCGGAGCCGCCGGCTTCGCCGAGTGAGCATCGCTCACGTCCACATCTGACAGCGCTGTGGCGCCACCGTACGGTGGCGCCACAGCCGTTTCTCAGCATCACTCGGCACCGCTCGCCACCCGGCGGGCGGTCGCCCGCATCGGGGGCACATGCGCAGATTCATCCTCCAGCGACTCCTGTCGATCATCGTCACGTTGTGGCTGCTGGCGACGATCGTCTTCCTGCTGGTCAACGTGCTGCCCGGCAACGTCGGCCGGCAGATCCTCGGTCCGTTCGCCCCTCAGGTCGAGGTCGACCGGTTCAACGAGCGGCTCGGCACCGATCGCCCGCTCATCACCCAGTACGTCGACTCGATCGGGAACGTGTTCACGCTCGACTTCGGCGACTCGTACCAGAGCGGCCAGCCGGTGATGGACCTGATCCTCCCGGCGCTCGGACGATCCGGCAAGCTCGCGCTCCTCGCGTTCGTCATCACGATCCCGATCTCGATCGCCGCCGGCGTGTACGCGGCGAGACGACAGGACAAGTTCGCCGACCGGCTCATCGTGAACGCCGGGCTGGCCTCGTCGTCGATCCCCGAGTTCGTCACCGCCGCGCTGTTGCTCGCGATCTTCGCCGTGCACTGGAAGCTCGGCAAGGCGTTCGCCAACCCGCCGGAGGGCACCAGCCTGCTCGGACAACTCGAGTACCTGTTGCTGCCGGCGCTCGCGATGGTGTTCGCCTACTTCGGCTACATCGCCCGCATGACCCGAGCGGGCGTGATCAGCGCACTCCAGGCCGACTACACCCGCACCGCGACGATGAAGGGCCTGTCGAACGGCCAGGTGATGCGTCGCCACGTGCTGCGCAACGCGCTCGCGCCGACGATCACGGTCATCAGCGTGCAGATCGGCTACCTGATCGGCGGGATCATCGGCGTCGAGAAGGTGTTCAACTACGCCGGCCTCGGCTCGACGATGCTGAACGCCGTCGGCTCGAAGGACATCCCGGTCCTGCAGGGTGCGGTGCTGCTCGTCGGCATGGTCTACATGCTGTCGACGCTCACCGCCGACCTGCTGATCGCCGCGCTCAATCCCCGTGTCCGTCTGGAGGCCAAGCGATGAGCACCACCGACAGCCTCGGCGGCGGGGCACGGATGCCGTCCGTGCCCGCCACGCCCGCCACCCCCGGCAGCACGCCGCCCGTGGCACCCACCGCCGACGTCAACGAGCGTCGCCAGGCCCGCCGCGAGAACTGGCGCCTGATCCGGAAGAAGCCGTCGTTCCTGATCGGCTGCTTCATCGTGCTCGTGTGGATCGTGTGTGCGGTGCTCGGCGACCGGATCACCCCGCATCACCCGCTCGACTTCCGTGGCGACAGCTACCTGTCGCCGCGAGCGTCGTTCCCGTTCGGCACCGACTCGACCGGCCGCGACGTGCTCTCACGCGTGATGGCCGGTGCGCGCGACGTGCTGCAGATCGCCCCGCTGGCCGCGCTGCTGGGGGTGTTGTTCGGTGTGGTCCTCGGCATGTTCATGGGCTACATCGGTGGCGTGCTCGACCTGATCGCGAGCCGCATCGTCGAGGCCTTCCTGGCGCTGCCCGTCGTGCTCATCGCGCTGCTCGCGATCACCACGCTCGGCAACTCCACCTGGGTGGTGATCGGTGTGGTCGCCACCCTGTTCACGCCGATCGTCGCCCGCACGGTACGGGCCGCGGTGCTGGCCGAACGCGACCTCGACTACGTCACGTCGGCCAAGCTGCGCGGTGAGGGCAAGCTGTTCATCATGTTCCGGGAGATCCTCCCGAACGTAACCGGACCGATCATCGTCGAACTCACCGTGCGCATCGGCTACGCCGTGTTCACGGTGTCGACGCTGTCGTTCCTCGGGGCGGGGCCGCCGCCACCGTCACCCGACTGGGGTGCGCAGGTGAGCGAGAACTACACCGCGATCGTGGCAGGGTTCTGGTGGACCACGTTCTTCCCGGCCGCCGCGATCGCGAGCCTCGTGATCGCCACCAACCTGATCGCCGACTCGGTCCAGTCGGTGCTGGAGGGGTCATGACCGACACCGCGAGCACCTCCACGCCCACCGCCACGGCGGCGGCGCTGTCCGTCGACGACCTGCACGTCGTGTACACGGTCCGCGGTGTCGACCGCGCCGTCATCCGCGGCGTCAGCTTCCAGGTCGCACCCGGCGAGGCCTACGGCCTGGTCGGCGAGTCGGGCTGCGGCAAGTCCACCACCGCCTACGCGGCGCTCCGCTACCTGCCGCGCAACGGCAAGATCACCGCCGGCCGCATCCTGGTCGGTGGCCGCGACGTCACCGCGATGTCGTCGACCGAGCTGCAGGAGTTCCGCGCCCGCGAGGCGTCGATGGTGTACCAGGACCCGGCGCAGGCGCTGAACCCGACGCTGCGCGTGGGTCGTCAGGTGATCGAGAACTTCCGGTTGCTCGGCCAGTCGAAGGAGCAGGCGCAGGCGTCCGCGATGGAAGCGCTCCGCAAGGTGCGCATCGCCGACCCCACCCGCGTGATGGATCGCTACCCGTTCCAGCTGTCGGGCGGCATGGTGCAGCGCGTGGTGATCGCGATGGCGCTCGCGTGCAACCCGAAGCTGTTGGTGCTCGACGAGCCGACCACCGGACTCGACGCGACGGTCGAGGCCGAGGTGCTCGACCTGGTGCGCGTGCTGCGCCAGGAGAGCGACGCCGCCGTGTTGATGATCGCCCACAACCTCGGGATCATCCGATCGCTGTGCGACCGGGTCGGCGTGATGTACGCCGGCAAGATCGTCGAGGAGGGCCCGAGCGGCGAGGTGTTCGACGACCCGCAGCACCCGTACACGGTGGGCCTGCTGCGATCGCTGCCCCGGCACGGTGTCAACAAGCGCGAGCGAGCACTCGCCACCATCCCCGGCATCCTGCCGCTCATCGGCAGCGAGTTGCCCACCTGCGTGTTCGTCGACCGCTGTCCGCTCGCCGACGACGTGTGCCGCACCCAGGTGCCGCCGGAGGTCGCCGTCGGCATCGGTCGCATGACGCGCTGCCATCACGCCGACCGGATCCCCACCCTCGCCGACGACACGCCGATGCCCGACATCACGATGCTCGCCCCGTCCGACGCCCGCCCCGAGGTGCTCGAACTCAGCAACGTGTCGAAGACCTTCCGCCAGCGCAACCACGCGGTGCCGGCGCTCGTGAGCGTCGAACTCGGCCTGGCCGAGGGCGAGACGCTCGGCATCGTCGGTGAATCGGGCTCGGGCAAGTCGACGCTCGCGAAGACGATGCTCGGCATCGAGAGCGCCGACGCCGGCGGAACCGTCACGCTCGAGGGCCACGAGGTGGCTCCGTCGACGACCGATCGCTCGGCCGACGACAAGCGCAAGATGCAGATGGTGTTCCAGAACCCCGACTCGGCGCTCAACCGCAGCTGGTCGGTGCGACGGATCCTGATGCGCAGCGTCGAGAAGCTCACGGGCATCAAGGGCGACGAGGCCAACCGTCGGGTCGAGACCCTCGCGGCGCACCTGCGGCTCACGCCCCGCCATCTCGACCTCAAGCCGCGCCAGCTGTCGGGCGGCCTGAAGCAGCGCGTCGCGATCGCCCGTGCCTTCGCCGGCGATCCGGGCATCGTGGTGTGCGACGAGCCCACCTCGGCGCTCGACGTGTCGGTGCAGGCGGCGATCCTGAACCTGCTCGCCGACCTGCAGAGCGAACAGCACACGAGCTACGTCTTCATCACCCACGACATGGGCGTCGTGCGCTACGTCGCCGATCGGATCGCGGTGATGTACCTCGGCAGGATCCAGGAGGTCGGTCCGACCGACACGATCTTCGAGGGACCGAACCACCCCTACACCGAGGCGTTGCTGTCGGCCATCCCGAGCGTCGACGGCGAGGAGAAGGTCCGCATCCGCCTCGACGGCGAGATCCCGAGCCCGGCCAACCCGCCGTCGGGCTGCGTGTTCCACCCTCGCTGCCCGCGTGCGATCGCCGGCGTGTGCGAGGTGAGCGAGCCCGAGCTGCGCGAGATCGAGCCGGGGCACGCGATCCGGTGCCACATCCCGGTCGAGACGCTGATCGAGCTGCAGGGCGTCAAGCGCACGCTCGGCAGCTGAGGTCGCCGTCCGTCGACTGGTGGTCGCTCGGCGACCACCAGCCGACGACGTTCGAAGGGTTCAGTCGACGAAGCGATCGACCGAAGTGTCGCGCCGGTGGGTCGACCACCGGTGGCATCCGGCGTCGTGGAACCAGCGTTCGGTCTGCACGCCCTCGGCATTGGTGAACATCCAGACCTGGTCGAGGTCGCGATCGAACGGGTCGGTCAGGTGCGCGGGCGGCTCGGGCAGCTCGCCGCCGAAGCGGAACTCCTCGACCGGCCGTGGGCCGCAGTGCGGGCAGGTGACGATGAGCATCAGCGTGTCCCCGTGGATCCCTGGTCGGCCATCGCGTGGTCGGCCGCGAACCGTGACAGTGCGAAGGGTGCGATCAGGTCGGGCGTGCGGCCGGTGGCGATCAGCTCGGCCATCGACTCGCCACCCGCCGGGATCGCCTTGAACCCCCAGGTGCCCCACCCGGTGGTGATGACGAAGCCGTCGACACCGGTGAAGCCCATGATCGGCGAGAAGTCGGCCGACACGTCGCAGCGGCCGGTCCACTGGCGCAGGATCTTGAGGTCGCGAACGAACGGCAGCAGGAGGCTCATCTTGGCCGCGTTGGCCTGCAGGAACTGGAACGACGACTGCAGCGAGAAGCTCGACTCGCGGTCGTACTCGTGCCCGATCAGCATCTGGCCGCGGGCGGTCTGGCTGATGTAGCAGAGCAACTCGGTGTCGCTGATGATCGGGCCGAAGCCCTGGGCGTAGCCGTTGGTGACGAACGCCTGCAGCGGGTGCGTGCGCACGGGCAGCCGCACACCCGCGTGCGCTGCGAGCTGGCTGACGTTGCCGCCGACCGCGCTCATCACGGTGCCGGCGGCGATGTCGCCCTTGTCGGTGCGAACCCCGACCACACGGTCGCCGTCGCGCAGCAGCCCCGTCACCCGGGTCTGCTGCAGCACGTGCACACCGACACGCATCGCGCCCTGTGCATAGGCCCACACCACGCGGTCGTGGCGGGCCGTCGACGCCGGGACGTGGTACGAGGCGCCGAGCACCGGATAGCGGCCGCCACCCGACAGGTCGATCTGCGGACAGAGATCCTTGATCTCGGTGGGGGTGACCATCACCGTCTCGGCACCGCACGCGGTGTTGAGCAGCGCACGGGCACGCTCGGTGCGCATCGCCGACTCGGTGTGCGCCAACCACAGCAGGCCCTTCTGGGCGTGCATGATCCAGCAGCCCGTCTCCTGCTCGAGCGACGCGTAGAGGTCGATGCTGTGCTGGTAGAAGCGGATCGACTCGGGGATGCCGTAGTTGGCGCGGATGATCGTGGTGTTGCGACCCGAGTTGCCCGAGCCGATGTAGTCGGCCTCGATGACGGCGACGTTGGTGATGCCGTGCCGGGTGGCGAGGTAGTAGGCGGTCGCGAGGCCGTGGCCGCCACCACCGACGATGACGACGTCGTAGCTCGACCGCGGCTCGTGCCACGTGAGCTCGAGCAGCGTCTCGACGAACTCGTTCACGAACGACCTCCTTCGACGAGCGCCGGCACGCCGAAGCGGTCGACCGCCTCGTGCACCAACCCGCTCGACACGAGCAGCAGCACCCGGTCGTGCTCGAACCACAGCTTCACGGGCATGCCGGCCGCGAGACCCTGGGCGAGCACGGGCCGTGCGGTGGGCAGCGCCCACTCGACGTGCCGGGCGACGTGGGCGTCGAACTCGGCGGGGGAGAGGCCCCAGCCGACGAACGCCGTCTCGCGCTCGACGATCGCGTGCTGGTCGGTGATCTCCGCGGCGACCGCGCCGAGGGCGAGCACCTCGTCGGCAGCGATGCGCAGCACGGTGACGTCGCCCTCGAACCAGGCGTGGTCGAGTGCGTCGGGGGTGGCCACCACACGGAGGCCCTCGAGTCGCTCAGGCGCGCGCACGGGCACCCTCCGGGTCGTAGAACGGGGTGTGCACCACACGGGCCGTGCGACCGTCGACCGTGACCTCGTCGGCCCACGGCGTGTGCTTCTGCCAGCCGAGCATCACCGTGGTGCCGAGCACCGGCGACGCGAACGTGGACGACACGTGACCGACGATGCGGTCGCCGACGTACACGGGGCTGCCCTCGGTGGGCGCCGGCCCGTCGAGCGTGAAGCCGAACAGGCGCCGCTCGTCGGGCAGGTCGGCGGTGCGGGCCAGGGCGGTGCGGCCGACGAAGTCGGGCTTGTCCATCTTCACCGCCCAGTCCATGTTCAGCCGGCGCGGCGTGGAGTCGAGCTCGGTGTCCATGCCGACGATCACGTGGCCCTTCTCGAGCCGCAGCGCGAACAGCGCCTGCAGCCCGTGCGGAGTGATGTTGAGGTCGCGGCCGGCAGCCATGAGCGCCCGCCACAGTTCGACCGAGTGCGCCACCGGGTGGTGCAGTTCGAAGCTCGCCTCGCCCGTGAACGACAGCCGCATCACGTGACAGTCGATGCCGGCCACGGTGGTGTGCTCGTGCTGCAGGAACTTCGGGGGCTCGTCGACACCCACCCGTCGCAGCAACTCGCCGGCCAGCGGACCCGTGACGTTGATCGCGCCGAGGCTGATCGTGCGATCCATGATCCGCACGTCGAGCCCCCAGGTCTCGATCCAGTCGCGCACCCACGCTTCGGCGAACGCGGCACCGCCCGAGGTGAAGGTGAGCACGAACCGGTCGACGCCCTCGGCGCTGACCTCACGACACACCATGCCGTCGTCGATGAGGTGGCCGCGCTCGTTGAGCAGCAGCACGTACCGGCTGCGGCCGGGCCTGATGTCGGCGATCGTGGTAGGGTAGAGGCGCTCGAGCGCCTCGACCACGTCGGGACCGGTGACGATCATCTTGCCGAGCGTCGACACGTCGCCGAGCGACACACCTTCGCGTACGGCCCAGTACTCGCGCATCGGATCGCCGTAGTTCCACGGCCGCCACCAACCACCGAAGCGGTCCATGCGGGCGCCGAGACGGAGATGTTCGTCGTGCAGCGCGGTGCGCCGGAAGGCGTCGAGGTGCACGTCGGCGGCGGCCTCGGCGATGGTGAGCTGGCGCGAGGCGGGACGGCCGGTGAACGGCGCCGCCTCGCTGCCCGATCGGTCGGTCACGAACGAGCGCAGGTGCGGCATGCACACGCCGCCCTGGCACGTGCCGGTGCCGCACAGCGCAGCCCGCTTCACGAGCTCGAGGTGCTGGAAGCCCTTGTCCCACACCATCTGCAGGTCGCCGACGGTGATCTTCGAACACGGGCACACCACCCCGTCGACGGGCGCGGGCGGCAGGTCGAAGCGTTGCGCGGCCGGACCGACGAGACGTACGTGCGGGTCGCTCACCATGCGGGCGAGCAGGTCGCGCGGTGCCTTGGTGGTGCTGGTGACGATCGCCGTGTCGCACGCCTCGCGACGGCCGTCGGCGAACACGACGTGGGTGACGCGGCCGTCGGCGCCCTCGAACGCGGCCAGGTCGGCGAGATCGACGGTGATGGTGGCACCGAGGTCGACGCCACGCGAGCGCAGCAGGTCGGCGGCGCCCGCGAGCACGATGCCGCGCAGCATGTTGCCGGGGCACACGGGGTGCACCTCGGCGGCGCCGGTGGCGATGACCACCTCGTGTGCCTCGACGTGCAGCACGTGGTCGTGGGTGCGCACCACCACGACCGGCCCGGGGTACACACCCACCACGTCGTGACCGAGTGCGCCGTCGAGTACGAGCACGTCGCGGCCGGCGGCGCGCAGCGCGGCCGCCTCAGCGGTGCCGGAGTCGCCCGCTCCGATGACGACCGCGTCGGCGTGCCGGCGACGAACCTCGACGGCGGCGTGCACGGGGGAGCGGGAGGGATCGGTGGGCGGGTCGAGGTGCAGCGGCGGACCGCCCACGGCCGGGTGCCGCGACACGCGGAGACCCGGACGCGCCGCCGTGAGACAGGTGCGGGTGAACGCCACCCCGTCGATCTCGGCCACGCAGTTGCCGCAGTCGCCGGTCAGACAGAGCGACCCACCGTGCTGGGGGTGCTCGCCGGCGCGCACCACGGCCACCGCCACCGAGTCGCCGTCGACGAAGTCGATCGGCCGGTCGTCGAGTGCGAAGCGCATGGTGGGCGAACTGTAATCCAGCTCGCGGGGCATTCTCGGCACGATCGTTCTGGGAAAGCGTCGGCATCGTGGCCGGACGTCGCGACGGATTCCGGTGCACTCGGACGACGTTCTGGTCGCGCATCGTCTCGGATGCCGAGAGAATCCGCGACCAGCAGATCGTCGACGAGTGGAGGGATAGGGTCGATCCATGGGGGAGTCAGCGAAGGTGCCGTTCCGCGAGCGGCAGGAGGTGCGGTTCTTCCGATCGCTCCGTCGCGCCGCGCCCGGGCTGAACGCCGCCTGGTGGGTGCTGATCGTGCTGCGCGGCATCGTGCCGGCGATCGTCACCGTCGCGTTCGGGTGGCTGGTGTCGTCGATCCAGGCGGACCGCTCGCTCGTCGGGCCGCTCGCGCTCACCGGCGCGATGTTCACGCTGTCGATGGTGTTGCACCCGCTGCACCAACTGCTGAGCGCCAACCTCGGCGAGCGGATGGCCGCCCACCTGTACGACCGGCTGATGTCGGCCACGCTGGGCCCCGACGGCATCGGCCACCTCGAACGGCCCGAGCTGACCGCCGATCTCACGATGGCCCGCGACTTCGACCTCGGGATGATGGGCCCGCCGTTGTCGATCGCGATGGACTTCCTCGCGAACGGGCTCGTGCAGGTGATGGTCGGGATCGCCGCGTCGACTCTGCTGTTCGGGTTCGCGTGGTGGGCGCCGTTCGCGATGCTGCTCGGCTGGGGTTCCACCCACTGGCTGCTCCGCGAGAGCGGCGTGTGGCGCGATCGCAACACCGACGACGTCCGCAGCGCCCAGCGACACGCCGAGTACGCGTACCGCCTCGCCGTCGACGCGGCGCCGAGCAAGGAGCTCCGGCTGTTCGGCCTGGCGGGATGGGTGATCGACCGGTTCGTGTCGGCGCGCACGACCTTGTACGACCTGCAGTTCCAGGCCACGCGGCTCCGCGAAAAGTCGGTGGCCGGCTGCCTCGCGATCGTCTCGGCGGTGAACCTGCTCGTGTTCTGGCTGATCGCCCGGGCTGCGATCGACGGTGACCTGTCGACCGGTCGGGTGGTGGTGTACGTGCAGGCCGCGATCGGTGTGTCGGCGCTCGCGTTCGGTGGGCTCAGCTGGGTGCTCGACGGCGCCGGCGCACCGGTGATGGCGCTCGAGCGGCTCGAGGCCGCGGTCGGCGCGTGGGGCGCGCTCACGCCCGGCCGTGGCCTCGACCGTGCGCCGGGTCCGGTCGACCTGCGCTTCCGCGACGTCGTGTTCGCGTACGACGAGGGGCGCCGTGTGCTCGACGGGTTCGACCTGCACGTGCCCGCCGGCAGCTCGATCGCGATCGTCGGCGTCAACGGCGCCGGCAAGACCACACTCGCGAAGCTGCTCTGCCGGCTGTACGACCCCGTGTCCGGCTCGATCGAGGTCGACGGCACACCGCTCACCGACGTCGACGCGTCCGCGTGGCGGCGTCACGTCACCGCGGTGTTCCAGGACTTCGTCCGCTTCGAGTTGCCGTTGCGCACCAACGTCGCTCCGAACGGAGCGCCCGACGACGTGATCCGCGAGGCGCTCGCCGACGCCGGCGCCGACCACCTGGCCGGCGGCGACCTCGACACGATCCTGTCGAAGGGCTACCCGGGCGGCACCGACCTGTCCGGCGGCCAGTGGCAGCGCGTCGCCCTCGCCCGAGCCCTGTGCGCGGTCAAGACGGGGGCTGGGTTGCTGCTGCTCGACGAGCCCACCGCACAGCTCGACGTGCGGGGCGAGGCCGAGATCTTCGAGCGCGTGCTCGCGGCTGCCCGGCACTGCACCACGGTGCTGATCTCACACCGCTTCTCGACCGTGCGGCTCGCCGACCGGATCTGCGTGATCGAGGCGGGCCGGGTGGTCGAGCTCGGCACGCACGACGAGCTGATGGCGGGGGGTGGCCGCTACCGGTCGATGTTCGACCTGCAGGCGTCGCGCTTCGCGGACGGCGACGGCGAACCCGAGTACGACGACGATGGCAAGGAGGTGCTCCGTGACCGGCTCTGACCAGCGCAACGACGCCGACGACGACCTGCCCTCGGCGATGCGCTCGCTGTGGCGCACGTGCCGGCTCGGAGCGAAGGCCGAACCCCGGCTGCTCGCGCTGTCGCTCGGTCTGGCGCTGCTGATGATGCTGCCCGACGCGCTGCTCGCGCTGTGGCTGGGTCTGCTCGTGAGCGGCATCGTCGACGACCACCACACCCGGGTCACCGTCGCCGCGATCGGGCTCGCCGTCAGCGCGACCGCGACGTGGTACCTGAGCGTGCTCTCGCAGCGTGTGCAGCGCCGCTTCCGCGACCGCATCGCGATCGCGCTCGAGTCGCACGTGGCCCGGCTGCAGGCGTCCGTCGCGACGATCGAGCACCACGAACGACCGGAGCATCTCGACCGACTGGCGATGCTGCGCGACCAGGTGTTCGCGCTCGACCACATGTTCATGTCGCTGTTCAGCACGCTCGGCTGGTTCTTCCGACTGGTGATCACCGGCGTGCTGCTCGCCTCGGTGCATCCGGCGCTGGCGCTGTTGTTGCTCTGTGCCGTCCCCTCGTTCGTCACCAGCACGTGGCGCCCCGCGGTCGAGCGACGGGTCGAGGAGTCGGTCGTGTCGAACGCCCGGCTCGCCCGACACCTCTTCGTGCTCGGCACCAGCGCCCCGCCCGGCAAGGAGGTGCGGGTCACCGGCACCGAGGACTGGCTCCGCGACCAGCGCCACGCCGCCTGGTCGCGGTGGTACGGCCCGGTGTCGAAGGTGCGCACCGCGACGGCGCTGTGGCACTCGGCCGTGTGGGCGCTGTTCGGCGCGGGCTACGTGATGGCCGTCGTGTACGCCGCCGCGGTGCTCGACCGCGGGGTGGGGGAGGTGGTGCTGGTGGTGGCCGCGGGCACCCGCTTGTCGTCGTACATCGGTGCGGCCGCCGAGGAGCTCGGGTTCCTGCGCGGCTTCTGGCTCGACGCCTCGCGGCGACTGGTGTGGCTCGAGGACTACGCCGCCGCCCGCGCCAACGCCACCGGCGCCGTGCCCCCGTCCGTGCTGCACGACGGCATCCGCTTCGAGCACGTGTCGTTCGCGTACCCGGGCACCGATCGGCTGGTGCTCGACGACGTCGACCTGGTGCTGCCGGCCGGGGCCGTCGTGGCCGTGGTGGGGGAGAACGGCGCAGGCAAGTCGACGCTCGTGAAGCTCCTCGCCCGGATGTACGCCCCCACCGCCGGCCGCATCACGGTCGACGGCACCGATCTCGCGTCGGTCGCCACCGACGCGTGGCGCGACCGGCTCGCCGGCGCCTTCCAGGACTTCTTCCGCTTCGAGTTCCGCGCCCAGCAGACCGTCGGGCTCGGGCACCTGCCGCGGCTCGACGAGCGGCCCGCGGCCGAGACGGCGGTCGGACGGGCTGGCGCGGTCGACGTCGTCGACCGGCTCGCGCACGGGCTCGACACCCAGCTCGGTCCCACCTGGGACGAGGGCGCCGAGATCAGCTTCGGCCAGTGGCAGAAGCTCGCGCTCGCACGCGGCTTCATGCGTGACGACCCGTTGCTGCTGGTGCTCGACGAGCCGACCGCGGCGCTCGACGCCGAGACCGAGCACGCCCTGTTCGAGCGCTTCGCCGAAGCGGCCCGCCGCGAGGGCGCGGCGGGCCGGGTGACGGTGCTGGTCTCACACCGGTTCTCGACGGTGCGGATGGCCGACCTGATCGTCGTGCTCGACGGCAGCCGGGTGGCCGAGGTCGGCACCCACGACGACCTGATGGCGCGGGACGGCCAGTACGCCTCGCTGTTCCGGATCCAGGCTGCGGCTTACCGGAACTGAGCGGGCTGGGTCGACGGCGCCGGCGGGGCGCCGACGGG
>WBZX01001551.1_pt1 | contig 17151 bp, 16 predicted proteins | sample 5204211 | NCBI WGS metagenome assembly WBZX01 (sample SAMN12344362, study PRJNA552823) | activated sludge metagenome | biome: Activated sludge suspended growth; feature: Nitrification reactor; material: Wastewater; isolation source: activated sludge from nitrification reactor of wastewater... | reverse complement strand
GACACTGGGGTTTATCCTCCCGTTCAGCACACAGGCCTCTCCCGCGTTGCAGGACAATCCTGCGGCCACATCCGGCCTGTCCGGCACGAATGTCCTGGAAGAGGAGCAGATTCTCTCCACCACCGATAAGATCACCCAACCGGTCGATACCGATGCTGAGGCCATGCGGCACAACGATCTCGGCGTCGCCTTCGTCTTCAAGGGGGATCTGGGACAAGCCATCGACGAATTCAAACATGCCCTCCGGCTCCAACCGAATTATTTCGCCGCGCACCTGAACCTGGCCAATACACTGCTCGATATCGGCCGGCATGAGGCGGCCATGGTCGAGTTCAAGGAAGCCTTGCGGCTGAAGCCGGACGATTCGAAAACGCACAATGACCTGGGGGTGGCGCTCAAGGAGATGGGAGATCCGGCCGGGGCGATCGCGGAATTCAGGACGGTGCTACGCCGCAATCCTACCGATGTGAATGCCCACAACAACCTGGGAGTGGCGCTCAAAGCGATGGGTGATCTTGACGGGGCCATTGCGGAATATCGCACGGCGGCGAGCCTGCAACCGAACGATGTCAACGCACATTTCAATCTGGGGCTCGGACTGATGGAGAAGCGTCAACCGGATGCCGCCATCAGCGAATTCCGCACGGCACTGCACCTGCGACCCAATGATGCCAAGATCCGCTTCAATCTTGGTCATGCGCTGGCTCGTATGGGACAACGTATGGAGGCGGCCCAGGAATTACGACAATACCTCCGCCTTGAACTTGATACTCCCGCCAATCGGCGATGGCTGGAACAGGCTGAGGCCACACTGCGCGAGCTGGAAATGCCCTAGCGAGGGCGGCGCGCTGTCGGGCAACCTGCCGGACTACGTACAGGCCGATCGTCACCGATAGCATGATTGTTTCGACGGCCTCCCACAATCGCACCCCGACGAAGGGACAGTCTTCAAGGGACTAATTGAACAGGGATTCTGATGCACCCGCACCACACCATGGCTTCATGTGTTCGTCTCGCGCTTCTCGCCAGTGCACTCATCACGATGATCTGCTCCTGGGCTCTCTGGCCGGACAGTGTCCTGGGTGCGGAGGAAACAGAAAGCACTCCACAGCACCAGCGGCAATGGATGTTTGATAGTTCCTCACCGGGAACGCTGCCAGGCTCCTATGTCGTGGGAACGCTGTTCGACGGACGCCCCGCCGGCGAATGGAAAATCCTCATCACCGACCGCGCAAAGAGTGCCTCCCAAGTGCTCGCCCAACTACAACCCAAAGGGACGGATCAGACACACAAACTCCTTCTGCTTGAGGGAACCGAGAGCACAAATATCGACGTTGAAGTGTCCTATCTCGCCGTGGCAGGAAAGGCTGATCTCGGCGGCGGGCTGCTGTGGCGGGCTAAGGATGACCGCAATTACTATCTACTGAGAGCGAGTCTGGTGGAACAGAAGATACGACTCTATCGCGTCGTAAACGGGGTACAGCAGATTGTAAAACAGATCGACCGCCCACTCCCGGCAACCGGTTGGCACAAGCTCCGTATCGTGCAACGCGGCTGCGAAATGAAAGCTCTCTTCGATGAAGCGGTCCTATTCCGTGCCTGTGACACGACGTATACCAGCGGCCGGATCGGACTCTGGACCAAAGCCGACGCAGTCACCTATTTCGACGATCTCACGCTCAAGATTCTCGACTAACTCTTGCCTTTCCACCACGCTCAGGCCTTGGGGGAACACGTCGCTCCCGCGCCTTCCAGATGAGTGGTGTCATACCGCCAGTTTCAGCGCTTCACATTGAACCCGACACCACAGTCCTCAAGGGTCTGCGCAAACGAGAATCGTTCAATGGGCATCAGACAAAAAAATGGGGCAGCCACCACCAGGATGACTGCCCCACGAGTTGTTACAAAGTCAGGCGTTACCAGCGATCGCGCTTGCCACCACGATCGTTGAATCCCCCGCCTCCACCGCTCCGGCCAGGACCGCCGCCTGAACGGGGCTCCTGCGGACGCGCTTCATTGACCGTCAATGTCCGGCCACCCATGTCCGTCCCATTGAGAGCGGAAATCGCCTTCTGCGCCTCGTCTGAAGAGGCCATTTCGACGAATCCGAAACCTCTCGATTGGCCGGTAAATTTGTCCGTAATGATACGGGCCGATTCAACCGCCCCGTGCACCGCGAACAAATCGCTCAACTGCTGTTCGGTTGCCGAATACGGCAACCCGCCAACATAAATTTTAGAACCCATGTGGGTCCTCCTCTTGGGTAGTGACATTGTCTTGAACGAAGGAAAGAAAGGGAAAGGACGGGCCGAAGACGCGACGTAACGGGGCGACTTGGGTCTGGCTTTCGATTAGATTCCCGGGCAAGGCAACATCGAGTCAGGCCTGAACTATTTCAACGCATCCCTCACCAGGCCCCAGCGGGAGACCGCGAATAGTACCACGGGCCCTATTGCCATACAAGCCATGAAATAGGTATTTCGGCCCATAGTTGACGGCTGCCCATCCAATATGATGCGGGCGCCCTCGTTGACGGCTCCCCATCGTTGAAAAGCCAGCCGGCTCTTCGGAGTGGCGGGAAACAGTATAGCCCTTGGCACTAGGGATATACCTAGTCGATTCGGACCTCTGTTCGTTTAAAACTGATTACAAGCACCGCAGCCCCCGGCCATGCAGTTCACCTGCCGCCAGACTCTCGCATCGTCTCGCGCCTCATGTCATCGCACGGACTACATGACCCACTCCACTACCGCAGCCTACTAATTTCTCGGTCAGAGCCGTTTTAGCTTGTCCAGTAATACTGGACATATGGTAAGATCGGCTATATTGACTAGCCGCCGGAATATGGTGACTCCGCTGGTGGGCTAATCGGATTGATCCACGTCATACGATCCTGATCCTGGCAGACCGTGATGCCGGATGAAGAAACCTGCTCACCCCACGCCCCTTGTGATTCACGCCGGTGGGTCGAGTAGGCGGGCTAACCATGAGTCGCTACTGCACTGCCCTTGACCGCTCGAAAGCGGCAGTGCGTCAACATGAGGCGCTATGAACGTCCTGGCGAGAATTCTCCATCCAACCGACATGCCCATGCTGGGAACATTTCGCAGACTTTTTCGAAGCGTACAGGATTTGGCGATCCAGATTCATGAGGACTGGACGATCAACAATCATGACTGGACGATGCCAGGATTTCGCGCCATCGCCGTACATCGCTTTGGCACTTGGGTGTCCAATAAACGGCCCGGAGCGCTGCGAACCGTGCTGCTCTGGTGGTATCAGGTCATGTACCGCTACATACGCAACTACTATGGCATCGAAATTCCGCTGACGGTTGTTCTGGGGCGAAGACTCTGGCTGGTGCATCAAAACGGCGTCGTCTTCCACTGGAAAACGGTCGTCGGTGATGATTGTCTGATCCGCCACAATGCCACCATCGGCGCAGGGTATGGCGGACAGAAAACGTTACACAAGGGCCCCAGGATCGGGAACCGTGTGGAAATAGGACCCGGCGCGGTGATTTTTGCCGCCGTGACGATCGGAGACGGCGCCGTCGTTGGCCCGAATGTCGTCGTGATGTCCAATGTTCCTAAAGGAGCGAGAGTGTTTGCCGAAGCTCCCCGTGTGATACGCCTGCCGAATGCCCCCGACGAGCCCCACAGCCCCAGTGGGATCGCCCAAAACATGTGAGCTCACAAAGGATGACCTCAAGCGGCATAGTTTCGCCACAACAGTCCGCCTCTCCCGACACGCCTGAGGCACGCGGTGACGCCTATCGCAAGCAAGGCCTGGTAGAACAAGCCATTCGCTCTTATTTGGAGGCGGTGACGTTTCCCCTCTCCCCCGCGCTCTGCCTGAAACTCGCGCGATGTTACGATAAGCTCGAACATCATTCGGACGCCTGCAAATGGGCCCTTTCCCTGGTTGAAGCGGGTGATGACTACACGACCTGGCTGACCGCGTGGACGCTCTTTAAGCGTCATGCAGACCAGGGTGGCTGGCCTAAATTGCGATCAACAAAGGTCGCCATGGTGAGCAGCTATACCACGACCCAGTTGTGTCCGTTATTGCAGCTTGCCGCTGCCAGGCTCGGCATCCATATCGATCTCTACGAGAGTCACTACGGACAATACCAGCAGGATATCATCGATCCGGGAAGTCGGCTTTACGCATTCGCCCCCGATATCGTCATCCTTGCGGTCCACGAAGGAGATCTCCGCCTCCCCGAGTACAGTTCGACGCCTGAGCAGGATATTCGAACTGAGGTTGACCGATGGACGGCACTCTGGAAGCTGGTCGCGGAACGTGCGCAGGCCCGCGTCATCCAGCATAACTTTGCGCTGCCCTGCGAGGTGCCGGCAGGGCATCTCGCGACGAGACTCCCCGGCTCTCGATACATGATGACCCAGGCCGTGAATATGCGTTTGGGCGAAGCGGCAGCGCATGCGGTATCCTTGGTGGATTGCGAACGTCTGTCGGCGCTCATCGGGAAACGGCAGTGGTGCGACCCGCGCTATTGGAACCTTTCCAAGCAAGCAGTGGCCCTTGAGGCCCTGCCCTTGCTCGCAAGGCACACAGCCGCGGTGATAGCCGCGGACCTCGGCCTGAGCCGTAAATGCCTCGTGCTCGATCTCGACAACACCTTATGGGGCGGAGTGATTGCGGAAGAGGGTCTCGCCGGAATCAAGTTGGGACAGGGACCGGACGGCGAGGCATTTGTGGCGTTCCAGGAATTTATTCTGAAGCTGAAACGGAAGGGCGTCATCCTGACCGTCTGCTCAAAAAACAACTACGCCGATGCCATCCAGCCATTTGAAAAACATCCGGAGATGCGGCTGACGCTGCAGGATATTGCCCTCTTCATCGCCAATTGGGAATCCAAATCAGACAACATTCGCAGGATCGCCGATACCTTACAAATCGGGCTGGATAGTCTCGTGTTCGTCGACGACAACCCCGTTGAACGTGACATTGTCCGCACATTTCTCCCCGAAGTGGATGTCCTTCCGTTGCCCGAGGATCCGGCCTATTACACCAGGGCCCTATCGCAATACCTCTCGCTCGAGACCGCTTCCCTGACGGCCGAGGACAGTGAGCGCGCCGATCAATATCGCGCCAGAGCGCAGATCAAAGAGTTAGAGGCCGCAGCCGGGTCCATCGAAGATTTTTATTACAGTCTCCGCATGCAGGCGCTCGTAACACCCTTCGACGAGACACAGCTACCGAGAATTGCGCAGCTGATCGGGAAAACCAATCAATTCAATCTGACCACCAGACGCCACGGTATGCCACAACTGACCGCCTTCATCCGGAGCTCGGACTACGTCCACCTCGCCCTACGGCTGCGAGACCGCTACACCGATCATGGACTGGTCAGTGTCATGATTGCGCGCTGCGAAGGCGAACTTTTGGATATCGATACCTGGCTCATGAGCTGCCGGGTCATCGGCAGGACCGTCGAGGCCACGATGCTGGAACACCTGTGCCGGCATGCCGCTCAGCTTGGCTGCACCGTACTTCAAGGCACCTACATTCCGACGCAGAAGAACGCGATGGCGGCAGAGGTCTATGCGAAGCACGGATTCGAGCCATTCAACCAGGCCAAAGAGCAACACCTGTGGCGGTATGACCTGAAGGCGAGGGGGCCGATTGCCAATCCGTTTGTGAAGAGCGTCGCTGCATGGGAATCCGTTGATGGCACGTCCTGACTGGTCGATTTCAATCCGATTCTTCCTGTCCACATGACTACCGTCCGCTTCACGAAAGAGGATCTTGCACGTTTCAGCGCGGCGAGTCGCGACAGAAACCCTCTGCACCTCTCCGAGGACTATGCCCGCACGACACCGTATGCCGAACCGGTGGTGTTCGGCGTATTGGGCCTCCTGGCGGCGCTTGGTCATCTCCCGGAACGCCCTAACCGGCACCTGCAGCATCTCTCCGTCGAGTTTCGTAATCCCCTCAGCCTGGAGATGCCTTATCGTCTCGAGATCATTGAATCGTCGACAGACACAGCGCGCATCAAACTCTATGATACGACTCGTTTGATGATGACAGCGACAGTCACCTTCATGCCGGGACAGGGGCATGATGAGGGAAAACGCTTTCCGGAGGCATGTTGTACCGCGGAGCCGGAGGATCGAAAAGAAGATACCCTCATCCCGGGCACTCGCGTGACCGGCTCCTATGCGCCACAGACCGAAGCATTTGCGCAGGTGGTCGAGCGCTGGAGACTCGCAGGAAAGGGCGCGACCCTGCACCAGATTGCGGCGATGATGTGGACGAGTTTTGTCGTGGGAATGCATCTTCCTGGAACACGCGCCGTGTTCTGGCGACTCACGCTCGATTTTCATGAGAGCGATCCGCACTGGGAAGAACCGTTTCACTACGACGCGGCTATTGAAGACTTCGATCAGCGATATGACCTCCTGCGATCGGTAGGCACACTTTCCACCGACTCGCGCCCCTATGCGACGGCTCACATGTGGGCGTTCGTGCGGCAGGATTCCCCGCAATCCTCCCTTCGACGCATCAACGACCTGCTGCCGGAATCCGAACACCTGAAGGGAAAAGTCGCCTTGGTCATCGGCGGGAGCCGCGGTCTTGGCGCCGCTCTCGCACAGGCGCTGGCTTCGCAAGGCTGCTCGGTATTGTTGAACTATCAGCATAGTACGGCGGAAGCGGAACACGTTCGCGCCAGTCTCGGGAATCGGTCGGGACAACTTGAATTGATGCAGGGAGATGCAGCTGATATGGAGTGGTGCCTGTCTCTCCGGGATACCATTCTCAAACAATACGGGGCCTTGGACCTCCTCATCTGCAATGCATCGCCCCCTATTCGTCCACTCGCGTTCGAACCCGAAAAATGTGGGCAGTTCCAAGACTTTCTCACCAGAAGTCTCGCGCTCATCTCCGCTCCCATGTCCACTTTTCTCGGCTTGCTGTCCAACCAGGCAGGATGGAACATCGCCCTCTCTTCGTCCTTTGTCAAAGAGCTCCCGGCAGTTTTCGCGCACTATGTGACAGCAAAATGCGCCGTGGAAGGTTTGGTGAACTGGGCTGCCGTCCACTACCCGACAGTGCGGCATCTGATTGTGAGACCGCCCAAACTGCTGACGGATCAGACCAACACGACCGTGGGAAGACAGGGAGCCATGGCGGTCGAACAGGTCGCGGCCTCGATTGTGCGGCAAATCTGTCAGTCCCATCAGTCACAGGCCTTGCAGATCATGGAGACATTTTGACGGCGTATTAGGGGCACCACCCAACAGGCACAGGCCTTCCGAATGACAATGACCACACGACACCACACTGCATGAGGTGAGGAGTTCATGGAGCTGCACGATCGATTAGAAGAAGTATTTCGTCAAGTATTCGACAATGATGCGCTTGCGCTGCGCGATGAGATGAAAGCCGCCGATATCGAAGGCTGGGATTCCGTGGCGCATATCAATCTGATGTTCGGCATTGAACAGGCGTTCGGAGTCCGGTTTAAGGGCAATGAACTCGCTGACATGAAGAATATTGGCGAGCTCAAAGACTTTTTGACCGGCAAGCTGACCGGCGAGGGCTCCCGTGTGAGGAAGGCACTCCCTTGAACAGCATCGGCGCAACAAGACACTCGCAACTGGTGATCGCTGTGTCGGACGGGGAATGAGATGAATGACCTCGCGGTTCGAGTTGAACATTTGCATAAACAGTATCGGTTGGGGGCCACCCATGCGCATGACGGCTCCTTGGCTGGGGCCTTGTCACGGGGTATGCGTCAGTTGATGGGCCGCCGCTCTGCCCCGCCGTCGAGCGATGACACCCTCTGGGCCTTGCGCGACGTCTCCTTTGAGATCAAAAAAGGCGAAGTCTTCGGCGTCATCGGCACGAATGGATCCGGCAAAAGCACCCTCCTCAAGATTCTCTCCCGCGTGACGGAGCCGACCAAAGGCCGGGCCATCATCAACGGGCGGTTTTGCGGCTTACTGGAAGTCGGCACAGGGTTCCACCCCGAATTGACCGGACGCGACAACGTCTTCATGAGCGGCGCGATCCTGGGGATGAAGCGGGAGGAGATTGCCCGCAAGTTCGATGAAATCGTCGCCTTCGCCGAAGTGGAGCAGTTCATCGACACGCCGGTCAAACATTACTCGAGCGGCATGTATGTGCGTTTAGGCTTTTCGGTGCTGGCCCACATGGATCCGGATATTCTGATCGTCGATGAGGTGCTGGCCGTGGGCGACGTGCGCTTCCAGAAGAAGTGCATGGGCAAGATGGAAGATGTGGGCCAGCATGGACGAACCGTGATCCTCGTCTCGCACGACATGCCGGCGATTACGCGCATGTGTTCACGGGCCATTCTTCTGAACAAGGGCACGGTAGTGGAGGCCGGGCCGGCGCATGAGGTGGTGAATCACTATCTGCATGCCGGACACATCCAACCCTGTGCCGAATGGCCGGATCCGGCGCAGGCTCCGGGCAATGAGGTCGTCCGGTTAAGAGCGGTACGAGCCCAAACGGAAGCAGGGTTGATCATGGATCGCTTCGACATCCGGCGGCCGATTGATCTCGAGGTGGAGTTCGATGTCATCAAACCGGGGCAAGTGTTTGTCCCGGTCTTTAATCTGTATAACGAGGAAGACGTCACGGTGTTCATCGCGCATGATCGTGACCCGACCTGGCAACGAACCCCTCGCCCTGCCGGCCGGTATATCTCCACCGCCAGAATTCCTGGAAACCTGCTCGCCGAAGGGATGATGACCGTCAGTCCTCTCATGATGACTGAGGATCCGTTTCGCCTCCATGCCCATGCCCCGCGAGCCATCGGGTTCCGGGTGGATGACAGCGCAGACGGAGACTCGGCGCGAGGAGACTTTCACGGTCGATGGCCCGGCGTGATCAGGCCTCTGCTGGGATGGCGAACACGATTTGAGCCGGCGTGAGGTACACAGACAGGAGGAGAGCCCTGCTTGAATCGTGCGGGGGGCGGTGCAGCCTCCCGGATATTCAACAAGGCACACCGGTAACGCTCAGAGACTGGAGGACGTTCCCCGCTTCCGTCTAAGCATGTTCGGTCATAAACCATCCGGCGATGGACAGCCGTTTGTGGTCGCCGGCTGTCTGATCGACACGGCAGACCCGATGTAAACGCGGCACGGTAAACATGACCAACGATCCCGGTTTGGGGGCGATACAATGGGTGATGGCTAACTCCGGTTTCCCGTCTTGTGATTCGCCCACCGGGGCATAAATCAGCAGTTCACCACCCCAGTCATAGTCCCACTTCTCATGAAAATAGCTGACCAGCGCGATGCGTCGACGAGGCGCAGGCCGTCCACCGACCGGATGCCCCTGGTCCGTGTCATCATGGGTCAACAAGCAGTCACCGGCCCCGTAGGAATAGTAGCTGAACCCCATATGCCGACGGGTGATGTTCGGGAAGGATTCGATATAGCGTTGTATGCAGGGCAACTCCAATCGGCTCAACAGCAGACGCCCTTGCGGTTGGGCGATTTCGGCTTTGGCCCAATTGCCTGAATTCGGGAAGTCCTGCCGGACGTAGGATAGGTCTTGCAGTTGATTCCAATTGGCGCGCTCCATGGCCTCTCGAAACTGACCTCGTTCCTCGGCTGACCAGAAGTTCTCGACAACCAGGACCGGCGTCTTGTGAAATGAGAAACTCTCCAACCCGGCCGGTGACTGCGCTTGTCCGACTTGTCCCGATACAATCTTCATGCATCTACTCCTCGAGTCCGGGAGGTTGAGCGGAATCGACTACTCGCCGACCCGGACCAATGAACCCCGCTCTTTGCAGACATTGAACGTATGATGAAACCACAGCACCACCGCGCCCAGATACAGCAGATTTAAGCCACTGGCCAACCCGAGGTTGGTCAACGGAGCCGCATGGGTCGCGAGTAATCCCCGCATTCCTTCAAACACATGCGCTGCCGGATTGACCGAGGCCACGCCCCTCAACCACGCCGGCAGGACATCCAGAGGATAGAATACGCAGGAAATCGGCTGGAACAAAAATACCATGCTCCAGGCGAGCACCTCCGCCTCCTGACCGAACCGCATGATGAGCGAAGTCGTGAACACGCCGATGATCCATCCCGTCAAGACGAGATTGGCAATAAACGGCATCAGCCACAGGCCGAGGATAAAAACATTGTAGCCATAAAACAGCCAGGCGCAGAGAGACATGACCACCGAGACCGCCGTGACCTTGAAGAGACTCATGACCATCGTCGCCGCGAGAAACTCGCTGGGCGTCAGCGGGCTGGCGAACAGATTCATCAGGTTGCGCGCCCAGATTTCTTCGAGAAAGGAAATCGTAATACCCTGCTGCGATCGGAACAATACGTCCCAGAGGATGAGTGCGCCCAGTAAAAACGTCACGACCGCCGGCATCTGTCCTTGAAAAGTCGCCAGATAGACCGTGATGAAGCCCCACACCACCAGATCGAGGAACGGCCAATAGATGATTTCCATCACACGCGGCAAGCTTCGCCGGTAGAGATACAAATGGCGAATAACCAGGGCCGCAATACGGTGGTAGGCCATCGTCGGCTACAGCTTCCCCTCGCAAGGCTTCGTCTCGTGACATGCCTGTTCAAAGCAGGGCTTCTGATGACAGGGGTGCTCCTCAACCGGCTGTTCATGACAATGGCCACATCCGCCCTCGTCCTGATGCGCACCAAGCAGTTCCTGCAACATCAAACGGGTTCCTTCAATGAAAGCCGGACCGATTCGTCGGCCATCCTGCAGGCGGAAGGCTGACGCGACAAGTAACGCCAGTGGTATCCCGGCCAGACCGACGTGTAACGCAGGGCTGCTCAGCCTCGCAGCATCGACGGTCCAGAGCACTACTCCCATAGCGCCCCCTGCAATCGCGGTGCTGGTGACACTGCTGATAAAAATCGGCCAGCCGCTCGTCTGCCGTACCAAACCGATCGCTCCCACGACAAACCACAACAATCCCCACCCTCCCATCAGGCTGAGTCCGCCGATGAGTAGTCCCACAGCAAACGATATTCCTGCATCAACCATGACGGCGCTTACTCCCTTCGCACATGACACGATCCCGCGCTGACCGACTACTCCCGCGCGAGTTTGAGAAACACGTCTTCCAGATCCGCCTGGCCGAATCGAGCCACGATGTCCTTGGCGGTGCCTTCGGCCACGATTTTCCCCCTCTGCAGAAAAATGATGCGATCCGACATCTCTTCCATTTCCCGCATATTGTGCGAGGTATACAGAATACTGAGTCCGGTCGCCTGCCGTTCCGCCAAGAGGATCGCGCGAATCTTGTGCGCGATATCCGGATCCAGACTCGCGGTCGGCTCATCCAGAAACAGCACCTTGGGTTCAGTCAGGAGGGCCTTGGCCAGCGTCAAACGTGTCATCTGCCCCGACGACAGTTTGCGCGTCAGCTTGTGCCGCCATTCGACCATCTCCAGTTTTCTTACCATATCATCGACACGAGCCGCGATATTCGACATCCCGTACAATCGTGCAACGACTCGAAGATTTTCCTCCACCGTCAGGGAAAAGGGCAACGAGATGTAGGTGGAGGAAAAATTGACCTGCTGAAGAATTGTTTCCCGATTCGACTGCAAGTCGAGGCCGAACATGTGGATCGAGCCGGAGCTGGGCGTGACCAGTCCCAACATCATCTGAAACGTCGTGGTTTTGCCGGCTCCATTGGGGCCCAGCAATCCGAGGATTTCCCCACGCCCGATCTGGAAGGAAATGCCGTCGACGGCGGTGAATCCGCCGAATCGTTTGCTCAGATTGCGTACTTCGACCACCGGCGATGACATGTGCAGCTGGTTCCGCGGGCTAGAACGACAGGAATTCTGAGATCTTTTCCGGCAGATGGCACGTTTCGCACTTCCGGCTCAGCACCCGACCTTCGTACTCGGTCTTGTTATCGTGGCATCGGAAGCAATCTGCTTGTGCGCGTTTGTGCAACACTGAGCCTTCAGGATGTTCCGAGTTCCATGGACGGCTGTCAGCGGACACATGGCCACGAGGGATGACGATCGGATACCCTTTAATCGGTTTTTCATGCACCACTGCCGCGTGACAGGTGGTGCACCCTTCGCCTTGCGCACGGTGTTCAAACGCAGCCATATGTGTGCGATGGCTCATGATAAGGCCCACATCCTTCACCGGCGACGGCAAATCGCGAGGCGCAATCTCCGACACCCGCAGGATATTGCGGTGGCACCCGAGGCACACAGCGGAATCGACCTGAGCCTGGAGATTGTGCGGTTCCGTCGGTCTGCCGAACAGATAAATTGCTACGTCCCTCGTTCCATGCCAGGCTTTATCATGCAACCAGCCGACCACACCAGGCCTGACATGGCAGGCCACGCATTCCACTTCCTTGTGAGACGATTGCACCCAGCGCTCATACGCCGGTTGGATGGTATGACAGCTGGCGCAGAATTTCGGGTGGTTCGTCAGCGGAACCGCAACTCCTCCGAAAGCCACTGCGCCGGCCAGGATCGCCCCGAACACAATGGCGGGAGTTTTACGCATCATCCCGTTGGGATTTGGGGAAATGCCGGATGATCAATGCCGCCACCGCCGCCACATCATCGGGATCCAGCAGCGGGACGGATGTTTCAACGGGTTTGTTAGAGACGACCGCCAGCAGGCCGTCCTGCGAGACCGGCACTTCACCGATCTGGTCGCGCACGACAACGATCTTCGGATAGCCTTCGCTCCGCCACCCTTCCGCCAGAATCAGATCGTAGGAGGAATCGAGATACCGCTCCCGCACGTCCTCGACATTCATATGATCCGAGACATCGGCAAACATGGCAAGACTGCTCTTCGAAATGATCACGACGCTACTCGCACCGGCTTGCTTGTGCCGCCAGCTGTCTTTCCCCTCGGTATCCAAATCGAAGCCATGACCGGCGTGTTTGACCGTCGCCACTTTATAGCCGGCCCGCACCAGCTCGGGGATCACGCGTTCGATCAACGTGGTCTTGCCGCTATTGGACCGGCCGACAAAAGACAGAATGGGCACGGACATGACAAGTTCCTTTCGCGGCTTCAGCAGCAGGAGGGGCGGTGGGCGGCAGAGGCAGCCGGAGCGGCCTGGTCCAGCCATACCGACCCGCTGAGCAATTGCACGGTCACCGGATCGCCGGGAGTGAGACGCTCCACCTCGACTGGAATATCAATCAGGCAGTTCGCTTTAACCATAGAGGTGAGAATGCCGGACCCCTGATCGCCGGTCGTCCTGACCTTGAACACTCCATCTTCGCGCCACAATATCCCGCGCAAAAAATGACGACGATCGGTCCGCTTGGAAAATTTCTCCTGAAAAATCGCCTCCAGCAACGGACGCCCATAACTTCGCGCCCCGGACAATTTCAACATAGCCGGACGAACGAGTTGCTCGAAGGTCACCATCGAAGAGACAGGATTGCCCGGCAGCCCGAACGCCAGCTTGCCCTGAATCTTGCCAAAGGCCAGCGGCTGGCCTGGCCGGATGGCCAACTTCCAAAAATTCATCTCGGCGCCGAGATCCCGAAATACCGCTTTCGTGAAGTCGTAATCCCCCATCGACACGCCGCCTGACAACACTAGAATATCGGCGTTCAATCCGTGGGAAATCTTTTCCTTCAACGCGGCGGGAGTATCGCGCGCAATGCCCAGCAAGATCGGCACGCCGCCGGCTTCCTGCACCGCCGCAGCAATACCGTAACTATTCGAATTGATAATTTTTTCTTCGCTGAAGCGCTCATCAAGATCGGCGAGTTCATCGCCGGTCGACAAAATGGCGACGCGCGGGCGCTGATAGACCAACACGAAGGACTTCGCCAGAATGGCCAGCATTCCCGCTTCGCCGGATCGGATCTGAGTGCCCTTCGGAATGATGCAGTCGCCCTTTTGCACATCCTCGCCCTGCGGCCGGATGTTCGAGCCGCGAGGCTCCGCTTTGAAGACACGCACGGAATCGGGCGTATGCTCGGTATCTTCCACCTTGATGACGGTATCAGCGCCGGCGGGAATCGGGGCCCCCGTCATGATTCGAATCGCGTGGCCTTTGCCCACGGACTTGGTGGGCATCTTCCCGGCCGGCACATCTTCGATGACGGCCAACGTGACCGGCTTGGCGATCGCGTGTTCTTGTGCAATGTCTTCCGCTCGCACCGCGAACCCATCCATCGCGGAGTTGTCCCACGGCGGATTCGAGCGCGTCGCGATAATATCTTCGCCGAGCACCCGGCCCAAGGCATCCAGAATCGAGACTTTCTCAAGCCCCAATGGAGCCGCTGCGTCCAGCACAATGCGCTGGGCTTCATGAAGCGGCGTCAATCCGACTGTCGCATCGGCAGATTTCACAAGTCACCGTCCCATCAATGTGGCTGTCGCGGTGCCGGTTTTATGAGCGACCCGCTTTTCTTGCAGAATGCTTCGACCTGGTTCGCGATATCGTGATAGGCCTGAGCGGTCACCGAGTCGGAGTTGAACAGGGCGAACGGCTCGCCCGCATCACTCTGCGTGACCACGTCGGGATCCAGCGGAATGCGCCCCAGGAACGGCACACCCATATCCGCGGCCGAAGCCTCTCCCCCGCCCTTCCGGAAGACATTCACTTCCTTGTGGCAGTGCGGACATTCCAAACCGCTCATGTTTTCGACGATGCCGATAATCGGCACTTCGCTGTCTTTGCAGAACGTGACGGACTTCCGGGAGTCGAGCAGGGCCACCTCTTGCGGCGTGGTAATGATGACTGCTCCGCTCACACCGCCCAGCAGATCGATGGTGGTCACCGACTCATTGCCCGTCCCGGGCGGGAGGTCGATGAGCAGGAAATTCAGATCCTGCCACTCCACGCCTCCCAGCAATTGGTTGATGAATTCATATTTATACGCGTCACGCCAGATGATGGGATCATCGGAGTTCTGCAACAGGAAGGACATCGAGGCGATTTTCATATTGTAGGCCTGAAACGGGATGATCCCTCCCGATGTGCTGATCTTCAGCTTTTGGCCCTCCGCCCCGACCATCTTTGGAATATTGGGGCCGTGAATATCCATGTCGCAAATGCCGACATGCCAGCCCTTCAGCGCCAAGCTGACGGCGAGGTTCGTGGTGCAGGTGCTTTTTCCCACGCCACCTTTATTGCTCATGACGAGCACTTTATATTCGATCCGTTCCATCCGCTTTGCGACCAGCCAACGGCTGTGACCTTCCTTGTCCTTCTGACAGGTCTCGTTTTCGTCGCAAATGGCGCATGCCCACATATAGGTGCAAGCGTCGCCGCCGCTGCTGGAACCGGGCTGTGAAATGACATTTAACTCGCGTGGCATTCCTGGACTCCTCGTACAACGTACATCATACTGCGTAAGACGAAAGCGAACTTCCGCCGCCTTGCTCTACTCCGGTTCTGCTATCCTCGGCGCCCCCCGCTCGGCACGCCGACATACTCATCATCTCCACCGCCCGACGGAATCGACGGCCCCGTTTTGGCGAGGCCCGGGCCCGCGGCGACCACCGCCGGCACCAGTGTCTCCGGCTGCGCGTCCGCTTTCTTTTTATTGAAGATACCGGCGCTCACGATGCCGACTTCATAAAAAATGTACATGGGCAGCGCCATGAGGCACTGGTTGAAGGGATCCGGCGTCGGGGTGAGAATGGCGGCAAAAATAAACGCCGTGAGGAAGGCCCACTTACGATAACGCTTCAACAGCGGGGCATCCACCCAGCCCAGTTTGGCCAGCAGGGTAATCACCAACGGCACTTCAAAAATGAGACCGAAGACCAGCAAAAACCACAAGGCGAATCCGACATATTGCGCAATCGACAGTTGCGGAATAAATCCGGCATTCACGCCATACGAAATGAGAAAGTTCAACGCGAAGGGCAGCACGAAAAAGAAGGAGAACAGCAGCCCGAGATAAAACGCGAGCGTGCTGAGGATCACAAACGGACCGACAAAACGCCGCTCCTGCGCGTGCAAGCCCGGCACCACGAAGTGCCAAAACTCTATGAGGATATAGGGCGTTCCCAGCACCAGCGCAAACAGTCCCGCGACCTTCACGTTTTGCCACAAGGCTTCAGCCGGCGCGAGAAAGACGAAGGGGACGGTGGGAAGATCCGTGGGAATCCAGGAGAGGGACCCGGGCACGAACATATTCTGGAGCGGAACTCTGATCCACTTCACCAGCGTGTCGGCATAGAAAAACGTACCGACAAAAATAATCGCCGTAATAATGACCGCGCGGGTCAGCCGGACCTGGAGCTCAACCAGGTGCTCCATGACCGGCATTTTTTTATCTTCAAGCGGCTTAAAGACCGTATCTTGCAGCCACTCTTGAAACTTGAACCCGTCAGCCATGCTGGTTCACAAACCTGATGCGAGATGGTCCGCCGAGTGAGTCTCAGGGATAGTCCCTGCCCACTCGACGGATCATTCCCTCACCGATACCTTACTTCGGGTTGACGGCTACGAACAGATTGTTCCCTTGCCGACTGAGCAAGAGCACGACCATTTCGTCTTTTTTCACCTTGGCTGACGCCTTTTGATAATCCTCGAGGCTCTTGACCACCTCGTGGTTGACCTCTTGGATCACATCGCCACGCTGCAATCCTGCCGCCTCAGCGGGACTGCCCGCTTCGACGGAACTGACCACAACGCCGGTGGTTTTAGCCGGAATATTCAGCTGACTCTGCATCGCGGCATCCAGCAATTGGACGCGCAGCGCCGCCAGAACGTTATCCGGCAGCTTCACGGTTTCGGAAGGAGCCGCGGAGGGAGCCGGCTCACGCTTCGCTAAAACTTCATCCGACGGACGCTCAGCCACCTTCACCTTCAACACCTGCTCTTTGCCCTCGCGCAAAATCTTGATATCGGCATCTTTGCCGACACCCATGCGCGCGACCAGGTTGCGCAATTGGCTGACGCTTTGTACTTCCTTGCCATTGAAGGAGATGACCACATCACCACGTCGCATTCCTGCGGTATGGGACGGACCGTTCTCATTGACATCACTGATCAACACACCCTTGCGCTGCTCTGGCAGCTTGAAGGACTTCGCCAGGGCCGGAGTGATTTCCTGAATCGCCACTCCCATCCAGCCACGCACCACTTTCCCGGTCTTCGTCAAACTGTCGACGATGTCGGTGGCAATGCTG
>WBZX01000788.1_pt3 | contig 17152 bp, 14 predicted proteins | sample 5204211 | NCBI WGS metagenome assembly WBZX01 (sample SAMN12344362, study PRJNA552823) | activated sludge metagenome | biome: Activated sludge suspended growth; feature: Nitrification reactor; material: Wastewater; isolation source: activated sludge from nitrification reactor of wastewater... | reverse complement strand
CACCCAGGCCGCCCGCTTCAACGACGACGGCGTCACCGCCCTGTACCAGGCCCTGGTCCCGGCCCTGGCCGGCAAGGGTCTGCCACTCCCGCCGGGCAAGCTTCCGGCGGTGGCCGTGCGCCACTCCTCCCCCGGCCGGGCCATCGTCCCCGCCGAACGGGTGCGCTACCTGGCCGAGATCGCCGACAGCCTGCGCGGCTACCACACGCTGGTCGCCGAACAGGCCACGATTGCCCGGGAACGCCAGTCCCTCAAGACCGCCCGGAACCTGTTCGACGGCTGCGGTAAGCCCGTGGACCACTTCGACGAACTGATCGCCTGGAAGGACGGCCAGCTCACCCCCCCGGCCCGGAAGCTCCTCGACCAGTGGCCGGCCATGCAGCAGGCCTACGCCGGCGACGAGTACGTGGTGAAGATCCGCGACAAGGAGATCCGCACCGGCCTGATCCACGAATCCCTGTCGGGCACCAAGATCCGCAAGGTGGTCCTGCCCCGCTACCAGGACGAAGGCGAACTGGTCAAGTTCCTGATGCGGGAGAACGTCCCGGGCAGTTTCCCGTTCACCGCCGGCGTCTTCGCCTTCAAGCGGGAGAACGAGGACCCCACCCGCATGTTCGCCGGCGAAGGCGACGCCTTCCGCACCAACCGGCGCTTCAAGCTGGTCTCGGAGGGGATGCCGGCCAAGCGGCTCTCCACCGCCTTCGACTCGGTGACGCTCTACGGCTTCGACCCGGACGAGCGGCCGGACATCTACGGCAAGATCGGCAACTCGGGCGTCAGCATCGCCACCCTCGACGACCTCAAGGTCCTCTACGGCGGCTTCGACCTGTGCGACCCGGCCACCTCGGTGAGCATGACCATCAACGGCCCGGCGCCGGCCGTGCTGGCCATGTTCCTCAACGCCGCCATCGACCAGCAGGCCGAGAAGTTCGCCGCGGCGCACGGCCGCCCGCCCACCGAGGAGGAGGCCGGGGCCCTGCGGGCCCGCACCCTCTCCAACGTCCGCGGCACGGTGCAGGCCGACATCCTCAAGGAGGACCAGGGGCAGAACACCTGCATCTTCTCCACCGACTTCAGCCTCAAGGTCATGGGCGACGTCGCCGAGTGGTTCGTGCGCCACCAGGTGCGGAACTTCTACTCGGTGAGCATCAGCGGCTACCACATCGCCGAGGCCGGCGCGAACCCCATCAGCCAGCTGGCCTTCACGCTGGCCAACGGGTTCACCTACGTGGAGGCCTACCTGGCCCGCGGCATGGCCATCGACGACTTCGCGCCCAACCTGAGCTTCTTCTTCTCCAACGGCATGGACCCCGAGTACACCGTGCTGGGCCGGGTGGCGCGCCGCATCTGGGCGGTGGCCATGCGCGACCGCTACGGGGCCTCCGAGCGGAGCCAGAAGCTCAAGTACCACGTGCAGACCTCCGGCCGATCGCTCCACGCGCAGGAGATCGACTTCAACGACATCCGCACCACGCTGCAGGCGCTGATCGCCGTCTACGACAACTGCAACTCGCTCCACACCAACGCCTACGACGAGGCCATCACCACGCCCACCGAGGAAAGCGTGCGCCGCGCCATGGCCACAGGGTACCACGCCGTGCCCCGAACGGATGCCACGGGCAGCGATCGTTCGGCCAGGCAAGGCGCGAGGAAGGGAGGCTACCCTGAGGTAGCCGACCGACGAGCATCGCAGCATGGGCGGCCGAGCACGCCCGCCCGAAGGGGTGCGGTAAAGCCGCGATGGTGCCGGAACGGGGTGCGGTGTGGTACCCGAGAGCTCATCATCAACCGCGAGCTCGGCCTGGCCAAGAACGAGAACCCGCTGCAGGGCAGCTTCATCATCGAAGAGCTCACCGACCTGGTGGAGGAGGCCGTGCTCAGCGAGTTCGACCGCATCACCGAGCGCGGCGGTGTGCTGGGCGCCATGGAGACCATGTACCAGCGCAGTCGGATCCAGGAGGAAAGCTTGTACTACGAGACGCTCAAGCACACCGGCGAGTATCCCATCATCGGCGTGAACACGTTCCTATCGAGCAAGGGGTCACCGACAATCCTGCCGAAGGAAGTGATCCGGGCGACGGAAGAAGAGAAGGAAGCGCAAATAGCGACGGTGGAGAACCTGAAGGCGGCGTATGCTGAAGAGAGCAAGAAGGCGCTACAGGATCTGCAACAAGCGGCCATCAAGAACGAGAATATGTTCGCGGTCTTGATGGAAGCCACCAAGTACTGTAGCCTGGGGCAACTCACGGCTGCCATGTTTGAAGTGGGCGGACAGTACAGAAGGAACATGTGATGCGCTTCAGAAAGGCAGCATGGATCACGTTGTGCGCTTGTGGCGCCATTTTGCTGCTGTTCCAATGCATGGGCCCCGTCACGTCATCGGACCCGAATTTCGGGTTCATCGTGTTGGCCGGTGCCGTCGCCATGATCCTTGGTTTGGTCGTTGGTGCCTATTTGCTGCTGAGCTATTTGGTTCAGTGGGCGAGCAAAGCTTGAAGTGTGAGCATGTGTAACGAGAACAGGTTCGCCGTGCTGATGGGGGCGACGAAGTACTGCTCGCTGGGGCAGCTCACGAAGGCGATGTTCGAGGTGGGGGGGCAGTATCGGAGGAACATAGTGCCCTCCGGTGCCCTTACCTTTGGATCATGGCGTTCGACCGTAGCGGCTTCCGTATAGACCTCACCCCCGAGCAGGTGGTGGAGCTTGCCAAGCAATTGCCGAGCAAGAAGAAGGCAGCGTTGGTCAAGGCGTTGGAGCGTGAACGTGCGCTCGATCGGCTGGAGGAATTGATGGCCAAGCTGAAAGGCGTGGACATCGACGAGGATACCATCCGCAAGGAGGTGGATATCGTAAGGGCCCAACGTTATGCCGGTGCCAAGAAGCAAGCAACCCGCGCTGCGCGTCGTCGTTGACGTCAACGTGCTCATCAGCTTCCTGATCGGCAAGCACCGAAGCCCCGCCGACGGACCCTCCTCCATACGACCCTGCGTGTAGTTTTGAGCGGCTTCCGTTCAGCCGCCGTTGATGTCCATCCCCTCCCGTCGTTCTGCGTTGCGCCCGACCGCCTGCTTGCGTTGCTGCGTGGCGGTCGGGCTGCTGCTCTTCACGGGCCTGTCGGTCGTGTTGGCGCAGGGCGGTGCCGCCGAGCACCTGCGCCGCGCCAAGGAGCTGCTGCCCACCAACGCCGACTCCGCCTTGGTGCATGCGTTGGAGGCGGAGCAGCACCTGAACGAACTACCCACCGCCGAGGAGCGCGTGCGTGTGCTCATCACCGTGGGCGACGCCTACCAGGCCGTGCGCGACATGCCTGCCGCCTTGGGCGCCTACCAGCGTGCGGAGCGGGCGGTGGATGATGCGGTGGCCAAGGAAGGTGCCTCCCCCGCGCTCATGCTGGGCCGTGCCGATATCCAGCTCAACACCGGCCTGCTGCACTTCAACCTGCGCGACCTGGACAAGAGCCTGGCGCACTACAACGATGCGTTGCGCACGCTGGACGCGGCCACCGGGCTGGACAGCACCGCGCTCGCCCTGCGCCAGGTGCGCCTCTTCAACAACATGGCCGGGGTCTACATCCAGCGCGGCGACCACGCCACCGCCTTGCCCTACTTCCAGCAGGCCGTGCGCATGAACCGCCCGCTCAACAACCCGGGCAACGAGGCCTCGCTGGACAACAACATCGGCATCTGCCTCATGGAACTGGGGCGCTACGCGGAGGCGAACGCCTACTTCCTCAAGGCCCTCGCCGTGCGCAAGCAGCTCGGCGACGAACGCGGGCAGGCGCAGGTGCTCAACAACCTCGGCAAGGACCAGGTCTTCTTCGGCCACTTCACCGAAGCGCGCGACCACTTCGAGCAGGCCCTGGCCATCGGCCGCCGCATCGAGAGCCGCGAGTCCATGGTCATCTCCTTGGAGTCGCTCTCGCTCATCCACGACACCCTGGGCAACTACAAGGCGGCGCTCGAAGCGCACCGCGCGTTCAAAGCGCTCAACGATAGTTTGTACAACGCGGGCACGCGGCTCACCATCGCGCGGCTGGAAGAGGAGTTCCGGCGCAGCAAGGAGCGGGAGGTGTTCGCCGCGGAAGCCGAACGCAAGGATGCCGAGAACGCCCGCCAACGCGTGTGGAACGTCGCCCTCGGCGGCGCGCTGTTCTTCCTGCTGCTCACCGCCTTCCTCTTGTTCAAGGTCATGCGCGCGCGGGTGCGCACCAGCCGGCTCGAACACGAGAAGCTGCGCCTGGAACGGGAGAAGCTGGAGGCGGAACAGACCGCCCTGCGCGAAAGCCTCGACGCCAAGGACCGGGAGCTCACCGCCAACGCCCTCTTCCTCCTCAAGCGCAACGAGCTCATCGGCCACATCACCGAGCGCCTGCTCGCCGCCAAGCCCACCTTCAAGCAGGAGAACCAACAGGTGGTGCAGGAGATCGTGCGCGACCTGCAGGCCAACCACGACGAGCACAACTGGAAGGAGTTCGAGGCGCACTTCACCCGCGTGCATTCCTCCTTCTACCACACCTTGCAGGAACGCTTCCCGGCGCTCACCCCCAACGAGCGCAAGCTCTGCGCCTTCCTCCGCCTCAACATGTCCACCAAGGACATCTCGGCCATCACCCAGCAGACGGTGAACAGCATCACCGTGGCCCGTTCACGCCTGCGCAAGAAGCTCGCGATAGAGGGGGAGGAGGTCAACCTCATCGACTTCCTGCAGTCCATCTGACGCGGCACGCGTGGCCGCGTTGGCCCTTGCCTTCCAGCGGGTTAGGCGTCCCTGTAGTGTGCTTGTAAGGTGGGTGGGCCTTGGCTGTGCAGTGGATGTTGGGCCGCTTCCGATCGCATTCCACCGGGCGCGCTGCACTTTCGCCGCCACCATGTCGCACCCCGAGAACGGTCCCGAACAGGACCCACCACCCTCCGACGAATTCGAAAGCCTGGAACAACTGCGCCAACGCGTCAAGGACAAACAGGACGCCTGGCTCAAGCTGCTCGAAGGCCTCGGGCACACACCGAGAACGGACAACGAACCCACCGAACCACAACCCCCGTCAGCATGATCACGATACGACCCTTCTTCTTGTGCGTCCTCGCCTGGCTGCTGTGCGCACCGGCCACGCTCCGTGCGCAATCCGGCACGCTCGACCCCATCTTCAACACCACCGGCTACGTGGTAAGCCCCGTGAACACGGGCGACAACGTGCAGCGGATCCTGGTGCAACCCGACCAGAAGATCCTCACCATCGGCATGAGCTGGGACTTCACCTTCACGGCGCGCGCCTACGTGTTCCGCTACAACCCCGATGGCACGCCGGACACCGACTTCGCCGACAACGGCGTGTTCGTGTACACGCAGGACAACGAGGCCCTGCTCTACTCCGGCATGATCACCGCCGAAGGCAAGATCCTGCTGGTGGGGGCCACCACCGACTACCAGACCTACCGCATGCTGCTCATCCAGCTCAATGCCGACGGCAGCCCCGATGCCTCCTTCGGCACCAACGGCGTGGTGCTGCAGGCCATCACCCAGGTGCCGCAGAACGGCGAGGACTTCGCCTACAACGTGGCGCAGGATGCCCAGGGCGGCATCCTCGTCTGCGGCAGTTCGCACGACCCCAACTACGTGCGCCGCCCCATCGTGGTGCGCTTCACCAACGCCGGTGTGCTCGATACCGACTTCGGGGTGGATGGCGTCGCCACCGTTCCGGTCATGGCCGTGGGTGCCTCCGCCTTCAAGTGCCTGCGTGTGCAGCCCGATGGCAAGATCGTCGCCACCGGCTTCTTCGGGGAGACCGAACTCTGGTACACCCTGCTGCTGGTACGCTTCAACGCCGATGGCACGCTCGACGATTCGTTCAGCGGCGATGGCATCGTGCGGCACAACTACGGCAACGTGGACGATGAGGGCCAGGAACTCCAACTCACCACCGACGGCTCCATCCTCGTGGCCGGCAAGACCGTTACCGCCGACTACAACTACAGCGCGCTGCTCATGAAGTTCACCCCGGCCGGTGCGGTGGATGCCACCTTCGGCGATGCGGGCGCGGTGAAGGAGGACCTCGACACCTTCGACTATGGCTGGAACCTGGCGGTGCAGGCCGATGGCCGCATCATCATGGCCGGCACCTCCGGTGTCGGTCCGCCCAACGGCTTCGACCTCGCCGTGTGGAAGTACGCTGCCGACGGCACCCGCGACGCGTCCTTCGGCACCAGCGGCCTCGCGCACTTCGCCATACCGGATTATTACACCATGATCTACGGCATGGCCCTGCAGGCCGATGGCAAGATCCTCATCGGCGGCCAGGCACGCACCGACATGAACCAGAACTACTTCTTCGTGGCACGCCTCCAGAACGATACCGGTACCGGCATCGCGGCGCAAGCGAGCACCACCGAGTGGCTATCCGTGCAGCCCAACCCCACCAGCGGCCTGCTGCACCTGCGCAGCACCACCGCCGATGCCACACCGCTGCGCATCAGCCTCCGCAACGGACTTGGGCAGGAGGTACGCGCGCCCTTCACGCTGGCAGGGCCCCGCACCACGGACGTGGACCTCAGCGGCCTTGCCTCCGGTGCCTACTACCTGCTCGCCACCCGCAACGGCGCACAACAGGCCATCCGGGTGATGGTGGAGCATTGATAGGATGAACGTGTGATGCAACAGCCCCGGCCGAAGGCCGGGGCTGTTGCGTTGTGGATCTGTATCGGAGGGATATACAGGGCGTTTGGGCATGCCCCTCGCAAAGCCTCGGGTCGCGCTCTCTGCTCATACTCCTCGCTCCTTCGTCGCTGCGGGGTATCCGCGACGATCACTCACGCGGGATTGCTCTTGCGACTGCTGAACAGGGATAACAGCAGGAATACCGCAACAATAATGTCCACGACATTCCAAACTGTGCGGCCAAGGGCGACTTTGATGAAAGGTTGAAACAACAGGGCAAGGCACACATACGCAATCAGCATTTGTTGTTGACCCGCTTTGAACGAGTCATAAGCCAACAGGGCGAAACCGATCAAACCGGCGAAGCGAACGAATTGGTAGTAGCCGTACGGCATGTCTGCTAAACAGGTGAGAAGGAGACCTGCAAGGATAAACCGCATGGCCTTGGTCATCGAGTAACGATGTAGAACTCCCACGAGTACGATGTCCCGGAATCGATCGTCTCACTGCCGAAATCAGGGAGTACGCCGGGTGCGGAGGCGCGGTAGCTGTACTTCCTCGGTTGAACACTCAACGTTGTCCGCTCGTGAGGCATGAATGTGTACGTCTCCTCACCCATTTTCAGTGTCAGGATCAGATCAGTTCGGTTGTAGATCTCAAGCTCCGCCAAGGTCCCACTTGTCCTGCCCGTTGGCGTGAAGACTCCCTCCCGATTCTCTTCCAAGACCCGGATCAGTTTGACGAAGGAGCGATGCACGTAGCCCTCGACATTGGAGCCTATGTCCACTACTGGATAGAAATCGTTCTCGACTTCGTCAATGACCACGAACAACTGCCTTCCTTGGGGCAATGATCTCAAGACTTGGTAATCAGTTCCAGGACCTTCCCGCAGGTTCACCTGTTTCGTGGTCTGACCCAAGTAGGACTGCGCGATTGCCGAATGACGGGTCAGCATGCCCGTCAGGAGCAATATGATGGCGTAAACGGTTGACAGGGCTTTCATCAGGTACAAATCAGCTGATCCCTGTAAAGTGACGCATGTCCTTCGATTCTTGCTCGCGTTGGGGGAGCAAGCTGAAGAGCCTTCTGTTCACTTCCAGCAGGCGGTCAAAGTCCTCGCCTTGAATGTGCTGTTTGCCCGCCTCGATGAGGTTCTTCGCTTGCACTTGGTCGTTGAACGTTTCCCTCTTCACCACGAGGTTCTGGAACCAGCCAATAAGAAAGTCAGGTGAACGCATGAGTATCTGGAACTCAAGCCTGCGCAGTTGTGAAATGTGCTCGGCCATCTTCTGGGCGCTGTTGGTGGACATGAAGACGTGCTCGTGATTGATGATCTCCTGCAACTGCCGCTTTTCCAAATCGTTCCCACTCTCTTTGACGGTTTCGCTCACACTATCGCGGACCTCCACATACTCCGCACGGAGCCTCTCAATACGCTTGGTGGAGGTGGCTTGATGCAACTCCTGAGCTATCCTTCGCTTTCGGTCCTCAAGTTTGTATTTGTTGTCGGTTACATCATCGAGCGTCAGGAGCACGGCTTCTCCTTGTAGTTCCTGAACCGGTCCACTGAGCTTTGATAGGACATCGACTACTTCGTAGTTCTCATGCTCCAGAGCTTCGGCTTTCTCCTGTTCGATCTTGGCCTCCAGCAAGCCAATCTCCTCTGCCAAGGCCCTCGCATCGACCTTTCGATCCTTCGGGGTGAAAACATCCGAGAACTCTGGACCGGATGGATTCACGTACGCGTGTACCGTGACAGCGCGCGATTCCGAAACCTCGAAGGTCAGGTCGATCTCCGTGCCCCGCAGGAGATCCCTCTTGAGGTTCTTGGCGCTCAGCAAAAGGACTCCCACCGATTTGTTTGATGCGGAGTGATTGGTCGATGAGCCTTCGACAACCATAATCCGTATCTCGTCATCCGTTCCATGAACCAAAGTCTTGCTGACCTCTACCGTCAGCTTCTTCTTTGCCGGAAGGATCGTGTTGCGCGCGAAGACCTGTTCCAGTTTGGTGTCACCATCCTGCAAGTTGTCCTTTACCAAGCTCAGGTCTTCAGGCAGCATCTGGCCAGCAACACTGTACTTGCCTTGAGCGATCTGTATGGATTCTAGCGCGACCACATTGTTGTGCTGGTCCAAGATCTTAAGCGCAAAAGAGTTGTAGGCATCGGGCTGAAGTGGTAGGTCTTCTGTGATACGCCCAGATAGCTTCTTCAGCCCGCTATCGTAGCCGCCATCATCTCGGCTGATCCGATATGACAAGCCAGCTACATCGCCATCAACCTTTGCAGAGAACATCTCCTCTGCCTCCTGAGAAGCCTTGTTGTAGGAGAGCTTCAGTTTCACTTGGCCAACAGGCGTGGCCGCATTGGCTCCCTCTGTAAGCTCCAAGGGTTTGTTCCCTGCATAGTAGGCGGCGCCGATGACGATCGCGTTGGTCGGGTCGATGTCCGTGTTCACTGGAATGCCAAGCAGCTCCTGAATCCTATTGCGCACTAAGGGAATGTAGGTGGATCCGCCCACCATCAGAACGAATTTGAGGTCGCCCGGCTGAAGTGAGTTCCGGGTAAGGATGGTCCTGAGCATCTCTGCTGTTGCGTCAACCGCCTCCTTTATCACAGCCTCAAAGTCGGACCGCGTCACGCTAATGAGTGCACTGATCGTGTCGCCAGAATCGTCCTCCACCTCAATATCAACCTCCGCTGCACTCTTAGTGGAGAGTTCCTTCTTGGCTTCTTCTGCGGCGCTTAGCAAAGCATACCACTTGCTGTTCAACCTGCCGGATCCACTCCGGAGTTGGGTGCGTATGTCCGCAAACTGGCCCTTCTTCTCAAGTGCGGGTACCACGATCCGTTCGACGATCAACGCATCGAAGTCTGCCCCACCGAGGAAGTTGTCCCCTTCATGGTCGATGACCTTGAGTTCGCCTTCGGATATGCGCACCAACGCAACATCGAATGTTCCTCCGCCAAGGTCGTAGACGATCCATTGACTGTTGTTGAGTTCATTGGCAGTTGTCTTGTTCGCGTATGCAAGGCTGGCCGCAATGGGCTCCTGGAGCAGCACCACCTGCTTGAAACCTGCTTGATGTCCAGCCTCTTTAGTGGCGTTGGACTGGACCATGTCAAAAGACGCCGGGATGGTAATGACGACGGCCTCCGGGGTCTCGCCAGTATGAATGAACGTCTTCAATTCCTTCAGCACGAAGGCAGAGAGTTCTATCGGCGTCTTTGACTGGTCAAGCGATTTGATCTTGTAGCTCTCCGTGGTCCCCATCTTCCTCTTGAATTGACCAACGGTGCTTTTAGGATCCTTTTCCAGGTACACGCGGCCCTTCTCGCCGACAAGGATCCTGTCGTTTCGGAAAGCCACCACGGATGGCAGTGTCTCCTTGAACCCGACCGGGTTCCTATACACTTCCACTGCTCCCTTATTGAACTTGGCGATCAACGAGTTCGTTGTGCCCAAGTCGATGCCGAAGTTGATCGTCTTGCTCATGATATTCAGTTCTTGACCCGTGTCTCGACTACTACGACTCCGCGTTGAATGACCTTCGTGTATTCGCCTCCGCTGTCTCGCATCACGTATCGGATGATGGGTTTGATCACCTCTGTTACCACGAGATCGTTAGTACTGCTTCCGGCGATCGAGGCTTCGAGGTCCACCCTTGTCTCATTGTAACTTTGTCCCTGCGGATCTTCGATGCGGTAGCCGAGTTCCTCGAACGCATCTTTCATTTTCCCTATGTTCCGATGCATCGGTGCAAGGTCTTCGCGTTTCAGCATTTTCTGCTCCAGGTCGTAGAGTTGCGAAAGTGCTGAGAGCAAGGCCTTGGGTGGCTCAATGATCTTGACGTCCATTCTCTGGAGTGCGTTGAGTTAGGCGGTTGGCTTCGAGAAGGACCAGCCTTCCTTGAACCGTTGTGCAAGTAATGGATGCTGCGCCAAAGTGCTATCAGAAGCATCCTTGATCCCTTCGCCTTTGTAGAATTTGCTGGCCTTTACGGTGCCCAAGATGAAGCCTGCGATTCCGCCAGCGAGCGTTCCAATGATGAAATGGCCATCGGCAAGTGCTCCAAGAGAGAGCCCAGCAACAAGGCCACCAATGCTGTAGAGTGCTTTGAGCTCACTCCGCTTGGCATGCACACGTTTGCAGACTTCGCATCGCGGCAGCGTAACATCCGTGTATGAATAGCGAACGCTGCGCGTGAAGTAACTGCGCTCTGTCTCCTTGTAGATCGTCTTGGTGATCCCGCTCGATTTCTCGGGTTCACGCTTGCCGCAAAAGAAGCATGTAAGGAAGTCCTTGTACTTCTCATTGAAGGCGATCAATTCCGCGATCTTGTCATAGTCCTTCTTGAGTAGCTCGTTCAACTCGGCGCTCTTGAAGTTGAACTGCTTGCACAGTTGAAGAATGCCGCGAGACATCTCGGTCTGTTGATGCACGTTGTGGCAATTGATAGCCAGGGACCGCAGCGCACCGACCATCTGGGTTTGGTAACCCCTGAACTGAACAGGCAGAAGGTTGAAGAGGCTAGGTATGTCATGAACGGACAGTGTGTTCTGGATTTCAGCCAAACTGACTACGCGAGACTCGCTTTCTTCTGAGAGCTTCTTCACTGTTTCCATCAACTGGCTGGCTCGTTTGTACGCGCCGGAAAGACACGTATCCAGATCTTCCGTTTCAACCCAGCGTCGACCGTCGAACAGAACTTCAACCACTGCCATTGCACGTTTATCCATTGCTCTTGTGAGCACCGCATTGTATTGCGAGGCAAACGGCTTGCTCAGGAACGCGCGGAACCCATCGTCTTCCTCCAACAGGCCCAAGGCATCAACTGGAAAATAGTCGTCTGCGTAGAGGAAGTGGTCAACATCACCATGGGTTAGGAAGCGGGTGAGGCGCTTGTTGCGGGCAATAGTCCGGTGGTATCGGCGCTTAGTTTCGTCTAGCAGTTCATCGTCTATCGTGAGAGCCCTTGACTTGTCTACAGCTTGGTCGTCTAGCCAGCTAACTCTGCCTTCGTTCAGCTCAAGCTCTTGTAGGAGTCGCTTCTTTGCTCGCTGAATGACTTTGGGGTCGACACTATCGTGATCGTCTTCAGCTTCGAGTTGCAGGACCTCGAAGGGATTGAGGTAGTGCTGATAGCGATCTTCTTTGCGGACCAGTCCCTCAGCTTGGCTTCGCGCTTGAACAGCTAAGGGGATGAGTTTGGCTTTCGTGGTTTCCAGTTCCGCATTGGCCTTTTGGTATGTGGCGTCTATCAGAAGCGCTCGGCGGTAAGCATCCGCCGCATCTGCGTCTTGGGAGACCTCGGGATCATTGTAAACCAGCCCCATATTGAAGTAGGGTGCCGTCCAGTCCTCCATAACTGCTGAAGCGCGGTAGAATTCAAGCGCCCTGCTGTAGTTCTTGTTGTCATGGTGTATGATGCCAAGTCTGTTCAGGTCTGCCGCGCTCGCCTTGTCCAGGTCTACCAGTTCCTCTAACGCCTCTGCTTCAAGTGCGGGCTGTTTCCGTGCCTTGTGCAGTTGGGACAGATAGCGCCAAAGCCACTCGGATCCAGGCTCTATGCGCTTTGCTTGGTCGAAGGCTTTCAGCGCTTCGTCAAGTCGCTCATGTTTGATGAGCATGTTTCCCAATTCGCGCCAAAGCCAGGCCGATCGCGGATGCACCTTCAGTGCTGCTTTCGCCGTCTCGACGCCAGCGACATAGGCTTGAGTATTGCGCAGGCTCATTACCAAACACTGCCATGCGTTGAGATCCGCAGGGTCGCTTTCGACTATCGTCTGATACAATGGGATCGCCTCAGCATACTTGCCAGCGTTGAACAACTCTCCTGCTTGGTCTTTGGCGCTCATTCGCGTGACTCTCCACATTTTTCGTCACATGACGAGGTTCCAAGATATCAGCGATCTGCATTCCAACCCCTGCCGGGTCTCTCGTCTTCGAGGACCCTGCGGCTTGTAGCCAACTAAGCCACCGCAGCCGCTAGCCCAACAGCCTTTCCGCTACGCGGCCTGTGGCCCGCGCCTAGACCCGCGCAGCGTCTCCCGTCTTCGGGGACCCTGCGTTTTGCTTGTAGGACGATTGGCCCCCAAACCACTCCGCTTCGCGGCCTTTAGCCCAAGCCCTAAATGCAGTGAGGCCCCGAAGGGCCTCACCGGTCCGTACCACAGGGCGACAAGCCCTAAGGCGTCGGCGGGGTCGGCTCTTCTTCGTTGTCGCCGGTGCCGCCAAGGTCCACGATGATCCGCGCGTCCATGTATTCCTGGTGGAACCCCGGCGCCGTCGTCTTGAACAGGATCATCAGCTTGTCCATCCGGTCGTGCAGGATGTCCAGGCACTCACCCACGTACTGCGCGATCGCCTCCGTCGCACCCTTGCGGATCGTCACCGCCGTGCGCGGTGCGCTCACCAGCGCCACATAATCGTCTATCGCCGTTTGGAGCGCCGTCAAGGTCGCGGCCGTCACACCGTAGGGCACCAAGGCGGCGGCCACCGCGTTCGCCTCCGTATGCACCCCTTGGCACCGTTGGCCGATCACCGTATCGCGCCCCCGCAGCAGGTCGCTCCGGCTGTAGTCCATCTTGCCTTTCAGGTCAACATCGTTCGTGGCCGTCGCCAGCGCGTAGGAGGCCTGCGCCACCAGGAGCGTGGCGTCCACCATGGCCTCCTTGTGCACACGCTTGTCCTCCGTTATCCCGCCTAGCTGCAGCTCCTGCGTTTCGATCTTGTCCTCGATGCGCGTGAGCCGTGCGATGAAGTCGCCGTGTGCCGCAGCATAGGGCACCAACGGGGTCCAGGTCGCCGTGTGTGTTTCGCAGGCTTGCTTCACGGCGTACAACATACTGATCCGGTTCTCCAGGTACTTTTTCATGGCCTTGGGAATTGATGGATGTTGCCCCCACCGGGGGAGAAGAGCGATGTGGTCTTCCAGTTCATGGAACGAATGCGCAACGGGCATCGTGTGCCGCATGCGGACTGCGGTCGGATCGGATCATCCAACGGTCGTGGTGTGCACGTGAACGATCGCATGCGTCCAACCATCGGTCTGCGATCCGCGCAGACCGGATCGCAACGCATGCACATCGGTCTCGAACGTGTTGCAGCTGACAAGAACTGCCAGCCCATCGGCCGTATGCGCTTCACCGGTCTTCCGATGCGCTTCTCCAGCGCCCATATCCGTCATCCGCACGCACGGATGCGCCTGCCCATCGCCCAGACGGAGCTTCCCAGCGCCCGTACATGGGCGCACCGTCGTCAGATGCGCCTTCAGGCCTTCCGGATGGCGTCGCACATCGCTTGGATGCACTTCGCCAAGCTTCCACAAGCTCCGCACATGACATCCCGTCCTAGACCGCTGCGGTCCCTCCGGGTTCGGGGTCGGTAGGCCCGGGTGCGTTGATCGGTGGTTGTCCACGCGCGCATGCCCATACCCATCCACAGGGGCCGCCGAACGGAAAAGGGACCATCGCGCCCCATGACCTCCGCTTGACGATCTTGCAAGCGCCGTACGGACCTGGTCCTGTCACCGCCCCGCATGCTCATCGACCTCACACACCTGGAACAGCTCTTCCGCGATGACCGCGCCCTGCGCGACGAGTGGATAGCGCTCTACCTGGAGGAGTCGCCGCAGTACTTCCAGCAACTGGTGGAGGCCCACGCCCGGGGCGATGCGGCCGCCATGGCACACGCCGCGCACGACCTGCGACCGCAGGCGAGGTACATGGGTTGCGTGCGCATGCAGGAGTTGCTCGTCGCCATCGAGGAGGCCGCTGCCACGGACCTGGCGGCCTGCGATGCCCTGCTACGGGAACTGGACGCCGTGCGCCGCACCGTGGCCGATGAACTGCGCACCACGCTCACCGAACGCTGATCCGCACAGAACAGGTGGAAACACGCGACCCACAAGCACCCGCACGGATCAATTTGCACCCATGATCCGCCTCGCCCTCGCCGACGACCAGTTGCTCTTCCGCCGCGGGCTGATGATGCTGCTGCGCGACATGCCCGGCGTGCAGGTGCTCTTCGAGTGCGGCAACGGCGAGGAACTCCTCACCGGCCTGCGCGACAATGCCATCGACATCGTGCTGCTGGACCTGGAGATGCCCGTGCTGGACGGCATGGCCACCTTGGACCGCATCCGCAAGGACCACCCCGCCGTGCGTGTCATCATCCTCAGCAGCCACGAGAAGGAGCAGCACATCGCCAACGCCATGGAGCTCGGCGCCAACGGCTACATGCTCAAGAGCGCCGACACCAACGAGATCGAGAACGCCATCCGTTCCGTGCACGACAGCGGCTACTACTACAGCGACCGCGTGAGCCACGTGCTGCTGCATGGCCTGGTGAAGAAGCAGAAGGTCAAGCCCATCTTCCAGGAGGTGGACCCGCTGAGCGAGCGCGAACTCGAAGTGCTCCGCGGCATCTGCCAGGAGATGACCAACACCGAGATCGCCGGCAAGCTCTTCATCAGTCCGCGCACCGTGGAGGGCCACCGCAACAACATGCTGGTGAAGACCGGCGCCAAGAACACGGCGGGCCTCGTGGTCTACGCCATCACCAAAGGCTACTACACACCCTAGGGCATGCGCGCGCGGTGCACGTGGTGGGTGGTGCTGCTCCTGGTGGGCCGCACGCACGCGCAGGTGGACACGCTGCGTCTGCCCTTCCGCGCGCTCAGCATCGAGGACGGCCTCTCGCAGGGCATGGTCAACACCATCGTGCAGGACCGCTACGGCTTCATGTGGTTCGGCACCAAGGATGGTCTGGACCGCTACGATGGCTACACCTTCACCGTGCACCACCACGAGCCGGAGGACAGCACCACCGTGCGCAACAACCACATCCACGCCCTGTTCGAGGATAAGCAGGGGCGCTTGTGGGTGGGCACCAACGCCGGGCTCGACCTCTTCGACCGCGCGCGGGAGACCTTCCTCCATGTGCGCATCGGGGCCGATGGGTTCCAACGCATGGTGCAAGGCATCACCCAGGATGCCAACGGCGACCTGTGGGTGGCGCACGACCAGGGCGTGCTGAAGCTGACCTTCTCCGGAGAAGAGATGAACGGCCTGCCGCGCTTCACCACCAAGAACGTGTTATCGGGCACCTGCTTCGTCTCGGCGGACCGCCACGGCGACATCTGGGTGGGCCAGCTGGACCATGGAGGCTTCCGCATACGGCCCCACCACGGCGGGGAGGATCGCGTGGACAGCCTGCAACTGGACCGGGACATCGGCAACACCCGCATCGGCAGAGGGCCGCGCGACCTCACCGGCCTCACCGTGGTGGAGGACACCGCGCGCGGAACCCTCTACGGGCTGCACATGTTCGGCATCGTGCGCATCGACCCGCGCACAGGCACCGTGCGCTCGCTCCTCGCGCTCGACTCGCGCATGGGGGAGATGCGTGGCGCCCATGCGGCCGTGGATGCGAAAGGCCGTTTGTGGATCAGCGTCTTCACCGGCATCCATCGCTTCGACCCCGCCACCGGCACGCTCCACCGCGTATTGCCCGAGGCCTGCGACCAGCAGCAGATGGCCTTCGCCGGACGGAGCGCCTTCCGCGACCGCAGCGGCTTGCTCTGGCTGGGCACCACGGGCTATGGGCTGCTCACGCACGATGAACGCAGCGGCCGCTTCAACACCGTGAACAGCAAGAGCTGCGGACCCTTGTCGCCCACACGCGCGGGCCGCGTGCTGGTGTCCTTCTACGAAGGCTTCATCAACGAATTCGACCCGCGCACGCGCACCTGGCCGCTGTGGATACCGTGGAAGGAGAAGGTGGACGACCCGCAGCTCCGTGTGCTCAGCCGCAGCCCGCGGCTCCCCCGGCCGGACGGGCATGGCGGCTACTGGCTCAACCACACGGGCATGGTGCACTATGATCCCGTGCTGGACAAGGTGCGCCGCTTCCCGCACGACCCCGCCGCAGCGGCCGCCTTCCCCAACGACGTGCACCACGAAGCGTTGACGCTCGAGGGCGATTCCAACATCTGGTCCGGCACCGCCGGCACCTTGTGCCGCTTCGATCGGCGCACGGGCACCTACCACTACTTCCCGTATCCGCGCACGCGCCCGTCGGATACGGAGCAGTTCCTCAACGCCATCCACATCGACCCGGCGGGCGTGCTCTGGCTGGGCACGTCCGATGGCGTGCTCCGCTTCCAGCGTCCCGCCGGTGGCGGCCCCGCCGCGTGGACCGTGTACACCTACGATGTACGCGACAGCACCTCGCTCTCGTCCAACATCGTCTACTGCATCCAGGCCGATGCGCACGACCCCGCGCACGTGCTGTGGGTGGGCACCAACGGCGGCGGCTTCGATCGCTTCGATGTGCGCACCGGTCGCTTCGAACGCTTCAGCACCGCCGATGGCCTGCCCAACAACGTGGTCTACGGCATCCTCACCGATGCGCGCGGCCGCTTGTGGATGAGCACCAACAAGGGCATCGCCTGCTTCGACCCGCGCCACCGCACCTTCCGCAACTTCGACGCCAGC
>WBZX01001550.1_pt1 | contig 17153 bp, 13 predicted proteins | sample 5204211 | NCBI WGS metagenome assembly WBZX01 (sample SAMN12344362, study PRJNA552823) | activated sludge metagenome | biome: Activated sludge suspended growth; feature: Nitrification reactor; material: Wastewater; isolation source: activated sludge from nitrification reactor of wastewater... | reverse complement strand
CGCCCGCGTGCTGCGCGAGCAGTGCCCGTGGGACCAGGAGCAGACCCACCGGTCGCTCGTGAAGTACCTGCTCGAGGAGACCTACGAGGTGGTCGACGCGATCGAGGCGCTCGACCCCGACGACCCGTCCACCGACGACGCGCTCGTCGAGGAATTGGGCGACCTGCTCTACCAGATCGAGTTCCACGCCACGATCGCCGAGCAGGAGGGTCGGTTCACGATCGCCGACGTCGCCCAGCAGGTGCACGACAAGCTCGTGCGGCGCCACCCCCACGTGTTCCCACCCGAGGGCGGCGACACCGTCCAGGTCAGCGGTGCCGACGAGGTCGTCACCAACTGGGATGCGATCAAGCGGGTCGAGAAGCAGCGCACCAGCATCTTCGAGGGCATCCCCGAGAGCCAGCCGTCGCTCGGGTACGCGTACGCCGTGCAACGCAAGGCCGCCAAGGTCGGCTTCGACTGGCCCGACGTGCACGGCGCGCTGCCGAAGATCGCCGAGGAGACCGCCGAGGTGCTCGCCGCCCACCAGAGCGGCGACGAGGCGCACACCGCCGACGAGATCGGCGACCTGCTGTTCGCCGTGGTCAACGTCGCGCGCCACCTCGGCGTGGAGCCGGAGGCCGCGCTGCGCGCCGCCGCGCGCAAGTTCCGTCGCCGCTTCGAGGGTGTCGAGCTGCTCGCACGTGCACGCGACGTCGATCTGCACGCCGCCGACCTCGCCACCCTCGACGCGTTGTGGGACGAGGTCAAGCTGGCCGAGCGCTGAGCGTCAGCGGTCGGCCCGGAACATCGAGGCGAGCACCACCTCGGCCGACGGCGCGACCCCACGCCGGCCCCGCTCGGCGATGCGGCTCCGGCACAGCCGGTCGAACGAGCCGGTCGTCGCTGCCACCAGGCCCGCCTGCGTGAACGCCACCAGGGCGCCCGCTCCCAGGCGCACCCGGGTCAACTCGTCGTCGCTCAGCCCGCTCGACAACCACCACGACGCAGCGCAGCCCGCCACCGACACCAGGAACGGCACCCAGATCAGCCGCCCGAACCACTCGTGGTCGCCGCGCATCCGCTGCGCCGTCGACCGCAGCGACAGGATCACGGCGAGGTGACCCAACACCGCCACCGCGATCCCGAGTCCGGGACCGTACCGAGCCACGTCGCCGGAGCCGCTCCAACCGATCACCGCGATCGCCGGCCCGCCGAGGTACACCGCGGGCGGCAGCCACGGAGAGGTCGCGAGCGGCGTCACACGCTGCGCGTTCGCCGCCGCCACCGTGCACCACCAGCACCAGGTGAGCCAGAACAACACGCCGAGGACCAGCATCACGATCGCCGCGTTCGCCGCCGTGTCGCTCGTGTCGGCGACGTCGTGCTCGAGCCCACCGACGATCGCGAGCACCACCCCGATCGCGCCGGACAACGCCGGCGCGGCCGTGGCCACCGCGGCGATCATCGCCGTGGGGATCAGCTCGCGGCCCCCGTCGGGGGCGTCGTCAGCTGCGGAGTCGGGACGTGCCACGCCAGTCGATCGGCAGATCTTGCCGACGACTTGAGAAGACCTCCCGCATCACCACTCGCGGGTGCGACGCCAGGCGTCGGCCACCTGTTCGACCGGCGGCAGCTCGACACCGAGCGAGCGGGTGTTCAGGCGGTGGCACGCCTCGTCGAACGACGTCGTCGCCCGCCAGGTGCTGAGCACCATCCCGCACACGAACGTGCCCCCCACGGCGCCGAGGCCGAACAACACCGGCGTGGTCCGCCACTCGGCCGGCAGCATCGTGATCACGACGTTGACGAACACGCGGTAGGTCACCCCGGCGAGCGGGAGGAACACGAGCTTCAAGAACTCGTCGGCCTGCGCGCCGATCCGTGCCGCGGCGTTGCGGAACGACGCCACCACCATCAGGTGGCCGAGCCCGCACCACAGGAACCCGGCGACCAGCAGTGGCAGCCGCTCGGGACCGGTGCTCGCCAGCCCGAACAGCACGACGATCGGCCCCACCACGTACACCGTCAGCGGGAGCGCCGGCGTGGTGCTGAGCGGCGACACCCGACGCACGTTGAACGCCGCGGCCACGGTCCAGGCGAGCCAGCCGAGGCCCGCCGCCGCGGCCGACACCACGAACGTGCCGCCGAACCACGCCGACTCGTCGAGCGGCACCAGGAAGTCACGCGTCCGGCCGAGGTCGAACGAGGGGACGAGTGCGACGAGCAGCATCAGCTGCGCGAGCACCGCACCAGCCCATCCGGCCGTCGCGATGAGCGCCGCGCCGCGCGTCGGCACGAGCCACCGTCGTCGACGCCGTTGACCCGAGCCTCTCGAGGACGTCTCCCCGTCGAGTTCAGCAGCCCACTGCTCCCAGACCTCGGGGGTGACCTCGCTGGTCGGCGACGGGCGCGGCGGCAGGATCGGTGCGGGGCGTTCCGGCCGCGACGCGTCGGGCCGTTCGCCGTCGGAGGGAAGGGCGGCGTCGTCGGTCTCCACATCCGTTGATCGTCACCTGGGTGGAGGGGCTTGAGGTGAGTACCGTGTGTTTTCATGAGTGAAATCGTCAACATCGTCGGCCGTGAGATCCTCGACTCGCGTGGCAACCCCACGGTGGAGGTCGAGGTCGAACTCGACAGCGGGGCCGTCGGCCGGGCGGCCGTGCCGTCGGGCGCGTCCACCGGTGAGCACGAGGCCGTCGAGCTGCGCGACGGCGGCGACCGCTACCTCGGCAAGGGCGTCGCCACCGCCGTCGGGTACGTCAACACCGAGGTCGCCGACGTGCTGCGCGGCTTCGACGCGCTCGAGCAGCGGCGCATCGACGCCGAACTGGTGTCGCTCGACGGCACGGCCAACAAGGCCCGCCTCGGCGCGAACGCGATCCTCGGCACCAGCATGGCCGTCGCGAAGGCGGCCGCCGCCGAGCTCGAGTTGCCGCTCTACCGCTACGTCGGCGGTCCGAACGCGCACGTGCTGCCGGTCCCGATGATGAACGTCGTCAACGGCGGCGTGCACGCCGACAACACGATCGACATGCAGGAGTTCATGATCATGCCGGTCGGCGCGCCGAGCTTCCGCGAGGCGCTGCGCTGGGGCACCGAGACCTATCACACGCTGAAGAAGGTGCTCCACGACCGCAAGCTCTCCACCGCCGTCGGTGACGAGGGTGGCTTCGCGCCGAACCTCGCCACCAACGAGGACGCGATCCGCATCCTGGTCGAGGCCATCGAGCGCGCCGGGTACACCCCGGGTGACGACATCGCGATCGCGATGGACCCGGCGATGAGCGAGCTGTTCAAGGACGGCCGCTACCACCTGGCCGGCGAGGGCAAGGTCCTCGGCCCCGACGAGATGGTCGAGTACTGGACCCGCCTCGTCAGCACCTACCCGATCGTGTCGATCGAGGACGGCATGGCGGAGGACGACTGGGAGGGCTGGTCGGCGCTGTCGAACGCGTTGCGCGGACGGGTGCAGCTCGTCGGTGACGACCTGTTCGTCACCAACGTCGCACGGCTCCGGATGGGCATCGATCGCAAGGTCGCGAACAGCGTGCTGGTCAAGGTCAACCAGATCGGCAGCCTCACCGAGACGCTCGAGACCGTCGAGCTCGCCACGGCGAACAGCTACACGAGCGTGATGAGCCACCGTTCGGGCGAGACCGAGGACTCGACGATCGCCGACCTCGCCGTCGCCACCAACTGCGGTCAGATCAAGACCGGGGCGCCGGCCCGCAGCGACCGCGTCGCCAAGTACAACCAGCTGCTCCGCATCGAAGAGCAGCTCGGCGAGTCGGCCGCGTTCCGCGGCCGCAAGGCGCTCGCGCCCCGCTGAGCTCGCATCGATCCGCGCGGAACGTGTGTTCGGTGACACGGACCGCGCGGGTCGAGGCGCGAAACTGCTCGCTCGGCGCGCCGGCCCGCCCGGCCCGCCGGCCCGCGACCTCACCATGAGCACCAGTCACACCACCTCGTCGATCCCCCGCGTCACGCGCGCCCGCCGGGCGCCGCACGTGGCGCGCCGCAGCGCCGACCAGACGCGCTTCGGCACCCGCGTGATCGACGAGGAGCACCAGCTGGTGTCGCGCCGTCCGCACCGTTGGCTGCTCGCGGGGCTGGGCCTCGCGGTCGTGATGGCACTCGGCGCGGCGCTGTTCGTCCTGCCGGTACAGGCGTGGATGCGTCAGCGCGACGACCTCGTCCGCAAGGAACAGGAGCTCGCCGTCCTCGACCAGGCCAACCGCGAACTCGGTGCCGAGGTCGACCACCTGCAGACGCCCGAGGGCGCGAAGGAGGCCGCGCGCGACGAGCTCGGCGTGGTGGGACCGGGCGAGGAGCGGGTGTCGATGCTGCCGACGGCCGGGCCGTTGCCGCTGCCGACCGGCTGGCCGTACGACACGATCACCAAGATCGTGACCGTCCGCCAGACCGTCGCCCCCTGACCGCGGGACGGCGACGCCCACCCCGGGCACATCGGTCCCGCCGTCAGGCGCGGATGTGGGCCATCGCGTGCAACCCCGACAGCACGATGTCGACGATCTGCGTCGTGAGCCGCTGATCGACCGGGCCGTCGGTGATCAGCCACCGGTAGAGCAGCGGCGCGACCAGCAGGTCGTGCACGAGGTCGAGTTCGATCTCGGCCGACAGCTCACCGCGGGCGACCGCCCGCTCGAGCACCGCACGCATCGGCCGGCGGCGCTCGGCGATGAACGCCCGGTACGCCACCGCCACGTCGGGGTTGACCTTGGCGGCCGCCACCATCTGCGGATACACCCGCTGCACGTCGGCGCCGGCGAGCGGGTTGTCGACGAGCGCGGCCAGCATCGCCGTGAGGTCGCCGTGCAGGGTGCCCGTGTCGGGCGCGATCGGCCGCTGCACCGCCGACATCCAGGCGTCGAGCAGCAACTGCTCCTTGCTCGACCATCGGCGGTAGATCGTGGCCTTGCTCACCCCGGCCCGCGCCGCGACCGCGTCCATCGTGAGCGCGGCCAGCCCGACCTCGGCGACGAGCTCGAGCGTGGCGGCGAGGATGTCGGCGGTCGACTGCTCGTTGCGCGGCCGACCTCGGCGGGCGATGTCCACGTCAGGAGCCTGCCACGGGAACCGTGCCGTCGGTGACATCGCCGACGGCCGCGGACGGCTCGACGACGAGCTCGCCGTGACCGTGCGCCCTCGCGGGGAGGAACCGGTGGGCCACGAACGCGGCCACGAGCACCACCCCGGCACCGACCCGCAATCCCTGCGCGAGCCCGTCCACGAAGGCCTGGCGGGCAGCCGCCACGAACCCGGCCCCCGCGTCGCCCAGCGCCCCGCCGGCCCTCAATGCCCCGCCGAGCGACCCCCGAGCGGTCTCGAGCACCGAGCCGGTGATGCCGAACTGCGGCGCCGCGTCGTCGATCCCGCCGGCGTACACGCTCGCGACGAGGCTGCCGATGACGGCCACGCCGAGCGCGCCGCCCATCTGGCGGGTCGTGTCGTTCACGGCCGAACCCACCCCGGCCTTCTCGCGGGGCAGCGACCCCATCACGCTCTCGGTGGCCGGCGCCATCGTGAGCCCCATGCCCACCGACATGACGCACATGTTGACGATCACGCGGAGGTAGCTCGAGTCGGGCTGGATGGTCGACAGCACCAGCATCGCCGCCGAGATGAGCGCGAGCCCGATGGTGACGACCCGCTTGGTGCCGAGCTGCTCGACCAGGCGTGCCGACATCGGCGCGGTGAACATCATCGTCAGCGCGTACGGGATGAGGTGCACGCCCGCCTCGAGCGGCGTGAAGCCGTGCACCAGCTGCCAGTACTGCGTCATCAGGAACAGCGAGCCGAACATCGCGAAGAACGTGAGCGTGACCGCGATGTTGGCCGCCGTGAACCGCGGGTTCTCGAAGAAGTGCAGGTCGAGCATCGGGTGATCGGTGTGCAGCTCCCACCCGACGAACGCGGCCACACCGACCACACCGATCAGGGCACCGACGAGCACCTCGCTCGACGTCCACCCCTTCGACGGGCCCTCGATGATCGCGAACAGCACCGATCCGAGCCCGATGATCGAGAGCAGCGCGCCGAGCGGGTCGAGCCGCGGCGCCGTGGGGTCCTTGGTCTCCGGCACGAAGAAGAACCCGGCGACCAGCGCGATCGCCCCGATCGGCAGGTTGACCCAGAACACCGAGCTCCACGAGAAGTGCTCGAGCAGCAGGCCGCCGGTCACCGGACCGATCGCCACGCCGAGCCCGGAGAACCCGGCCCAGATCGCGATCGCCCGGCCCCGCTCTCGGGGATCGCGGAAGACGTTGGTGAGGATCGAGAGCGTCGACGGCATGATCAGCGCGCCGCCGACGCCCATCAGCGAACGTGTGGCGATCAGCTGGGTCGCCGAACCGGCCAGCGCCGACAGCACCGACCCGAGAGCGAAGATCACGATCCCGACGCGCAGCGCGAGCTTGCGACCGAACCGGTCGCCGAGGCTGCCCGTCGTGAGCAGCAGGCCGGCGAACACGAGCGTGTACCCGTCGACGATCCACTGGAGCTGGCTGTTGGTGGCGCCGAGCTCGTCGATCAGCTTGGGGATCGCGACGTTCAGGATCGTGTTGTCCATCACGATGATCAACAGGCTGAGGCACAAGGTGGCGAGCGTGAACCAGCGGCGGGCGTGGATCCGTTCGTCGATCGCGGCGTCGATCGCGGGTTCGTGCACGGCTGTCTCCGATCGAGGGGGGAATTCGGATACGAAACGGTTTCGTATCGTATCGGACGTCTCGCCGCTGCGACAGGCCGAGTGACGGATGGCTAGTGTCCTCTGCGATTCACGAGGTGGGCCTTGGGGGCCCGCGCACAGGGGGTGGCAGTGGCCGGCAGCATTCTCGGCAACCGGGTTCTCCGCAAGGAAGACCCGAAGTTCCTCACCACGGGTGGTGTGTACGTCGACGACCTGCGCGACCCGCTGCTCGAGGGCGCGCTCCACGTCACGTATGTCCGCTCGTCGGTCGCCCACGGCCGGATCCTGTCGATCGACACCTCGGGCGCGCTCGACCTGCCCGGCGTCGTCGCGGTCTACACCGCCGCCGACCTCGACCTGCAGCCCACCCCCTCCGACTTCAACCCGATGGTCACCCGCGGGTTGCTCGCGATCGACAAGGTCCGCTTCGTCGGCGAGCCGGTCGCCGTGGTGGTCACGTCCGACCCGCGCGTCGGCGAGGACGCCGCCGAGCAGGTCATCGTCGACTACGACGTGCTGCCCGCCGTCGTCGACATGGAGGCCGCGATCACCAGCACCACGCTGATCCACGAGGGCGCCGGCTCCAACGTCGTGTTCGACACCACCGTGCTCGGCATCCCCGAGAACTCGGGCAGCGCCTTCTTCGAGGGCTGCGAGGTCGTCGTCACCGGCCGCTTCCTCAATCAGCGCGTGGCGCCGTGCCCGCTCGAGGTGCGCGGCTCGGCCGTCGCCTGGTCCGACGGCCGCCTCGTCCAGTGGTTGTCCACGCAGGCCGCACAGGGCGCGAAGGCCACGATCGCGAAGGCCAACGGCCTCGAGCCCGACCAGGTGCTCGTGATCGCCCCCGACGTCGGTGGCGGGTTCGGCGCCAAGATCAGCTGCGACCCCGAAGAGGCGCTGCTCGGCGTCATCGCCAAGAAGACCGGCACGCCGCTGCGCTGGCGCGAGACCCGCAGCGAATCGATGATGGTGATGGGCCACGGTCGCGCCCAGGTGCAGTACGCCACGATCGGCGGCAGCCGCGACGGCACGGTCACCCACTACCAGCTCCACGTCATCCAGGACGCCGGCTACTTCGCCGAGATGGGCACGATCCTCGCCCCGTTCATGACCCGCCCGATGTCGAGCGCGGTGTACGCGATCCCCAACATCGAGTGCCGCACCACCAGCGTCGTCACCAACACCGCGGTCACCACCGCCTACCGCGGCGCCGGCCGTCCCGAGGCCACCGCCGCCGCCGAGCGGGCGATGGACCTGTTCGCGCTCGAGATCGGCATGGACCCGGCCGAGGTGCGCCGCAAGAACCTGATCCCGAAGTTCATGGAGCCGCACACCACCGTCGTCGGCCAGACCTACGACGTCGGCGACTACGAGGGTGCACTCGACAAGGCGCTCGCCGCCGCCGGCTACGCCGACCTCCGCGCCGAGCAGGCGGCGCGCCGCGCCTCGGGCGACGTCAAGCAGCTCGGCATCGGCGTCAGCGTCTACGTCGAGATCACCGGCGGCGTCGGCTCCGGCGAACACGCCCGCATCGAGGTGCTCGACAACGGCCGCGCCATCGTCTACACCGGCACATCGCCCCACGGACAGGGCCACGTCACCGCCTGGAGCATGCTCGCCCACGAGCAGACCGGCATCCCGATGGACCAGATCGACGTCGTGTGGGGCAACACCGACCTCGTCCCCCAGGGCGACGGCACGATGGGATCGCGCTCGTTGCAGCAGGGCGGCAACGCCGTGTTCCTCGCCGCGGGCGACCTCGTCGACAAGGCCAAGAAGGTGGCGGCCAAGCTGCTCGAGGCCGACGAGGCCGACGTCGTGCTCGACAAGGACCAGGGCGCGTTCCACGTGAGCGGCACGCCCGCCGTGGCCAAGACCTGGGCCGAGCTCGCCGTCGCCGCCAAGGGTGACCCCGACCTGCCCGAGGGCCTCGCCCACGCCGCCTACTACGCGGTGAGCGGCGCCACGTTCCCGTTCGGCGCCCACGTGGCCGTCGTCGAGGTCGACACCGAGACCGGCCAGGTCAAGCACCTCCGCCACGTCGCGTGCGACGACGCCGGCAAGGTGCTCAACCCGATGCTGCTCGAGGGCCAGATCCACGGCGGCGTCGCCCAGGGCACCGCGCAGGCGCTGCTCGAGGAGGTGCGCTACGACGAGGACGGCAACCCGATCACGTCGAACCTCGCCGACTACGCGTTCATCTCCGCGGCCGAACTGCCGAGCGTCGAGGTCGTCCACATGGAGACCCCGACGTTCATCAACGCCCTCGGCGCGAAGGGCATCGGCGAGAGCGGCACGATCGGCTCCACCCCCGCGGTGCAGTCGGCCGTCATCGACGCCGTCAGCCACCTCGGGGTGAAGCACATCGACATGCCGGCCACCGCCCAGCGCGTGTGGCAGGCCATCCAGGCCGCGCACGGCTGACCGTCGCGATCCGTGCCACGATGACCTCGTGGCACGGACACAGCGATGATCGCGGCGTTCCTCGCCGACAACTCGGACCTCACGTCGAACCTCGGCGCGGCGCGCACCCAGATGGCGCTGTCGCTCGGGTTCCACATCGTGCTGTCGTGCTTCGGCGTCGCCTTCCCCGCGCTGATCTACGTCGTGCACCGGCGCGGCCTCGCCGGCGACGCCGACGCACTCGTGCTCGCCCGCCGGTGGTCGAAGGTCGCGGCGGTGCTGTTCGCCGTCGGTGCCGTGTCCGGCACCGTGCTGAGCTTCGAGATGGGCCTACTCTGGCCGGGCCTGATGTCGCGCTACGGCGACGTCATCGGGCTGCCGTTCGCGATGGAGGGCATCGCGTTCTTCCTCGAGGCGGTGTTCCTCGGCATCTACCTGTACGGCTGGGACCGATTGCCCCCGAAGGTGCACCTGCGCACCCTCGTCCCGATCATGGCATCGGGCGTGGTGGGCACGTTCTGCATCCTCGCCGTCAACGCCTGGATGAACGCGCCGTCGGGCTTCCGCCTCGAGGGCGACGAGGTGGTCGACGTCGACCCGCTCGCGGCGATGTTCAACCGAGCGCTGTGGCCGCAGTTCGTGCACATGCTCGTCGCCGCCTACATGGTGGTGGGGTTCTGCGTCGCCGCCGTCATGGCCGCGGGGCTGCGGAAGGGTCGGCACGACCACGTGCACCGCCTCGGCCTGCGCGTCGGACTCACGTTCGCCACCGTCGCCGCGCTGGTGCAACCGGTGGTCGGCCACGTGGCCGGCATGAGACTCGCGACCGAGCAGCCGGCGAAGCTGGCCGCGATGGAGCTCGCCGTCGAGACCGAGACCAACGCACCGGTGATCCTGGGCGGCGTCCTGATCGACGGCCGGGTCCGCGGCGGCATCGAGATCCCCGGCCTCGGCTCGCTGCTCGCTCGCGGGTGGTTCGACCGACCGATCGTGGGCCTCGACGACATCCCCGTCGACGACCGGCCGCCCGCCAACGTCGTGCACTGGTCGTTCCAGGTGATGGTCGGCCTCGGGACCGCGCTCGCCGCGCTCGGACTGGTGCTCGCCTGGCGCCGCCGCCGGGGCCACCCGCCGGAGTCGTCGCGCCGCACACTCACGGCACTCGTCTGGTCGGGACCGGCAGCCGTCGTCGCGCTGCAGGCTGGCTGGGTGACCACCGAGGTCGGTCGCCAGCCCTGGATCGCGCACGAGGTCCTCCGGGTCCGCGACGCCGTCACGCCCAACGGCGGGATCTGGATCAGCTGTGCGGTCGTCGTGGTGCTGTACGTCGCGCTCGGCGTCGGCACGGTGGCGATCCTGCGCTCGATGAGCCGGCGGTGGCGTGAGCAGGCCGACGCCGATCTCCCCACGCCGTACGGCCCGCCGAGCGGGCCGTCCGGACGCAGCGACGCCGAGGTGTTGCACCCGTGAACCTCGCCGACACCGCGGCCGCGCTGTTGTTCGTCGGCGTCGTCGCCTACGCCGTGTTCGGCGGCGCCGACTTCGGCAGCGGCGTGTGGGACCTGCTCGCCGGCGACGCCGAGCGGGGCGGGGCGCTGCGTCGCCAGATCGACCACAGCATCGGCCCCGTGTGGGAGGCGAACCACGTGTGGCTGATCTACGTGCTGGTGTTCATGTGGACGGCGTTCCCGACGGCGTTCGCGGCGATGGTCACCACCCTCGCCGTGCCGTGGTGCCTGGTCGGGCTCGGCATCGTGCTGCGCGGCACCGGGTTCGCGTTCCGCAAGTATTCGGCCACCCTCGGCCAGGCGCGCCTCTACGGCGCGCTGTTCGCCGGCTCGTCGGTGATCACCCCGTTCTTCCTCGGCATGATCGCCGGTGCCATCGCGAGCGGGCGCGTGCCGCTCGAGGGGGGCGACGTGTGGACCAGCTGGACCGGACCGACCAGTTGGGTCGGCGGTGCACTGGCCGTCCTGACGTGTTCGTTCCTCGCGGCATCGTTCCTGGCCGCCGATGCGCAACGAGCCGGCCACACCGACCTCGCCGAGCAGTGCGGTCGTCGGGCGCTCGTGTCGGGGGTGGTCAGCGGCGCCGTCGCGCTGCTCGCCGTGCCGGCGCTCGAACTCGACGCCGAGTCGCTCGCGGGTCGCCTGCAGGGCCGAGGTGCGCCGTTGGTGCTGTTGTCGGCGATCGCCGGACTGGTGGCACTCGTGCAGCTCGCCCGCCGCGAGTACCAGCGAGCCCGGCTCGCCGCGGTGGTGGCGGTGGCGTCGGTGGTGATCGGCTGGGGTGTCGGGCAGTACCCCGACGTGCTGGTCGACCACGCCACCGTCGACGAGGTGGCCGGTGCCCGCGCCACCCTCGTCGGCCTGGTGGTGGTGTTCGTGGTCGCCGCGGTCACCGCGGTCCCGGCGCTCGCGTGGTTGTACGTGCTGGTCAACTCGCACCGATGGAGCGCCGACGAGCGACCCGGCGACCGGCCCGAGGAACCACGCGACGAGCGAGCCGGCGCCTGATCGGGTGGCTCAGGCCCCGCCGGGGTTGGCGGGATGCGTGGCCCACCACGAGCGGAGCAGCTCGATCGCCTCGTCCCGCTCGGGCGCGCCGTGGGTACGGGCGTGCTCGAGCAGCATGGTGCGCGCCTCGCCGACCACCCGGCCGGGTCCGATGTCGAGCAGCTCCATGATCTCCTGGCCGTCGAGCTCGGGTCGCTCGGCCTTGCGGGCCTCGTCGATCGCGAGCTGGCGGATGCGTCCTTCCAGCTCGTCCATCCGACGCTGCAGCCCGCGCACCTTCTCCGGATGTCGCGTGGTGCAGTCGCAGCGCACCAGCTCGTTCAGATCGCCGAGCAACGGCCCGGCGTCGCGGGCGTAGCGGCGCACCGCCGAGTCCTCCCAGCCGTGCTGGTAGCCGTGGAACCGGCCGCTGAGCTCGACGAGCCGAGCGACGTCGGTGACCATCGCCGGTTCGTGACCGAGCGCGGTGAGGCGGTCGCGGGTCATGCGCGCCCCGACGGCCTCGTGGTGGTGGAACGTGACCTTGCCCTTCGCGTACCGGCGGGTGCGGCTCTTGCCGACGTCGTGGAACAGCGCCGCGAGTCGGACCACGAGCCGCGGCGACGTGTTGGCGGTGACCATGAACGTGTGGGTCAGCACGTCCTTGTGACGGTGCACCGGGTCCTGCTCCATCGCGAGCGCCGCGATCTCGGGGACGAACGCACCGAAGAACCCGTCCTCGTTCGCGATCCACAGCCCCTCGGTCGGGTCCGGGGCGAGCAGGATCTCGCTCAGGCGGTCGCGCGCGGCGAGCTGCTCGGGGGCGACGTCGGGGGCGGCTGCGGGGGTCGACATGGCGCATCCAGTCTACGACCCGGTCGCCGAGGCGCCGGGGGCCGGTTCGTGCGCGGTGATCGCTCACCGCCGACCCGTCGAGTGCGTACTGTTCCCACGTGCACCGAGTCGACTCACCCCGTGTCTCCGTCCGTCCCGCCCGCGTGGCCGGGGTCGCCCTCGTCGCGATGATGGGACTGGGCGCGGCCGCGTGCTCGGAGTCGCTGGTGGTGCCGTCGGCCGACTCGAGCGTGGCCATCACCACCGAGGTGCCCGCCACGACCGAGGCACCGGCCACGACCGAGGTGCCCGCCACCACCGAGGCACCGGCCACCACCGAGGCACCCGCGCCCGAGACCACCGCGACGACGGTGGTCGACGCCGCCCCGGCGAGCGAGATCGAGTGGACCGAGGTCGACACCGGCATCGACGAGGCCCGCATCGCCGTGCCGCTCGACTACGCCGACCCCGACGGGGAGCAGATCGAGATCTACGTCGTGCGCCACCGTGCGCTCAAGCCCGCGTCGCGCATCGGCGTACTGTTCGTGAACCCCGGCGGCCCCGGCTACGGCGGCTCCGACCTCGCCGCGCAGGCCGACTTCATCTACGGCAAGGGCCTGCTCGACACGTTCGACATCATCGGTTTCGACCCGCGCGGCACCGGCCTCTCGGAGCCGCACATCGACTGCGTCGACGACTACGACCCGTACTTCGGCGTCGAGACCGGCCCGGACGACGCCGCCGAGGACGCGGCCCTGCAGGCCGAGGCGGCCGAGTTCACCGCCGGGTGCGCCGAGCGCTCCGGCGACCTGCTGCAGCACGTCACCACCGTCGAAGCGGCCACCGACATCGACACGATCCGGCAGGCGCTCGGCGAGGAGCAGGTGAGCTACTTCGGCTGGAGCTACGGCACCCAGCTCGGCGCCACCTGGGCCACGCTGTTCCCCCACACCGTGCGGGCCGCGGTGCTCGACGGCGCCGTCGACCCGACGGTCGGACGCATCGACGGGCTCGTGTTCCAGGCCGGCGGCTTCGACGCCTCGGTGACGACGTTCCTCGCCGACTGCTCGGGCGACACCACGTGCGCGTTCCACAACGACGGCGACGCCGAGGGCGCCTTCCTCGACCTGCTCAGCGCGATCGAGACCACCACGATCCCCACCGCGCCCGGCCGGCCCGACCTCAACCAGGGCGTGTTCGAGCTCGCCGTCGCGCAGGCGATGTACAGCGACAGCATGTGGCCCCAGCTCGCACAGGCGCTGGCCGACGCGCAGGCGGGCGACGGCGCGGGCATCCTCGAGCTGTACGACGCCTACTACGGCCGCAACCCGGACGGCAGCTACGGCGACGAGCTCGAGGCCTACTTCGCGATCACCTGCGCCGACGACCCGTCGGTCGGCGGTGCGGCCGGCATCACCGAGGCCGTCGACGTCCGACGCGACTTCTACCTCGCGTCACCGCGCATCGGCACCAGCGCCGCCTACGAGGTGTTGATCTGTGCGAGCTTCCCCTCGGGTGCGCTCGGCGACGGCGACGGCGACTTCCAGATCACCGGCGACGGCGCCGGTCCGATCGTGGTGGTCGGCAACACGGGCGACCCGGCGACCCCGTTCGAGGGCAGTCGCCGGATGGCCGAGTCGCTCGAGGAGGGCGTGTTCGTCGAGGTCGAGGCCGACCAGCACACGGCCTACGGCCTGAACTCGTGCATCGACAACGCGATCGACCAGTACCTGATCAAGCTGACGGTGCCCGAGGGCGTCACCTGCTGATCGCCTGGGCGGGGCGGCCGACGGGTCGCCCCGCGGCGCGGTCGAACGACGAGGGGCCGACGATCAGCGAGGACCGGCGACGGTCAGTCGCGGCCGGCGGCGACGCAGTCGGCACACCGGCCGAGCAGGTCGAGGCGGTGGTGGTGGAGCTCGAAGCCCTGCCCCGCCGCGGCGTCGTGCAGTGCACGGTCGAGCGAGCGCTCCGACGCCGCCGACAGCGTGACGTCGCGCACCGAGCCGCACGAGGTGCACACCGTGTGGTGGTGATGGTGGTTGGTGATCTCTTCGCCGAGCTCGTAGTGGGCGTGTTCGTCGCCCATCGAGATCTTGCTCACCAACCCTGCGTGCTCGAGCACCGCGAGGTTGCGGTACACCGAGCTCTGCGCCAGCGAGGGCTGGCGCTGCAGGATCATCGGAATGGTCACGGGCCCGCTCGCCTCTTGGAGGGTGCGGAGGATGAGCTGACGCCCGGTCGTCAGCCGCTGACCGTCCTTGCGGAGACGGTGCAGAGCGATGTCGTCGATGTCGGTCACTGAGCCGGAGCGTACACAGGCCCGTCGAAAGCCGAACGCCATCTCCGTTCTGGCGTCGCACCAGGTGCGGGGGATTCGCGCCTCCCCCGCACTCGGAACCACTCCTGGGCGTGACCGCTCGGTGACCGCGAGCCGCCGTCGACGCCGGCCGCGGGCGGGTGCCGCGCGGCACGTCGAAATGGTGCATGATGGGCGCGCCACTGGGGGGCCGCCGGCTTCGACGAATCCGGCGTTCGATTCACGAGGGGAAATCACTCGCCATGCAGATCCGCGTCACCGTCAACGGCACGGTCCACGAGAGCGACGTCGAACCGCGCACCTTGCTCGTCCACTACGTCCGCGAGGTGCTCGGCCTCACCGGCACCAACATCGGCTGCGACACCTCGTCGTGCGGTGCCTGCAGCCTGCACCTGAACGGCGAGGCCGTGAAGAGCTGCACCGTGCTGGCCGTGCAGGCCGACGGCTGCGAGGTCACCACCATCGAGGGCCTCGCCCAGGACGGCGAGATGCACCCGATGCAGCAGGCGTTCATGCAGAACCACGCGCTGCAGTGCGGGTACTGCACGCCGGGCATGGTGATGGCCGCGACCAGCCTGCTCAAGGAGAACCCCAACCCCACCGAGGCCGAGGTGCGCATCGGACTCGAGGGCAACCTCTGCCGCTGCACCGGCTACCACAACATCGTCCAGGCCGTCCTGTCCGCCGCCGGCGGGCAGTGACCATGTGAGGGAGGGGGCCCTGACATGACGATGACCGACGCTCCTGCGACCACGGTGCTGGGGAAGCGCCGCCTGCGCAAGGAGGATCCCGCCCTGCTCACGGGCGAGGCCAAGTTCACGAGCGACCTGAACATCCCGGGTGCGCTCCACCTGGCGGTGCTGCGCAGCCCGTACGCGCATGCCCGCATCCTGTCCGTCGACGTGTCGGGCGCGCTGGCCGTGCCCGGCGTGGTGGCCGCGTACAGCGGTGCCGACCTGGCCCCGCTGTGGGCCGGGCCGATGCCGTGCGCGTGGCCGGTCACCGCCGACATGAAGAACCCGACCCACTACCCGCTCGCGGTGTCGAAGGCCGCCTACGTCGGCGACGGCGTGGCATGCGTGCTCGCCACCAGCGACACCGCAGCGCGCGACGCGCTCGAGGCGATCGCGGTCGAGTACGAGGCGCTGCCCGCGGTGGTCGACCTCGAGGACGCGCTCAGCGACCGGGTGGTCATCCACGACGAGCTCGGCACCAACAAGAGCTACACGTGGGAGCTCAAGTGCGAGGGTGCCGACGGCCAGGTCGACCAGGCCTTCGCCTCGGCGGCGTACACCGTCAGCGAGCACTACGTGCACCAGCGTCTCATCCCGATGGCGATGGAGCCCCGCGCCGTCGCCGCCGTGCCCCAGCCCTTCGGCGGCGACATCACGCTGTACAGCTCCACCCAGGTGCCGCACATCCTGAAGGTGATGACCGCGCTCACGCTCGGCATCCCCGAGCACCAGATGCGTGTGGTCGCCCCCGCCGTCGGCGGCGGCTTCGGCGCCAAGCTCAACGTGTACGCCGAGGAGCTGCTCTGCACCGCCCTCGCCCGCAAGCACAAGCTGCCGGTCCGCTGGGTCGAGGAGCGCACCGAGAACACGCAGGCCACCATCCACGGCCGGGCCCAGCGCCAGCACATCGAGCTCGCCGCCGACGCCGACGGCAAGCTCACCGCCGTGCGCGTGCGGCTGCTCGCCGACATGGGCGCCTACCTCCAGCTGGTCACCCCGGGCATCCCGATCCTCGGCGCGTTCCTGTACGGCGGCGTGTACGACCTGCCGGTCGCGTACGACTTCAGCTGCACGTCGGTGTTCACCACGCTCACGCCCACCGACGCCTACCGCGGCGCCGGTCGTCCCGAGGCCACCTACGCGATCGAGCGGGCGATGGACGCGCTCGCCGACACGATGGGCATCGACCCGCTCGAACTGCGCCGACGCAACTTCATCCGCAAGGAGCAGTTCCCCTACACGGCCATGACCGGCCTCACCTACGACAGCGGCGACCACGACGCGGCGGCCACCCTGGCCGCCGACATGGCCGGCTACGACGCGCTGCGCGCCCGCCAGGCGACGCAGAACGTCGACGGGGCCACCAAGCGCCTCGGCGTCGGTGTGTGCAGCTACTTCGAGATGTGCGGCCTGGCCCCCAGCCGGGTGCTCGCCTCGCTCAACTACTCGGCCGGCGGCTGGGAGGCCGCCACCGTGCGTGTGCTGCCCACCAACAAGATCCAGGTGGTCACCGGCACCGCACCGCACGGCCAGGGTCACGAGACCGCGTGGAGCATGATCGTCGCCGAGAAGATGGGTGTCGATCCGGACGACGTCGACGTGCTGCACAGCGACACGGCGATCGCCCCGCTCGGCCTCGACACCTACGGCTCGCGCTCGCTGCCCGTCGGCGGCGT
>WBZX01001549.1_pt1 | contig 17157 bp, 16 predicted proteins | sample 5204211 | NCBI WGS metagenome assembly WBZX01 (sample SAMN12344362, study PRJNA552823) | activated sludge metagenome | biome: Activated sludge suspended growth; feature: Nitrification reactor; material: Wastewater; isolation source: activated sludge from nitrification reactor of wastewater... | reverse complement strand
GACGCCATCGCGAGGCCCATCGCCTCAAGCGCCGTCGGCCGCGGCCGATCGCGACGCGCCGGGTGTAGTTCGGACCCCGGAACGACGAAGGGCGCCGACGGTCGAGACCGCGGCGCCCTTGGTACGGCGAGAGGCTCGCGCCTACTGCTTGTCGAGGTTCTCCATGCGTTGCACGGCGCCCATGCTGAGCTCGTCGACGTTGGGCTTCATGCCGCCCGAAGGCGACTGGATCCAGCTGCCGACCTTCTTGTAGGCCACGCCGTAGGCGAAGCCGAACACCAGACCGTACATCGCGATCCACGGCATGATCGACGCGTTGGACACGATGTGGACCAGCCGGATGCTCATGTCGAGGTCGACGTGGGTGGCGTTCTGGCTGCCCCATACGAGGATCGCGACGCCGGCCAACACCATCGCCAGCGAGTACAGGTTGGTGTGCGTGAGCTTGCCCCACAGCTTGCCGCGGTCGTCCTGGCGGAAGAACTCGAGGCTGTAGCGGATCGCCGAGTGACCGATGAAGTAGATCGCCGTGAGCGCGCCGTCGAACGGCATCAGCGGCAGGATCGCGTACATCACGGCGAACATCGCCAGGTAGATGCACAGCGCGTAGAGCTGCGCGGGGTGGATCTTCACGTTGTGCAGGTGGGGCGCGCAGCGGACCACCTTGGAGTCGAGGCTGGTGTAGCGGACGCCGAAGCGGCTGTCGGTCGGGCGCCCCCAGCAGCAGCCGTAGACGTAGCAGCCCAGGCGCGCGATGGCCTCGCCGAGCGGCAGCGCCAGCGCGGGCGCGTCGAGCAGACGCAGCACCGGCACGTCGGCGATCACCGCCACGGCCCACAGGCCGATGACGCCGCCGAAGATACCGCCGTGCAGCATGTAGCCGGGCTTGACGATGGTCTGCAGCGGGCGACGGAACAGCTCGCGCCACTCGAGCATGATGCTGAACAGGCGCAGGCCCACCAGCACCGCGGGCACCACCACGAACAGGTAGAGCTTCGCGATCAGCAGCACGTCGAGGCCGGCCATCGCGTCGTACCAGAGCGACCCGGCGAAGCCGGTCGCGAACGCGGCCGCGGCCAGGAACGCGTAGGTGGTGAAGATCCAGTTGCCGGCGCGGAAGAGCACCGTGCGGTTGTGGAAGTCGAGCGTCCAACGCCGCAGCAGCGACATCGGGCGCGCCGTGGCGGCAACGCCGTGGTGGGGAGCGGTCGGTGAACCGTGCGACATGGCGGAAGGGTTCTCGCCCGAGCACGCCCTGGGAGTCAAATCCAATGGGCCACTGGGGCGTCACGAAGTGGAGTCGAGGCGGCGCGCGTCGCGAGAACGCGCGCAAGCGCCCGAGATCTCCTGCGATCGCCCGTTCGCGCCCGCCCATGCCACACGGCCGAAACGCGCATCCATGGGCCCGCGTGAGTCGCCCCGTGGGCGCCGATTTGCCCGCCACGTGACGCTGTCGTAGCGTGGCGAACGGCCTCGCCGAACATGCACCATCACTGCGACCACGACCACGGCCACGCCGATGACGACGGCGAGCCCAGCTCGACCGGCTTCCTGCCGATCTCGCTGGCGCTCGCGCTCTTCATCACCGGCCTCTTCGTGCTCGACGTGATCCCCTGGCACTGCTGACCGTCGCGGCGCCGAGGCGGCGCGCACCCGAGGCACTTGCGTCAGCGGGCTCGATCGCAGACTGCGTCGCCGACCCGGGCCCGAGCGACCGTCAGCGACTGCGCTCGGCGTCGACCCACGCGTCGATCCCCGGATCGTCCTTGCGCGCCTGCGACAGCAGCTCGGCGGCGGTCTTCTCCGACCCGCTGCGCTCAGCACACAGCGCCAGGCCGGCCCGCGCCCGCGCGCGCTGCTTCGCGTTGCCGCGCTCGACCACCGCGAGGTAGTCGCTGCGCGCAGCGCCGCAGTCGCGGCGTCGACGGGCTTCGTCGCCGCGGGCGAGCTGCTCGGCGGGCGCGATCGCATCGACGCCGCCGCCTCCGGCCGCGCCGGGCAGCTCGCGCGGCGGCGTGACCGGGCTCGCCGGCGGCGCAGCGCCGCTCGAGGGCTTGGGCGCCGACTTCGGCGCGCTGGGCTGCTTCACGTCGCGCTTCGCCTTGCGCTCCTGCTCGCCGCCGAGCTGGACGTCCGCTTCGGCCGCGATCGCGTCGTCGACCGGGGTCGCACTGGCGCCGCGGGGTGCCGCGGTGGGCTCGGGTGCCTCACCCTTGGTGCGCAGTTCGGTGGCGGTTCGCCGCGCACCGCCCTCGTCGAAGTCGTCCTTCTCGGCGGCGACCAGCCCATCGCCGCGGGCGGCCGCGTCGGGCGCGGGCTCGGCCTCCGGCGCGGCCTGTGCGATGGCCGGATCGCGCCGCAGCTCGAAGGCCGACTCGCGCGGCGCCTCGGCCTTCGACGCGCCCTGTGCCGCCGGTGCCTGCGCGACGGCAGCCGGTTCACGCTCACCCTGCCGGATCACCAGCGTGGCCGCGAGCGCACCGGCGCCGGCGGTCGCGAGGCTCGGGATCCACCACACGCGCCGCAGCCGTGCCCACAGCCCCGGCCGCGGCGGCTCCACGACCGCCACCGCCGGCGCGAGCTCGCACGACGCACGGGCCTGCTCGAGCACCGACGCCAGCACCGACGCCGGCGGCGCGACCTCGAGGGCAATGCGCGTGTACTGCTGCAGCGCGCGGTACTCCTGGGCCCGCGCCCGCACGCGATCGCGGGCCTCGGCCGTCAGCTCGCTCGGCCAAGGCAACGCCTCGTCGTCGTGCTCGAGGCGATCCTCGAGTGCGTCGAGCTCGGCGGGCGCCCACGGGCGCTCGTGCAGTGGACCTTGCGTGGACATCGTGCGCGGATGTTCGTGGCAACGCGTCGCCGGGTGGGTTCGGTCTTTCCGGCGGTGGTGAGCCGCCTTCGGCCTAGCAGGTTGTCGGGCCTGAGGGCAAGATGCCCTCCGCGTTGGTGCGCGCGATCACGATCGGACTCGTGCTGAGCGCCGCGAGCTGCGGGCCGCAGGCGGTGCTGCTGCGCGACGACACGCCGATCGTGGTGCACGCGAGCCCGCGCGCGCCCGAGCCCACTGCGCCGCCGGAAACGGCCCGCCTGGCCCCGTTGCATCGCGCCCCGGCGTTCCTGTTCCACCCCGCGGCGGCGCCGCTGTCGGCCCGCGCGGTGACCAAGGCGGTGCGCGTCGCAGCGGTGCGCGCCGATGGCCTGCGCATCGAGGGCGACTGTCGCGGCGCCTCGCAGGTGACCGCCGCCGACGGCACGCGTCATCGACTGCCGACCCGCGCCGACGCGTCCGCGATCGCGATCGCACCCGACGGCGCCCACGCTGCGATCTCGACCGACGCGAAGGTCTCGCTGGTCGCGCTCGATCCGGTGCGCACGCTCGGCACCTGGGAGGGTCGCGACGCGGTCTGGCTCGACGGCGACACGTTGCTGCTGCGCCAGGGCTGTCGGCTCGAGACCCTGCACGACCTGCGCGGGACCCCGACATTGTCGGTGCTGGGCGAGAGCTGCGGGCGCCCGCTGCGGGTCGAGCCTGCGCGCGGCCGGGTATGGCTGGCCGAGCTCGACGACGCGACGCCAGCCGAGGGCTCGCCGCGACTGCAGGCGCTGGTGGGCATGCAGCGCGGCGCGGCGCCGCAGCGCGTCGAGCTCTCGCCCGAGGACGACGCCTTGCACGATCCCCGGCTCTCGCACGACGCGAGCATCCTCTGCGGCACGGCGCGCCGCGGTGATCGCAGCGTGCTGCTGTGTCGTCCCCGCGATGCCGGTCGGCTCGAGCCGGTCGCGCAGGACATCGTCGGCGCGCCGGTGTTCGCCCGCGACGCGCCGCGGCTGCTGGTGACCGTGGGCACGCGCGCGCAAGGCCCCCGCGATCTCCACGTCGTCGACTTCGAGCTCGCGACCGTGCGGCGCATCGCGCGGGTGCCCCACCGCCGCGTCGAGTTCCTGCCCGGCGCGACGCAGGTGTTCGCGTTCGACGGTGCGCGCGGCGTCGTCTACGACCTCGACACCGGCGTCGAGTCGCGGGTCGGCGGCGAGCAAGACGACTGGGTCGGCGTGCTCCCGAACACACCCGACGCGGGCTCGTTCCTCGCGCTGCGTCTGCGCGGCGGCTGCAACGAGCTGCTGCGGGTCGAGCTGCCGGCGGCGCCGGCGACCGACGCACCGTCCACGGCCCCGTAGCGCGACGTCAGTCGATGCCCGCGGCCGCGCGATCGAGCAGCTCGTCGAGCGCGCCGAGCAGGTCGACGTTGCCGTCCTGCTGGTGGCTCGACAGCGCCTCCTCGCAGGCCGGCACCGCGTCGAGGAAACGTCGCACGGTCGCGGCGTCGTCGATGACCGGCGCAGCCCGACCATAGCCGAGGTGCTCGACCCAGCGCGCGTTCAGGGTCTGCTCGAACTGGCCCTGCAGCGGCACCACCAGCATCGGCTTGTGGAAATAGGCCGACTCGCTGATCACGGTGAAGCCGCCGCCGACCACGACCGCGCGCGCGCTGGCGAGGTCGGCGATGAAGCCGGCCTCGGAGAACGCCCGGTGGCGGAGGTTGCCCTCGACCTTCTCCTCGGTCAGCCCGCGGTGCATGCCGTACACGCGACACTCGATGCCGACGGCGTCGAGCGCCCGCGCCAGCGCGTCGTGCCCCTCGGCGGTCTGGTACACCAGCAAGTGATCACCGGCGGTCGCGGTGGTCGCGAGGATCTCGGGCCGCAAGATCGGCGGGTGCAGCGAGGTGTCGGGCTTGCGGATCTCGGGCTTGAAGAAGGTCGTGATGAGATAGTGATCGCAAAACGGCAGCTTGCCCTTCACGAACGCGCGGGCAATCTCGAAGTTGGCCTGCTCGCCCTCGAGGATCTCGGGCGGGTGCCGACAACGATTGATGATCTGCATGTTGTCGATGCTGTAGACCGGCAGCCGATGGACCTTCGCGTAGAGGTAGGTCCACGACTCGAAGTCGCTGATCACCACCTCGGGGCGGAACTCAGCCAACAGCTCGAAGTAGGCCTCGATGTTGCGCGGCAGCCCCATGCTGCCCGACAGCACGTTGGACCACAGCGTCTTGCCCAGCCGCACCCGGTTCTCCTCAGTCACGAAGTGCAGGCCGTGGATGCGGTTGACGCCTTCGAAGCGCTTTGCCAGAAAGTCCTTGGCGCGCCCCGAGGTCATGATCTCGACCTCGTGTCCGGCACCGATGAGGTGCTCGATCACCACGCGTGAGCGCGTGGCGTGTCCCATGCCTTCACCGACGACACCGTACAGGACGCGCATTGCCCGACCAGGATAACGCAAAGCCCGCGACGCCGCGCGTGCGGGTGTTCGCGGAGCACGTGCCGGCGGCCCGGCTGCGCAGTCGCGAGGTGATGGCCGCGCTCGGGGAACGCGACATGCAGCTGGTGGCAGCGGTGTTCCCCGGCGACGATCCGCTGCCGACCATCGCGGCCGCGCGCGAGCACGGCGTCGCGATCGCGCTGTGGCCGATGCTCGACGACCGCCACGGGCGCTGGGCCAACACCACCAACGCGCCGCAGTGGGCGGGCTTCGCCCGCGGGCTGTTGCACCGCTGCGACGCGCATGGACTCCGGCCCGACGAGCTCTGCGTGGATCTCGAGCCCCCGATCGCGAGCATGCGGCGCGCGCTCGACGGTCGCCTTGGCGCCGCCGCGCGCGGCCGCGGCGAAGCGCACCATCGCGGGCTCGCGTCGCTGCGGCACGCGCTCGACGACGCCAACGCGCGCGGCATCACCAGCTGGGCGGCCGCGGTGCCGCTCGTGCTCGCCGACGGCATCGACCGCGGCGGCTGGCAATCGCTGCTGCGCACGCCGGTCGACGCGCTGCCGCTGGCGCGCGTGAGCGTGATGCTCTACAGCAGCCTGCTGGTGGGGTACGCCCGCGGGGTGCTGCGTCGCGACGACGCCGAGCCGCTGCTGTTCGCGGCGGCCCGGCGCGCGCACCAACGCTTCGGCGCCCGCGCGTCGGCGGCGCTCGGGGCCGTCGGCCGCGGTGCGCTCGGCGACGAGGCGGTGCTGCGCGACATCGCCGAGCTGCGCCGCGACGTCGCGCTCGCACGCGCCGCCGGCGTCGAGGACCTGGCGCTGTTCGACCTCGGCGGCGCGCTGCAGCGGGGGCCGTTCCAGCACTGGCTCGACGCGATGGGCCAGCCGGCGTGCGCCGACGTGCCGATGCCCACCCGGCGCGCGCGCTTGCTGTGGCTGGCATGCGCGGGGCTCGGGCGCGTGCTGCCGCGCGGGCGCGCGGCTCAGGGCGGGTCGAGCTCGAACGACAGCGACAGCGCGGCGTGATCCGACACGCGGCCGCTCGGCAGGTCGCGCGGCAGGGTCTTGGCCTCGCACGGCCGCAGCCCGCGGCCGGCGAAGTGGTCGACGCGCATCGGCACGCAGCCATCCCACTGTGCCAGACGCTTCTCGAGCCAGCGGAACAGCGGCGGCGGGATGTACTGCAGGCTCTTGTCGCGCAGCTCGGGGTCGTTGAGATCGTAGTGGATGGTGCCGGCCGCCGGATCGGTGAAACCGGCCCGCTCGAAGCCGGCACCGTCGAGCACCTCGAAGACCTCGCGCTCGAAGTACTGCTCGGGGGTCATGTACTGCCGCACGGTGCCCGCGAAGCCGAAGCGCATCAGCTTGTGGATCACGTCGATGCCGAGGCCGATGGTGCTGCCGAGGTGATAGGTGTTGGTGTTGAAATCGCCGCCCACCAGCACGCGGCGGATGCCGGTGGCGGCGACCGCATCCATCACACCCCGCAGCTGGGCGGCGCGGTGCACCGGTGGCGCGAACGGATCGAGGTGCACGACCACCACCAGCAGCGGGCCGTCGTCGAGCACCAGCTCGCACAGCAGCGCCCGCTTGCTGCCGAGCCGCTTCTCGAGCGAGTGGAACTTGTCGGTGAACTCCGGCAGCTCGACCGCCCACGCGCGCCGCACCGGCCAACGCGTGAAGATCGCTGCGCCGTGCATCCCGAGCTGGTTCTCGAAGTGCGGCTCCTGTTCACCGGCGTCGCCGGGCGCGAGCACGAGATGGAAGTTCACGTAGACGTAGCCGAGCCCGGTCGCGTCGGCGATCGCCTGCGGGATGTCGCGATTGCCCGAGCGGCCCATGCCGAGGTCGACCTCCGTCAGCAACAGCAGGTCCGCCTCGGCCAGCGCGGGCTGGGCGAGCGCGGCCATCAGCGCGTCGAATCGCTTGCCCCGCTCGATGTTCCACGCCACCGCGTGGATCGGTCGTTGGGTGCTCGCGAGCGTGGTCGGACGCAGGTCCCACGCGAAGCCGTCGAGCACGCGATCGATCTCCGGTCGCAGCCGGCGGTAGGTCCGGTCGCGCTCCAGCAGGCGTCGGTGGTTGATGCCCGCGAGGTGGGCGAAGTGCGGTTGCAGCCCGTGCACCAACGGCGAGCGGGGAGCCTCGGGCACCAGCTCGACCACCCGCGGGTCGCCGTGGACCCGCGGCCGGGGCTTCACGGCCTTGGCAACCGCCTTCTGAGTGATCGCGCGAACACGGCCGTGATGCGTCGCCACAACCAGCGCGGTACCAGACGCGCGCCCCACGAGGCAAGGCCGTAGACGAACCCCGGCACTGCCCACGCCCGACCGGCCTGCAGCGCCGCGATCGCGACCTCGGCACAGTGCGCAGCCGTGACCGTGGCGAGCGCCGGCGGCGTCACCGGCACCGTGCCCTGCGCCTGCTCGTGGAACTCGGTCGCGACCGGACCGGGCAACACCTGAGTCACGACCACGCCGGTGCCGGCCAGCTCGGCGCGCAGCGTATCGGTGAAGCCGGTGACGTAGTGCTTGGTGCCGACGTAGACCGAGAAGCCCGGCAGGTAGGTGATGCCGAAGCCCGAGCTGACGTTGAGCACGCCACCGTGGCCGCGCGCGACCATGCCCGGCACCAGCGCGCGACACAGCAGCGTCGGCGCCGTGATGTTGAGCGCGATCATCCGCTGCAGCCGCGCGGCGTCGGCGTGCTCGAGGAAGTTCTGATCGCCGAAGCCGGCGTTGTTCACCAGCACGTCGACACCGCCCAGCTCGGCGAGCGCACGGGCGGCGAGCGCCTCGGTGGCGCGTGGATCGGCGAGGTCGCAGTCCCACACGTGCACGCGCAGCTCGGGCCGCACGCCACGCAGCTCGTCGGCGAGTGCCTCGAGCCGATCGACGCGCCGCGCGACCAACACCAGCTGCGCGGCCGTGCGTCCGAAGCCCCGCGCGAACGCGGCCCCGATGCCCGACGACGCGCCGGTCACCAGCACGGTGCCGCCGAGCGAGGCCGACATCGCGGCGCTCAGCTCTTGATCTCGACGCCGGTGGCCATCAGCACGTGCTCGTCTCGGCTGCCCGCGACCGTGCTCGGATCGCCGCCCTTGTCCTGCTCGAGGTGCTTGACCTGGGCCTCGTCGAAGGTGCGCTTGGTCAGCGTGCCCTCGACCAGCACCGGCTTGCCGCGGCTGTCGACCGGCACCGCGAAGGCGTGGTCCTTCATCATCACGCGGGCGCTGTCGTTGCCGTCCTTCACGACCATCCAGCAGCCCTTCTTCTGGCACACCGCCTCGACCGTGCCGCTGACGAGCACGGTGTTGCCGGCGCCCTCGCCGATGGCCTTGGTCAGCGGCACCGCGGCGGCGACCGAGAACGGCGCGCCGAAGTGGCCGCTCGACGCCTTCGGGGCGTCGGGCTCCTGCCCGCCGCCGGGGCACGCGCCATGGCCGTCGGCCTCGGTGCCGGCGTAGATGCAGCCCGCGTGTTCACCCTCGCCGGCATGCGAGGCGTGCGCGACCTTGTCGGCGTCGGCGGTGGCCACGGTGTTCTGCGCCTGGCTCGGCGCGTCGGTCTTCGTGGTCGAGGCCGGGCTCACGTCGCGCGCACAAGCAGCGGTGGCGAGCAGCGAGAGGATCGCGAGGCGCATGATCGTCATGGCGGGATGATGAACCAAAGCCGACGCCGCCTCAAAGGGGGCGGCGTCGGGTGGATCAGTGTGGAACCGCTCGCGCGCGAGGCGGCGGCCGAGGTCGCGCCCGGGCGCGACCTCGCCGTGGCCATCAGCCCGCGTGGGCCGAGCCGCCGGCGTGGGCTTCGGCGCTGGCCTTGACCTCGACCGAGATGCTCACGTTGGCCTGGATCGATGCCGCGGCGTCGATCGCGGCCTTGAACGGCGCGACCACGCACGCGGTGAGGCGCGCGCCGATCTTCGGATCCGACTTCAGCGAGACCACGACCTTCTGCGCGCCCTCGACGACGGCCTTGACGTTGCCGGCGACGGAGACGGCCTGGTCCTTCATGCCGATCGCGATCTTCAACACCGCCGGCAGGTGCTTCTCGAGCGCGGCCTTGTACTGCGCGACCGCGGCCGCGTCGGCCCCACCCTCGATGGTCACGCCGACCTTCGCCGGCGTGCACTCGATCTTCGCCGACAGCTCGGTGGTGCACCGGGCCTGACACTCCGTGCTGACCTTGGGCGGCTCGAAGCTGCCGTCGCACTTGGGCGCCTTCATCTCGACCGAACACTCGCCGTGGCAGGTGCCGCTGCACGAGCCACCCGCGTCCATCTTGCACGAGCCGCTGCACGAGCCACCGCAGCTACCCTCGGCTTGGGCGGCGCACTTGCCCTCGCACTTGCCGTTGCAGACGCCGCCCTTGTGGGCCTTGCCGTTGCACTTGCCGTTGCACTCACCGCCACACTTGCCCGAGAAGCTGGCGTCGCAGCTGCCCTTGCAGGTGCCGGTGCACTTCGCGGAGGCCTGCAGATCGCAGCTGCCCTTGCACTGCGCGTCGCAGGTGCCCGAGAGCTTGCCGGGCTCGCACTTCACGTCGACCTTGCCGCCCTGCACGGTGGTGTCGCACTTCGCGAGGCAGTCGGCCATGGCGTCGATCGAGGTCGAGCAGTGTGGCGGCTGGATCGCCAGGGCGATCTTGGCGCCTCCACCGAGCTTGCCGCGGATCTCACCCATCGCCGCGATCGCGGCCTTGCACGCGTCGGGGCCGGTCTTGTAGTCGCCGGGCTTGCCGAGGTCGGTCGCGAGGCCGCCGCAGGCGCCGGCGATCTCGCCATCGAGCTTGGCGGCGAAGCCCTTCAGCTCCGCGGCGGCCTCGAGGCCGCCCTTGATCTGCGCGCCGACCTTGGCGTCGAGGGAGAATTCCTTCACCCAGTCGACCTTCGCGATCGCTTCGACGCTGGAGACGTCGGGGCAACCCGCGACCGCGTTGGTCACGTCGGTGGGCGCGACGGTGGAGAGATCACAGGAGGTGCTGACGGCGAGGCCGAGTCCGGCCCCGAGGAGGAGAACGCGCACGGTGTGGAGCATGGGGGAGTCCTTCGCAACGGGAGCGCCGAGGGTAGCGCAAATGCGCGGGTCGCGGCTCCCCAGGCCGATGGACGCGGCCACGCCTCGGCCCGTCGGCAGGGGCCCCGCGGGCCCGCTGCGTGGGACTACGGCGCGCGCTCGAGGATGATCCCCACGAACGGGGGCGGCAGGTCGATGCTGCCCCCGACCGCGATCAGGCTGCCGTCACCGGGTCCCCACACGGCGTGCAGCGTCAGGAAGGTCGGCGCGTCCTCGAGGGTCGCGACCGTGCTGCCGGGCTCGACCCACGCGATCCCGCCCTGCGGACCGACGAGGTGGGCGACACCATCGGCCGCCATCCACGAGCCGTTCAGCCCCGGCGTCGCGACGTCGGCGACCGTCCATGCGCTGCCGTCGTAGCGCGCGAGCACACCGGCCGCGCGACCGCCCACCGCGAGCAACGTGTCGGCCCCGGTGCCCCACAGGGAGATGAGATCGGCGTCGGTCTCGATCGCGACCTGCGACCAGCCTGCGGCATCGCGGTGCAGCAAGAGCCCCGCGTCGCCGACCGCCCACAGATCGTCGGTGGCGAGCCCGAACAGCTTGAAGAGTCCGTGGCTCTCGACATCGAAGGTGGGCAGCTCCTGCAGCGTCCACGCCGCGCCGTCCCAGTGGCACAGCACCGGCGGTCGATCGAAGCCGTCGCCGCCGACCGCCCACGCATCGTCGGCGTCGAACACCCACGCGCCCCACAGCGGTAACACCGTGCCGCAGCCGAACACCTCCCATGCGGTCGCGTCGTCGTCGCCCGCGCGCATGAGGATCGTGCCGTACTCGCCGACCGCCACGCGGGTGTCGCCGGCGCCGTGGATCCAGTTGAGCTTGGCCGTGTCGATCGGCAGCGTCGCGCTCGACCACGCGCCCGCGCTGCGCACGAGCATCGCACCGACCGAGAGCCCGCCCTCACCGGTCTGACCGCCGACCGCATAGACGTGCGCGGCGCTCGGACCCCAGGTGCTCAGCAGCCCGCCGATGTCTTCGTCGGCCTCGAAGGCGATGACCCACGCGGGCTCGGGCGCGGTCGTGCTGCCATCGACCGCGGCGCTGCTCGAGCTGTCGCCGCTGCCTTCGGCGTCCGAGCTGCCCACGCCCGTCGAGGTCGCGGTGCCGGCGGTCGTGCCCCCGCTGCTGCCGTCGGCTCCGCCGGTGCCGTGGCCCGGGTCGTCGCGCCCACACGCCAGCGCCAGCGACGCCCCTGCGGCGCACGCCGCGATCCAATGCAAGCCCACCACGTCACGCATCCTCGAACACCCCACGCGTGGCTGCGAGGGTATCATCTCGCATGCACATGGGTTGGCTTCGAGGTGGTTGGCGGGCGCGCTTCACCGGCGTCGCGTGGTTGGGGTGTGTCGCGTGCGGTGGCCCGTCGGCCGGTGACACCGGCGGCGCGAGCAGCACGGGCGACGGCGGCGCGAGCACGACCGCGTCGGACACCACCCACGGCTCGAGCAGCGCCACGACGACGGTCGGTGTCAGCGACGACACCTCCACCAGCGCCGGCACCAGCACCAGCGCGACGACGACGAGCTCCAGCGACGGCAGCGGCAGCAGCAGCAGCAGCGACGCGGGCAGCAGCGACGGCGGCTCGAGCTCGTCGGGCGTGCCCGATACCAGCGGCTCGAGCAGCAGCGACGGCGGCATGCCGAGCCTGGCCTGCGCCGAGGGCTGCCAGGTCGAGTACGACTGCGCGATGCAATGGAACAGCGTCGAGGCCTGCATCGCGTGGTGCGACGGCAACCTCGCGATGGCGGCCGGCTTCTCCGACGACTGCCACGACACGTGGGAGGGACTCTCGGCGTGCATCGCCACCCTCGACTGCGATGGCTATGCCGAGTATCTGATGCCGACGGTGATCCCCTACCCGTGCCAGTCGGAGTCGGAGTCGCTGTCGGTCTACTGCGACGGGCAGTGATGCAGCGAACCGCGCCGCGCCCGAAGCAACGCGGACGCGCCCGGCGGCTGCGCGAGCGCTCGCGTGGATCGCCCTCGACACGCCCGCACGACGGGCAAGCACGCGCTGGAGCCGGCCGCCCTGGCCAGCCCGCAGGGCGCGGAATAAGCTGAGAGGGCACCCCGTCTGCGGGGAACTTCACCGCCACGGGAGCACTCGGAGCGGACGCGCGGCGCGACGCCCCCGAAGCGGGCAGACGCCAAACCCAACCGACGCACCGCACGTTTCCAGCACCCCGCCCACGGCGTCGCCGGCCCGCGCCGCACTGCTGCTCCCCTCCGAGTCCCCCATGCCCGTGTCGTTGCCCGCCCTCCTGCGTCGATGGTCCGCCGTCTCCAACCGGCGGCGCGCGCTCGAGGAGCTGGCTCGCGCGCTGGCATGGGTGGCGGCCGCCGGCGTGCTCGCGATCGGCATCGACCGTCTGCCCGCCGCGCTGGCGTGGTTGGGGTGGACGACGCCCGGCTGGCTGGCCGATGTGGGGACCCGCGGCGCGATCACGACCTGGGGCCTCGCGCTCGTCAGCGTCGGCGTGATCGCAGCGGGCGTGCGGAGATTCCTTCGGCGTCGCACCGGCCCGTTCGCGCTCGCGCGCCGCCTCGATCGCGAGCACCACACGCAGGACCTGCTCGCGACGGCGTGGGCGATCGAGAGCGGCGCCGTGCAGCCCGACGCACCGATGGCCGCGATCGTCGTCGAGCGGGCGCGCGGCACCTCGGCAGACCTCGGTCTGCCGGTCACGCCGTGGGTGGGCCCGACCCGTGCGCTCGCAACCCTCGGCGTGATGGCGGCGGTGGTCGGGGTGTTGCCGACGCAGGCGCCGCTGCCGGATCTCGCCGGCACCGCCAGCGCGGCCGAGGCCGGCCCGAGCGCACCACCGTTGCCCGAGGCCACGCGCGAGCGATTGCAGCGCACCGCGGAGGCGCTCTCGAAGCTCGAGCGTCGACCGGGGCTGCGCGAGTCCACCAAGCACGCGCTGTCGCAGGCGCGAGGGCACCTCGACGCGGTGCAGCGCGATCCCAGCAAGTCGCTGGGCGATCTTGCCCGCGCCGAGGAGGCCCTGCGCGCGGCCCAGCGCGAGGCGCAGGACAAGGGGCTGTTCGATCCGAAGCAGCTCGAGCAGCTCGACGCCGAGACGCTCGCGCGCGAAATGGTCGAGGCGATCGAGCGCGGCGACACCGACACCGCGGCTGCGATGGCCGAGGAGATCGCGCGTCGCACCGAGGACGCCAGCGATCGCGAGCTCGACACCTACGGGCGGGCCATCGAGCGCGCGCTCGAAAACACCGAGCCGAGCACGCGCTCGAGCGCGGACGCGCAGGCCCGCGAGCGTGGTGAGTCCGGCGAGCGCGGTGAGTCCGGCGAGTCGGGCAAGAGCGGCGAGTCCGGTCGCAGTGGCGAGTCCGGCAAGAGCGGCGAGTCCGGCAAGAGCGGCGAGTCCGGCAAGAGCGGCGAGTCCGGCAAGAGCGGCGAGTCCGGTCGCAGTGGCGAGTCGGGCAAGAGCGGCGAGGCCGGCAAGAGCGGCGAGTCCGGCACCAGCGGCGAGTCCGGCAAGAGCGGCGAGTCCGGGGCGGGTGGCGAGGGTCCCAGCCGCGGCGAGTCCGAACGCCGCGCGCGCTGGCGCAACGAGGCCGAGTCGCTGTCCGAGCGGCTGCGCGGCGGCGAGTCCGGCAGCGCTCGCTCCGAGGCGCGCGAGCTGGCCGAGCGCATGCGACGTCGCGGCGGCTCCGGCTCGCTCGGTCGCGAGCTCGAGCGCGCCCTCGACGACGTCCACAAGGCGCGCTCGAAGCAGTTCGAAGAGATGAACCGCGGCGAGGGCGAGGGCGAGGGCGAGGGCGAAGGCGAGGGCGAAGGCGAAGGCGAAGGCGAAGGCGAAGGCGAAGGCGAAGGCGAAGGCGAAGGCGGCAAGCCCGGCGCCGGTTCGCGGCGCTTCGGCAAGCCCAGCGGCAAGCCCGGCCCCGGTGGTGGTCGCGGTCGCGACGAGAACTACGGCGACGTCACGCCGCCGCCCGATGCCAGCCGTGGCGGCACCGAGGAGGTGCAGACCCCCTCCGACGGCCCTGCCCGCGGTGCGGTGCGCTACATCAAGCGCTTCGCCGAGGGCCTGCGCGCCGGCCCCGAGTACGCCGACGTCCACCGTGAGTACGAAGACGTGGCCGAGGCCGCGATCCGACGCGAGAACATCCCCCTCACCCGCCGCGACTACGTGCGCCGCTACTTCGAGGCCGTGCGCCCCGACTGACGGCAACCCGATTCGTCATGAACACCGCGATTCCCACCGCTGCCCCCCTCGCCCCGACCGACGATCGCATCGCGCTCGCGCAGGATGCCCTCGGTGCGCTCAAGACCGAGATCGAGAAGCGCCTGTTCGGTCAGAGCTCGCTGGTGCTGCAGGCCATCATCGGGCTGCTCACCCGCGGCAACATCCTCGTCGAGGGGCAGCCCGGCCTGGGCAAGACGCTGCTCATCAAGGTGATGGCCGAGGCCATCGACCTCGAGTTCTCGCGCATCCAGTTCACGCCCGACCTCATGCCCGCCGACATCACCGGCAGCCAGACGTTGGTGCACGACGAGCAAGGGCGCGCGCGACTCGACTTCCGCGCTGGACCGATCTTCTCGAACATGGTGCTGGCCGACGAGGTCAACCGCGCCACGCCCAAGACCCAGTCGGCGCTGCTCGAGGCGATGCAGGAGCACGCCGTCACGGTCGGCGGCGTGCGCCGGACGCTGCCCCAGCCGTTCCTGGTCGCAGCCACGCAGAACCCCATCGAGATGGAGGGCACCTACCCGCTGCCGGAGGCCCAGCTCGATCGCTTCCTGCTCAAGCTCGAGGTCGAGTTCCCGTCGTTCGCCGACCTGCGGGAGATCGGCCTGCGCACCACCGGCCGCACCGAGGACACCACCACCCGCGCGATGGATCGCGCGACGCTGCTCGACCTGCAGAACCTCGTGCGCGACATCGTGATCGCACCCCACGTGGCCGAGTTCGCCGCCGCGCTGACGCTCGCGACCCACCCCGAGTCGCCCAACGCCCCCGCCGACATCAAGCGCTTCGTCCGCTACGGCGCCAGCCCGCGCGCGATGCAGGCGCTGTTGCTGGCCGGTCGCGCCTACGCGTTGCTGTGCGGCCGCGCATGGGTGGCCGAGGACGACATCCGAGCGATCGCCCACCCGGTGCTGCGCCACCGCATGATCCCCAGCTTCGATGCCAAGCTCGAGGGCGTCACCAACAACCGACTGGTCGATGCGCTCATCGCCAGCGTGCCCAACGTGCACGCGGGCTGAAGCGGGCCGACGAACCGACATGCACGTCGACCGCGCCGCACTCTCGCGCTTCGTCGCCCTGCGCCTGCGAGCCCCGGGGGCCGCGACCGCGCTGCAGGCAGGTGATCGGCGCTCGGCGTTCCGCGGCCGAGGACTCGAGTTCGCCGACTACCGGCCCTACGACCCGGGCGACGACCTGCGGCTGGTCGACTGGAACGTCTACTTCCGCCTCGGCACCGCGCTGGTGCGGCAGTTCCATGAGGAGCGCAGCCTGTCGGTCAAGCTGTGCCTCGACGTCAGCGCGTCGATGGACTTCGGGAGCCCGCGCAAGGCCGACCACGGCGCGCAGCTGGTCGCGACGCTGGCGATGATCGCCCTCGCCCACCGCGACCCGGTGGTGCTCGCGTGCGTCGGTGGGCGCCAGCGTGGGCTGCGGGCCCGCGCGGTGAACCTCGACGGCATGCCCGAGCTGCTGCACCTGCTCGAGCGTGCCGAGCCCGACGGCGTCGGTGACACGCACACCCAGCTGGTCGCGCACCTCGGCCAGGGCCGCGCCGATCGCCTGGTGTTCGTGTCGGACCTGCTGCAGCCCGACAGCGAGCGCGACGCGCTGCTGCGGCTGTGCGCCGCCTCGTGCCCGCGACCGATCGTCATGCACGTGCTCGGCCCCGACGAGCTCGACCCCGATCTCGAGGACGTCGAGCGGGTCGTCGATGCCGAGACCGGCGAGCAGCTCGTCATCCGTGACGGCCGCGAGGCCAAGGCGGCCTATCGCGAACACCTCGTGCAGTGGCTGGCGGGCGTCGAGGCCCGCTGTCGCGCGCTGGGCATCCAGTACATGCGCGCCGAGACCACCGGCACCACCGCCGACCTCGTGCACGGGCCGCTGTTCCGCGGGCAGGTGGTCGAGCACATGGCGGGGGGGGCATGAGCGCGAGCTTCCCGTTCGCGCTGGCGGCGTTGGTGCTCGCGGTGCCATTGGTCGCCGCGTACCTGCACCGGCGTCGACGCGTCGAGAAGCGCGTGCCGTCGCTGCTGCTGCTGCGCGTGATCGCCGGCACCTCGCGACCGACCCGGCGCGCGTGGTCGCGGCCGCGCCACCTGGTGTCGCTGGTGCTGGTGCTGCTGGCGCTGGTGGGGCTGGTACTCGCGCTGGTCGATCTGCACGACGATCACCTCTGGACGCGAGGCTTGTCCAAAAAGCAGGTGCTGGCCGAGATCGTCGACGACATCGCAGTTCCCCGCCGCCGCGAGGGATGACACAGTGCTGACCCGCACCGGGCTGGGCGTCGCGATGGCCTCCATCGTCTGCGCCGCGCTCGGTGTCGCCTGGCGATACGAAGAGCTGATGGTGTTGGCCGGTGCCGGTCTGGCAGCCGTCGCGCTGGCGATCTACCTCGCCCGCCGCCCTGCCCGTCAGACGGCCAAGCGCCGGCTGCTGACCGCCCGCGTCGCACGCGGCGTGCCGGTGCGAGTGCGCTACCAGGTCGCCAACCCGACGAAGCGGCGGTTGGGCCCGGTGCGCCTCATCGACCAGTTCCAGTCACGCCGGCGCGTGTTCCAGATCCCCTCGCTCGCTCCGCTGTCACGTCACGAA
>WBZX01001548.1_pt1 | contig 17161 bp, 12 predicted proteins | sample 5204211 | NCBI WGS metagenome assembly WBZX01 (sample SAMN12344362, study PRJNA552823) | activated sludge metagenome | biome: Activated sludge suspended growth; feature: Nitrification reactor; material: Wastewater; isolation source: activated sludge from nitrification reactor of wastewater... | reverse complement strand
GCGAGACGACCATTTCTCCGGAGGATGTGCTTGAACAGAAGCCGTTGGAATACACCGTCCGCTTCCAGAACACGGGCAATGCGCCGGCCGTGAACGTGGTCATCAAGGATAGTCTCGACGCCGACTGGGACCTGAGCACCTTCGAGATGATCGACGCAAGTCACCCCTATACGCTCACGGTGAACAACGAGGTGGCCATCTGGACCTTCGCCAACATCATGCTCCCAGCAGAGGAGAGCGATGCCGCTGGCAGCCAAGGCGGCTTCCACTACCGCATGGCCCCGCGCAACAGCCTCGTACTTGGGGACCAACTCACCAACCGTGCGGACATCTACTTCGACTACAACGTACCGGTCCTCACGAACACGACCGTGACCACGGTGGCGCTGAACGCCAGCGTAGCGGAAGCGGGCCTCGGGCAGGGCTTCGCTGTGCTGCCTTCGCCCAGCAACGGCCTTGTTACGCTGCGTTGGAACGACGCGCAGTTGAACAATGCACGCTTCACCGTCCTGGATGCGCTGGGCCGTGCGGTGCACAGTACCAGCATGAACGGCACCAGCGGTCGTAGCATGGACCTGTCCTTCCTGCCCGAGGGCAGCTATGTGGCACGGCTCAGCAATACGCAAAGCGAGGTGTGGACCCGCTTCGTGATCCAACGCTGATAGTGAACGTCCCTAAGAAGAAGAGCGCCTCTCCGGGCGCTCTTCTTCTTTGTGCCACCTTCGCCCCATGGACCTCTCTTCCATCCTCACCCACCTCGGCGAAGAACGTGAGCACGGGTACGATGCCGTCGTACCGCCCATCGTGCAGAGCGGGAATTTCACCTACCCCACCGTGGCGGCCATGCGTGCCACGGTACAGCAGGAAATGGACCGACCGCTGTACACACGAGGGTTCAACCCGACAGTAGCCATCCTTCGCCAGAAGATCGCAGCACTCGAACATGCGGAAGATGCGCTCGTCTTCAGCAGTGGTAGTGCCGCCATCGCAGCGGCCGTGATGAGCTTCGTGAAGGCCGGAGACCACATCGTGTGCGTGCACAAGCCGTACAGTTGGACGAAGAAGCTCCTCGTTGAACTACTCGACCGATTCCAGGTATCACACACCTTCGTGGATGGGACCGACCCGGAGAACTTCCGACGGGCACTGCTACCGAACACCGCCTTCTTCATCACGGAGAGTCCCAACTCGCTCACCTTCGAGCTACAGGACCTCGCAGCCGTAGCTGCCATCGCCAAGGAGCGTGGCATCATCACGCTGTGCGACAACAGCTTCAACAGTCCCTTGTTCCAGAACCCCATCGACTTGGGTATCGACCTGGTGGCGCACAGTGCGACCAAGTACCTCAACGGCCACAGCGACGTGGTGGCGGGTGTACTGGCCGGAAGCAGGGCGCATATGCGGCAAGTGATGAGCAGGGAGTTCATGACGCTGGGTGCCGTGCCATCCCCGCATGATGCCTGGTTGCTCATGCGCGGACTGCGCACGTTGGACCTACGGGTGAACCGAAGCGCCGACAATGCGGAGAAGGTGGCGCACTTCCTCGAAGGCCACCCACGCGTGAAGCATGTCCATTGGCCAGGGTCCGAACAGCATCCGCAACGTGCCTTGGCCGAACGGCAGATGAAGCGCGTGGCCGGTCTGATGAGCATCGAACTGGATGCGCCCGACGAGGCAGCCGTGGAGCGCTTTTGCGACAGCCTGAAGCGCTTCCTCATCGCCGTGAGTTGGGGCGGATACGAAAGCCTGCAATGGCCGGTATGTGCGTTGAAAGGGCCGAGCGGGTACTATACCGAACTGCCCTTCACCATGGTGCGCCTCTACATCGGTATCGAGGATGCCGATCTTCTGATAGCGGACCTGGACCAGGCGTTGGCGCGGATCTAAAGCCGAAAGGGCCGCAGGATATCCCACGGCCCTTTGCCCATGTCATCGGCAGTACGTCTCCCGCTCTTCGTTCAGAAATTCGCGCGGAGGCTCACCGTGAGGTTGCGTCCCGGAGCGCTTGTTCCGCTGGCGTACACGCGATAGAATCCATCCGCGATGTTCTCCAGACCAGCCTGCAGCGCGACATTCTTCGTGAAGGAATAGGAGCCGCGTATGTTCATCGTGTACCACGACGGAACGCCATCCGCGGTGGTGTAGATCAGGTTGTCCTCGCTGCCCGGAGCCTGGTTCACATTCCGCAGCCGCTTCCAACTATTGAACACCACATAAGCCTCCATCCGGAAGCGCTTGGCCTGATACTCGATACTGGCGCGGCCGTAGACCGGAGGAACATGGTCCAGCGGATAGGCGATGCTATCCGTGCGTATGCGACCATAGGTGTAGGTGACACTCCCGCGAAGCGTGATACGCTCGCTGATACGATCGGTCATCTGTCCGCTGAACCCATAGAGGTAGGCCTCTCGCTTGTTCGTGAGCGCGGTCACCTTGCTCATGGTCCCGTCCACGTCGATGCTGTCCTGTCCGTTCACTTGGAAGGCATCGATGTTGAGCGCGTTGTTGTACAACGTGTAGAACGCGTTCAGGTCGAAGGTGGTGGTCTGCTCGATGGTCTTGCTGATGGCGATCTCCATGTTGGTGGTGGTCTCGGGCCTGAGGTCCGTGTTCGGCACCACCACCACGCCGGGGCTCACCTCGAACACCTTGCCCATATCATCCACGTTCGGGGCACGGAACCCGGAACTACCCAGCACGCTGAAACGCCAGTCGTGCCCTGGCATGTACATGAGGCCTGCGCGCCAAGTGAGTGCGGAACTATTCTGCCTGTATTTGCCGTTGAGGTATTGGAAGGCATCCTGATCCTCGAAGGTGCTCTGTAGGTCCACGTTGGTGAACCGAATGCCCTCACTGATAACGACCTTCTCCGAAAGCTCCTGGGTGCGGCTCACGTAGGCAGCCATGGACGACATGGTGCTCCCTCCTCCCGGATAGCGCGTGGTGCGGTAAGTGACCTCGCCGGTGCCGATGTGCTCCCGGTAGGCTTCACTCTGCACGTCGTTCGTAGTGTACTCCACCCCATATCGGTATTCATTGCGCCCCACCTTCTTCTCCATATCCGCATTGAAGGCGATGACGCCGACCTTCTCTTCGTTCACCCCAAGTCGGCTCGAGTTCCAGCCGCGGCTGTTCCGGCTCTGTTCGATGTACTGGTAACTCGGTGTGAAGCGCGCCTTGTCGAAAAGACGATTCGGCCGCGCCAGCTCCAAGGTATACGCCGCCAAAAGGCGCACTTGTGGACCGTAGTACCACTCGCCATTGCCAGGAACGATGTTCCCATCCCCATCCCTGCTGAAGAGCGAGGTGCGGTCGTAGCGTGGTATGTCGGACGAAGCGCTGTACTGCAGGTTCATCTGATGTGTGGTGTTCTCGCCGGTCCGAACGCGCAGTTTCTCCATGAGGTCGAGTTGCTTGTAGGCCGTTCCGTATTGCACGTTCCGATCCTTCGGCGCCAGCACGGTATCCCTATCATCCATGCGGTCGATGCGATACTGCGTAGCACCAACATCACCCCATTCGGACGACCGTGTACTGCCTTGGCGGAGATCGCCGAAGTCGCTCGCTGTGATGCTCGTATAACTAGCCACGCGCGTACCACGCAACTCGAATCCCACATGGGCCGTCTTCTCGTTCGCCGCAGAACCGTAGCGCGTATAGGCATCGGTCGCGAAGCCTTTGCCGCCGGTAGTCTTGAATGTGGGTGTACGGGTGATCAAGTGGATGGTGCCACCCAACGCGTCACTACCATAGGCCACCGAGTTCGGTCCGCTTACGACCTCCACACGGTCGAGCATGCTCTGATCCACGGTGATGAGATCCTGTAGATGTCCCGCCCGATAGATGGCATTGTTCATTCGCACGCCATCCACTACCAGCAGGATGCGGCTCGCTTCGAAGCCACGAATGATAGGGCTACCTCCACCCAGTTGGCTCTTCTGTACGAAGAGCGAACCCGTGTTCTGTAGCAGTTCCGCCGTGGTCGGCTGGTCCATGAAACGGATGTCGCGGGCCTTGATCACGTCGATGCGTTCGGGCACATCGCGGCGCTGCTCTTCGAATCGACTCGCGCTGGTCACGACTTCGCGCAGCGCGTTCACCCGGTAAGCAAGCAACAGCTCGGGGGCCGCAGCAAGCTCCGTAGCACTCAACGTTCGCTGACCGTAAGAGATATGATCGATACGGATAGCACCGCAGTCCTTCAAGCCACTGATATCGGCACGGCCGGAAACATCGCTGCGCACGGAAACACCCGTGGCTACGCAGGTGAGTTGCGCATCCGGAACGGGTTCATTGGTGACTTGGTCCCGCAAGGTGACGGTCTGGGCCTGCACGCCGGTGACAAAGGCGCAGGCGCAGAGCATCTGGGTGAATAGCCTGTTCAACATGGGAAATGGAATGTGAAGAACAAAGGATGCACGCGTCGGTGCGTGGCTGATGCGCGCGCACCGACGGGTATCTCCGCCTCTGCTTAAGGAGAAACCGATGGTATCACCCCCTGCGCGGCGGCCCAGGTTCAGCAGCTTCCCGACACCTCCCAGTACCTACGGATAGGTCGCCGAAGGAAAGTTCGCAGGCTCGATCGTGTGCGCTCCCTCCGATAGGCCAGGGTTCGCAGTAGACAGCCCATACGTTCAGGAGTACGGAACGCGTGCCCCTAGCAGCACGACTAGTTGCGACACAACGCTCCACTTCGCGCCCGAGGCGAGCCATCAAGACGCTCTCCCGATCGTCCCGCACGGCCTCGTACACCACCACGCCATCAGCAAGCGAATAGGTGCGCACGATGTCATACCAATGACCTTCATGGACCAATTCCCGCCCACCATCTTCGAAAGACACTGTGCGTAAAGCGGCCGGGGTGAAGCGAAGCACCGTGAGTTCACTACCCGGCAATCCTTGAAGCACAAGGCGCTCCATTTCATGCCGAACCATCGCCCGCTGTACCAGTAGCAAGGTGGTCAAGCTCAACTGAGCGATAAGGACCACCCAAACGGTGACCACACCCACCAAAGCGGCCCACCGCCTGAACATGAGTGGGCGATGGCTGGGCGACATGCCACGAATATCTACTTCTTCCGGAAGTACATACGGATGGGCACCCCGGAAAAGCGCCAATGCTCGCGCAAGCGATTCTCCAGGAACCGCTCGTAGCTGGGCTTTATGTACTGTGGCAGGTTGCAGTGGAACACGAACGTGGGCACGTGCACCGGCAGCTGCTGGATGAACTTGATCGTGACCTGCTTGCTCTTGTACATGGGCGGCGGCTGGCGCTCGATCTCGGGGAGCAGCATGTCGTTGAGCTTACGTGTGGGGATGCGGCGCTTACGATCCTCGTACACCTGCATGGCCATCTCCATGGCCTTCAGGATCCGCTGCTTTTCCCAAACGGAAATGAAGACCACGGGCACATCGGTGAACGGTTCCATGCGCTGCTTCACCGATGCCTCGAACTCCTTCATGGTGTTGGTGTCCTTCTCGATGAGGTCCCACTTGTTCACCACCACCACCACGCCCTTCCCGTTCTTCTGGATGATGGACAGGATGTGCAGGTCCTGTTGCTGGACCCCTTCCTTCGCATCGATCATGAGCATGCACACATCGCAGCCCTCGATGGCACGGATGGAACGGATGACGCTGTAGAACTCGATATCCTCCTCCACCTTCGCCTTCTTCCGGATACCCGCGGTGTCGAGCAACTTCACATCATATCCGAACACGTTCCAGCGCGTGTCGATGGGATCACGGGTGGTACCAGCCACGGGGGTGACGATGTTCTGCTCTCGACCAAGTAGGGCGTTCACCAACGAGGATTTGCCCACGTTGGGCTTACCCACGATGGCGAACTTCGGAATGTCGACCTCGTCCTCTTCGGATGGCTTCGTGAACGTGCTGACCAGCCGGTCCAGCAGATCCCCGGTCCCAGCTCCGCTGACAGCGGAAACGCTGAACACCTCGCCCAATCCGAGTGAGTAGAACTCCGCGGCAGCGTATTCCTTGTCGTGCGTATCGATCTTGTTGGCGGCCAATACGACCGGCTTCTTCGCCTTACGCAACATGCCTGCGATGGTCTCCTCCATGGCCGTGATACCACCCAAGGCATCCACGAGGAATAGGATGGTATCCGCTTCGTCGATGGCAAGTATCACCTGCTTGCGGATCTCGGCCTCGAAGACATCATCGCTGCCACTGATGTAACCACCGGTATCGACCACACTGAACACGATACCGTTCCACTCGGCCTTGCCGTAGTGGCGATCGCGGGTGGTGCCGGCCACGTTATCCGTGATCGCCTGGCGCTCCTCGATCAACCGGTTGAAGAGCGTGCTCTTGCCCACGTTGGGCCTGCCTACGATGGCGACGATATTACCCATGTCAGTACCCGTATTTCTTCAACTTATCGGCATCCTCCCGCCATTCCGGGTCCACCTTCACCTTCAGGTCCAGGAAGACCTTGGTGCCCACGAAGCGCTCAATGGCCGCACGCGCTTCGGTGCCGAGCTTGCGCAGTGCTTTGCCTCCTTCACCGATCATGATCCCCTTCTGGCTCTCGCGCATCATGATCAAGTCCGCCTGGATCTTCGTCAGCGCCTCCCCCTCCTCGAAGCTGTTGACCACCACCTGTGTACTGTAGGGGATCTCCTGCTTGTAGAAGGTGAGGATCTTCTCCCTGATCATCTCGCTCACGAAGAAGCGCATGTTCCGATCGCTCAGGTCATCCTTGGGGAAGTAGGGCGGATGCTCGGGCAGTCGTTCGATGAGGTACGCCTTGAGCTCCTGCACATTGAGACCGTGCAAGGCTGATAGCGGAACCACCTTGGCTTCGGGAAGTGCGGCGCTCCAATGCTCCAGTGCATCAAGGATATCGTCGTCGTTCCCTGCATCCACCTTGTTCACCAATAGCACCTTGGGGCCTTTGAACCGTCGTGCGCGCGAGAGCACGTTCTCGGAACGTTCCGAACGCTGCCCCAGTTCCACTAGCACAACGAGCACATCGGCATCGAGCAAGGCCTCATCGACCGCCTCCATCATGCGCTCATGCATTCGGTACTGCGGGTCGAGGATCCCAGGGGTATCGCTCAGCACGAGCTGATGGTCGTCCCCATTGAGGATGCCCAGGATGCGATGGCGGGTGGTCTGCGCCTTGGGATTGACGATCACCAGCTTCTGACCAAGGAGGGCGTTGAGCAGCGTGCTCTTACCCACGTTGGGCTCCCCGATGATGTTGACGTATCCTGCTTTATGGGCCATGGCTCTATCCGCGAAGTTCGGACCCACGGTCTTCCGCAAGGGGTCCGATAAAAGGAAAAGGCCCGGCTTTCACCGGGCCTTCCTCTTGTAGCGGGGGTAGGACTCGAACCTACGGCCTTCGGGTTATGAGCCCGACGAGCTACCATCTGCTCCACCCCGCAATGGGGCGCAAATATAGCAGCGCATACCGAACGGACAACCGTCTACTGCACCTTGAATGATAATGGCGGCAATACCACCACGGGGCCTTGCCCGTTCGCAAGCTGGGCGCGGATATCCTCAACGAAGACCTGGTCACCGGGTTTCACCAAGGCCAGCACCTGTTGCACCGCGGGCGAGAACGCGTTGCCGGTGCATGCATGTTCGATGGGAGCACCTCCCTTCCGCAGAAACGTGAAGGTGAAGCTCTTCGCCACCCAGGTATCGCCGAACTCGGTGTTGGTCTTCACCACCACACCGGGGGCATCCTTCAGCTTGCCCTTGGCGATCTTGGTCTCCGCCGAGCCGGTGCCACCCACATAGGCCGAGGGCGGCGGCAGGTTCTTCACCCTGAACACGACCGGACCGATGCGCCGCGATGTGCCATCGGGCATGGGTACCAACGCATTAACCTCTGCGGTCGGTCCCGTCATACCGGTAGCCACCCAACCGTTGCCTTGCCGCGTGATACGTCCGTTGGAAATGGTGGCCTGCACGCGTTCCGCCGGCACTCCAGGTACGGATAGGTCAACTGGATTCTCCACCCCACGATAGAGCACGTTCATCTTGGTGGGCGATGCTACCAGGAGCGGTGCCATCACCTGATACGAGATGGAATAGGGCACCTCCTCAACACCCTTGGGGCCATCGAAACGGATCATCCCTTCCGCCCGTTGCTCGCCCACCGCGTTACCTCGCAACCGGAGTTTGGCCTTGCCATCCGCGCCGATGGGAAGCACGGCACCATCCTTCAGCACAACGGTGGGTGGATTCTTAGGGTCATAGGCGGCCAGGAACACATCGGCCCGGAACGAATCACCCACCAGCACGAGGTTGCTCTGGGGTACAACGGCCGTGGTGAGCGTCCCGAACTTGTAGTCATCCACTTCCACGGAACGGTAGAGCCATTTCACCATATCGTTCTCCGCAGCGCGGATATCAGCCTGCAACTTGCTCAAGGTGGCAACGCCCGCAGCGAGTGGGACATCGTAGAAGTTGATACTCTCCCAGTTGTTCATGGTGCCGGAGGCATCGCGCCGCTCCCCAAGGTCGAACAGAGCGTCCAGCGCTGCGGTGAGCGCCCCGCCCTTCTCCCCGGCCAACAGCTTCAAGGAGTCGCGGAAGGAGGCGATGCCCATGCGTAGTTCGTGCGCCGTGCCGGGGCCTTGTCGTGGTGTGCTGGGTTCATCACCCACCATTGCATGGGTCAGCACATCCCTGTCATCCTTCATTTCAAGCGCGAAAAGGGAACGCAGCGTGTCCTTCCCTTGGGCATCCTTTCCCCGCACGTCTTCGAGCCTTAGACCATCGGCTTTCGCGATCGCTTCGGCCTTCATGCGTTCGATGCGATGCACCAAGGTGTCCGCCATGGAGCGTACACGCAGCGCTTGTGCGTGCTTCGCGCTGAACTTCTCCGGGAACCTCTCCGCCATGTTGGAGAACACGGCGTACTCCACTTGTGACCTCTGCTCATGGGCCCGCTCGCTACGCACGAGTTCGGCGTCCATGACCGCGAACGCGTCGAGCACCTCCTTGCTCACGTTCAGCGCCAGGATGGCGGTGAGCACGAGGTACATCATGTTTATCATCTTCTGCCGGGGCGGCAACTTCGCGCTTGACATGGCGGTGGTGTTTTCACGTGATGCACCATGCACCACGGAAAGACCAATGCCAGCCGTAAGGGGATGTAACGCTCAGGCGGTCTTCTCCTCACCGAGCTCCTCCAGACGCGCCGAAGCACTCTCCCACTCCTTCATGGTGGCCGCGATGCGTTGGGCCACTTCGCCCATGCGCTCATAGCCCTTCTGCACCTCTGCGGTCGGAGCGCCGCTCTTCATCACCTCCGCCTGCAGCTGCTTCTCCTCCTGTTCGAAGTCCGCCAGTTGCTGCTCAAGACGGCTCACCTGGTTCTGCAACTTCCGGCGCTCCTTGTCGCGCTCGCGCTTGTCCGCCTGCTCGCTGCTTTCGGGTTTCTGCTTCTCCACTTTCTCCCGCGCGGAGGACTTCCCGATGTCCGCTCCTTGCAGCGCCTTTCGCTTCTCGATCAGCTCAAGGATATCCATGTGCTGGTCGCGTATGCGGAACTGATCCAACTCCAGAAGGCGTGTGGTAAGACCATGCAGAAAATCGCGATCGTGGCTCACGAGCAGGAATGCCCCTTCATAGTTCTTCAATGCCTCCTTCAGCACATCCTTGCTCTGGATGTCCAAGTGGTGCGTGGGTTCATCAAGGATTAGGAAATTCAAGGGCTTCAGGAGCATGCAACAAAGGGCCAGACGTGCACGCTCTCCGCCACTGAGCACCTTCACCTTCTTGTCCACATCATCACCGCTGAACATGAACGCGCCCAGCATGGCGCGGATCCGCAGTCGATTCTCCTCACTGGCGGCATATTCCGCTGTCTCCATCACGGTGCTCATGGGGTTCATGCGCTCCGGCATGTCCTGCGCGTAGTAGCCTATGATGACATTGTGCCCCAAGCGGATCTCCCCTTCATGAGGTTCCTCGCCCATGATCATCCGCACCAGGGTACTCTTACCGGTGCCGTTGGCACCCACCAGCGCGAGGTGCTCCCCTTTCGCAATGGTCAATTCCGCATTGCTGAAGATGCGTTTCTCCTCGCCCGGGCGCCGTGGATCAGGATACGCTTTGCTCACGCCCTTCACCTCCGCCACGATCTTGCCGCTGCTGGGTGCCGGCGGGAACTTCACGAGCATCTTGCGGAGGTCCTCGTCATCCACCTCGATCCGCTCCAGCTTGTCCAGCTTGGTGATGAGGCTCTGCGCGAAGGCGGCCTTGCTCGCTTTCGCCCTGAACTTATTGATGAGGTCCGTGGTCTCCTTGATGTAGCGTTGCTGCTCTTTCGCCGCTGAGGCCTGTTGTTCGCGCTCCACCTTCCAAAATTCCACATACTGGCTCCAAGGCACCTTACGGTCGATGAGCTTTCCTGCGAATACCTCGAGCGTCCGCTTGGTGAGTCGATCGAGGAAGGTCTTGTCGTGGCTGATGAGGACCAGCGCTGCAGGGTAGGTCCTCAGCAGGTCCTCCAACCACTGGATCGCAGGCAGGTCGAGGTGGTTCGTGGGCTCATCCAAGAGCAACAGGTCGGGTTGCATGAGGAGGATGCGAGCCAGCTCTGCGCGCATGCGCCAGCCACCGCTGAGCTCGCTCATGAGCCGGTGCATGTCCTTCTCCACGAAACCGATGCCCTTCAACATGCGCTCGATCTGCATGTCGTGGTCCGCCGCTCCGATCGCGTTCAATCGTTCGTGAGCATGCGCCAGCAGCGTCGCCAGTTCGATGGCCTCCTCATCCGTCGTGGCCTTCTCAAGGTCCTTCTCGATCCGTTCCAGGGAAGCGTTCAGGGTGATGGCCTCCTCGAACGCCTTTTCCGCCACCTGCCATGGCGTGAGCGCCAGGTTGTGGGCCATCTCCTGTGGCAGATACCCCATGGTGAGTTCCTTGGGTTTGCCGATGGTGCCTGTATCGAAAGGCTGAAGACCGGCCAGGGTCTTCAGCAGCGTACTCTTTCCCGCCCCGTTCCGTCCGACAAGGCCGATACGATCGTCACTTCCGATGAAGAAGGAAATGTCGTCGAACATGGGCCGGGGGCCGAAGTGGAGGGTTAGTCCCTGAACCGTGATCATCTGCGTTGGCCTTCCTTGGTCAAAAAGGCGCGCGAAAGTAGCGAAGTGACAGGGGGTGTGGCCCCGGTCAGTGATTCCACAGGTCGTGTTCTCTATTGAAGAGGCGATCCTTCACCCGTTCGGACTCCAAGAGGGCGTCCAAACCGGCGGCATGGTCTGATATGCGGCGGTCATGGACGTTGCTCTCCTTCACCACCCAACTGCTGAAACGGCGCTCTTGGAACACATGGTCCAAGCTCCGCCGCTCCCCATCGTTGGAGGTATTGAATGCTTCGGCATTGGCGAGCACATAACGCAGCTCCGGGAAATAGAGCCAGAACAAGGGCGCGTAACCCCTCAACGCGCCGTCGTCGCCTCGAACCTCCCGCATAGGGGCCAGGCCGATGATGCGGACATCCAGCGACCCACGCTGCTTGTCGAACACATGGTCCTCCTTCAACTGGTATCGCGTGATCATCGCGGACGTTACAGGATCGGGTACGACAACGGGAGTCTGTACCGAAGGGTCGTCCAAGCTCGGCGTCCAAATGGTCTGCACGGGGTTCAGTATGGAATCCACCTGGTCTGCTCGCAATGGGCGACGGAGATCGTCGTCCTGGAGCAGCACTCCTGCATCATAGGCGGTCACATAGCCTTGTTCCAAGGCATCGCGCAGCACAGCCCACAAGCTCTTCCTTCCAGCCGATGCCTCGATCGGGTAGAAGAGCGGGAGGTTCATCTTTTCCTTCAGGTCCAACATGCGCCATACGCGCTTCATGCAGAACACATCCGCCTCGCGCACGTGCACATAGGGCAGAGCCCTCCTCGTGGTCGTATGCTCCTTGATGTAGGCACCATCCAATACCTCTTGAGCGCTCAACGAAGAACCGATCATCAGAAAGGCCGCAAGTTGAAGACTTCGAATACGCATGCCATTTTCTTCTTGATGGCTGCCTCGAGGAAAGGTGACCTCCTCAATAGTTCCAAAGGTCGAAGCCCATGCGAAGGAGTTGGTCCTCCAACGCTGCGCCTCGCAGGAACGCATCGGAACCGGTAGCGCTTCGGGTGATCGCCTGACCCTGCATACCACTCACCTTCACGATACTCCCGTGGAACCGACGCTGGCCGAAGAACTGCTCGTAGGAGACCCGCTCGCCATCGGCGAGCGTGATCGCGGTCCACCAGGCGAACAAGTGCCGGCATTCCGGATAGTACAGCCAGAACAACGGCCTGTGACCGCGCAGTTCACCATCAGCACCGCGCACCTCGATCATGGGAGCGATACCGATGATACGTACATCCATCATTGACCGTGCCCGGTCGAATATCCAATCCTCCTTGATCATGTAGCGTGACACCGCTGCCAACGGAAGACTATCCAGACCAGACAACATGGTCAGCAGGCTGCTCTTGTCGAAAGGCCGATGGAAAGCGTCGTCCTCCGCCAAGGGCCCGGGATCGTAGGCCAACAAGCCACCCTCGTCCCTCAATCCATGACGAATGACCTCGAACAAGTCCAGACACCCCGGGAGTTCACCCAACGGTGTGAACAAGGGCCGGTTGCGAGCGTCGGTGGCATCCAGCACCCGCCAGACCCTGCGCTCCCACATCACATCCGCTTCTCGAAGTGGAGTATAAGGGACCACGGATCCGCTGGCACGACAATCCGGTGCTTCCAATACCTGCCCACGAACCGGCAACAGGGGCGTGATGAAAAGGACTGCACAAGAAAGAGCTGTGACGTTGCGCATGACCCATCGAACAACGCATGGCATGTCCATAACGTACATCCTGACAACGAAGAAGCCCCGATCTCTCGGGGCTTCTTCGTTGTCGATAGAATGGATCAGAAGTTCCAGAGATCGTGCTCGAACTCGAAGAGCGACTGCTTGATCTCCTCACCTTCCAGCAAAGCATCCAGTCCGGTCTTGTAGTCGCTCAAGCCCCGATCATACACGTTGCTCCATTTGGTGATGTAGCTGCTGAACTGGCGCTTCCAGAAAAGGTCCTCGAAGCTGCGACGCTCCGCATCGTTCTCGCGGTTGAACGCATCCCAGTTCGCGAACACGTAACGGCATTCCGGATAGTAGAGCCAGAACATGGGAGCATAACCGCGCACCTCGCCATCGTCACCCTTCTTCTCCTGCATGGGTGCGATACCGATGATGCGGATATCCATGGTGCTCCGTTGCTTATCGAAGATCCAATCCTCCTTCACCTTGTACATCTTGATGTCCCGGCTCTCGAGGTTGATCTCCTGCACCACCATCTCCATGTCACCGGTCGTAAGCGACTCCGTGTACTGGGTGTCCATGCGAGTGAACATCTCCTTGAGCTCGGTGGCCAAGAGCGGTTTCTTGAACTCATCATCCGTGAGCAGCGGACCAGCATCATACGCCGTGATAGAACCGTCCACTAGCAATCCCTGACGGATGACATCGAACAGGCTCTTACGGTCGTTGATCGGTTCCGTGGGGAAATAGAACGGATGGTTCATCTTCTCCCGCAGATCGATCGTACGCCACACGCGACGCGCCCACATCACATCCGCTTCACGGATGTGCGTATAGGGTACGACCCGCTTGGTCTTGGTGTGCTCCTTGATGTAGGCACCATCCAACACCGTTTGCGCCATTGCTTGGGGGGCGGCACAGAAGGCGGCGACCATCACGATCATCGCCAGCAACAGGTTCTTAGGGGTCCTCATCGGGTAAGCGATCGGTTAGGGAATATTAAACCACCTTGAACGAGAGCGAACCGAGGTTGCGCACGGTGCCATCGGGACCGCGTGCCTTGATACCCTCGATGTAGATCTTCTGACCGGGTTTGGCCTTGGCGAACATCTCACGCATATCGCCACTGACAGCAGGACCCTTCGTCATCTTCTCAATGGGCGTGCCGCCAACGATCATGGTCACCTTGAACTCGACCACTTCGAATTTCAGATCGAAATCGAAGTCGACCATCTTGGCGATCACCCCGGCTGCTGCCGTGAGTTCCGCCTTCTTGATCGTTTCATCGTTCACGCTCTTTCCAGCGAAGTACGGCGTCGGGTTCGGCACGTTCTTCACACGGAACTTCATGCCCGGCATGGTCTTCTTGGAACCGTCCGGGTTGGTGACCGTTGCGCTGATCGTTGCCTCGCTTTCCTTACCAGGCTTAACGATCCAACCGTCTCCACCACGGGAGAGGGAGCCATTCGACATGCTGGGAGCGATATTCTTATCGCTGTAACCGGACACGCTGATGGATACCGGATTGTCCACACCGCGATAGAACACGTTCATCTTCGTAGGGCTCACCACCAAGTTCGGTGCTGCCACTTCATACTCGGTGCTGAACACCTCCGTCTGAAGTTCTCCACCAACAGGCTTGTACTTGATGATACCGCTAACGGTGTTCAACCCAGCGCTGCCAGCCGTGCGCTCGAGGATGGCCTTCGCTCCGTTCATCGGCAGCTTGATGGCTTCACCAATGATCTCTTTCTTGGCGGTGTCCACTCGAGCACCAGGCCCGCAGATGTAGACCTCCGGAGCGTTCTGATCGTCATAAGCGCCCAAGAAGATCTCAGCCGTGTACTTCGCCCCCACCGTCACGTAACTGCTCTGAGGCTTCACGATAGCAGTGAGCTTGTTGAACTTGAAGCTCTGACCTTCCACGGCGTCCAGCATGCGCTTCACCACTTCACCCTCCGCGTTGCGTACGTCGCTTTGGATCTTGCTCAGGATGGTGATGCCTGCCGCCATCGGAACGTGGTAGAAGTTGATGCTCTCCCAGTTGTTGTTCGTGCCGGAAGCATCCAAGCGGTCCTCGAAGTTGAAGATCCGATCCATGGCTGCCGCAAGGTCCTTGTCCTCTTTGCGGGAGTTCTTCACCATCTCGCGGAAGGCTTCGAGCTTTCCACGCAGATCGCTTGCCGTGTAAGGCCCGGTGCTAGGCTCCTCCGGAGAATCACCAATGAGCATGTGGGTCAATTCGTCATGGCTGTCCTTCTTGGTCACCTTCATCAGGTCCATCAGACGGCCATCACCCAGAACCACACTATCTCGCGGCAATCCCTCCGCCGTCATGATCGCACGCACCTTGATCGTGTCGATGTAAGCGATCAGCTCTGCTCCGGATGCCTTGATCTTCTGTGCTTCCGCCCATGCCGCACCATACTTGGCGGCATTCTCCTGAGCGTAGGCCTGGAAGGTCCCGTATTGGGCATCCATCTTATCCTTCAGGGAGAGCTTGGTGTTCTCCAGACCGTTGTTCACGGTGATGAAGCTGTCCAGGATCTCCTTGGATACGTTCATAGCCAGCAGAGCGGTCAACACGAGGTACATCATGTTGATCATCTTCTGCCTGGGCGTCTGTTTACCACTAGCCATCTGTTCTCGACCTGGTTTTGGTTTGGGTCAATACCGTTGGATCCAGCGGATCAACGGTTGATGGTCATGGCAGCCAGCATGTTGCCGTACACCGTGTTGAGCTTGGCGAGGTTGTCGCTCAACTCAGCGATGTTCTCCTTGTAGCGCTTGGTATCATCCACCGAGTTCTTCAGGTTGGTGATCATCTCACCCATACCCGTGAACATCTGGTTGGCGGCTTCCAGCTTCTCGCGGCTTGAACGCAGTTGGAGTTCGTACATCTCGTTGAGGTCCGAGAGGTTCTGGCTCATGCGCTGCAGGCTTTCACCCGCGTTGCGACCAGCATCCACATTCTGCGTAAGGCCAACGAGGCTCTCGCTCGCCTTGGCATAGCTATCGCTCAAGGAGCTGACCTTGGCGGAAGCGTCCTTCAAGCTGCTCGCATATTCATTGGTGGCCGCAGCAGCACCGGTGATCTGGCCCATCTGCTTGGCTTGGTCGCTCAAGGAGCGCATGCCATCACCAAGACTGGCGATGAGCTCGGGCTCGATCTTGGCGCTCTCCAGCATATCGTCCAACTGTTCGGTGATCGAACGCTGATCCTCCTTCTTGAAGTCGTCGCCCTCATGCTTCTCGCCCGTGGCCAATTCCGGGTACACCAAGCTCCAATCCGGATCCTCATGCGGAGGTTCGAAAGCGGAGAAGAAGAAGATGATGGCCTCGGTACTCAGACCGAGGATCAGGAAAAAGCTGGCCAGTGGCCAGTGTTGGATCTTGAAAAGAGCACCCACGATCACGACCGCTGCACCAATGCCGTACAGTTTGGCCATGAAGTTCTTCCACTTCTTGCTGCCGGGTTTCATTGTTCGTCCTTGCGTTTTTAGGTTCTTCTGAAGGTCAGGGAATGGTCTATGAATGCGTCCGTGCTGGTTCGGTAACGGACGCGATTTCCTTTGTTGGTCGAGTCTAGAGGTCCTCGGCGTTCACCGCCTTGCCACGACCCAGGTAGGTCATTACCGAACGGAAGCCGATGTAGGCCTTCGTGGTATCCTGGTATTCGTAGCTGCGCGTGCCCGTCTGCATGTAGTAGCCAATGTCCTTCCAAGACCCACCGCGCACGACCTTGCGCTTGAGCGATGGTGCGTCGGTGGCAATGGCGTCATAGCTGTACTCAGGGTTGAGGTCGTGGTCGAAATCGTACACGCTCTCGTCGAACGCCGTACTGGTCCATTCGGACACGTTACCGCTCATCTGATACAGGCCGTAGTCATTGGGCGTGTAACTGTCGACCGGGACGGTATGGAAGCCACCGTCATCCACATAGTTGCCGTGGAGCGGTTTGAAGTTACCGAGGAAGCAACCTTGGCGATTCCGCACGTAGGGGCCTCCCCATGGATATGGCGCTTGGTCCAAGCCACCGCGCGAGGCATACTCCCATTCCGCTTCGGTGGGCAATCGGAACCTGTTCACGAAGGCCTCACCATTCATGGAGAGCCAGCTGTTCATGAGCTGCGTGCGCCACACGTTGAAGGCTGTGGCCTGCACCCAGGTCACACCCACCACCGGATAATCGTCATAAGCCGGATGCCAGAAGTAGTTCTCTGTCATCGGTTCGTTGAAGGAGTAGGTGAAATCATGTACCCAAACGAGGGTGTCCGGATACACGTTGATCACCTCCTTGATGATGAACTTGGAACGATCGCTATGGCCACGGATACCGTTGTTCTGGCCTTT